>Ga0131853_10006994_pt1 | contig 20397 bp, 23 predicted proteins | sample TergutLab28metaG_FD_92764 | JGI IMG/M metagenome (GOLD analysis project Ga0131853, IMG submission 92764) | Labiotermes labralis P1 segment gut microbial communities from Petit-Saut dam, French Guiana - Lab288 P1 (version 2) (version 2) | ecosystem: Host-associated > Arthropoda: Insects >...
GAGCACATACCATATTTAAAATATTCAGTACCTATATTTGTTGAATAAATATATGAAATGCAACTTTAGAGGTTAGCGGTGCGGTACGACCACTATAGTTGACATTAGGCGTCAAAAGGTTAAACATCTGCATAAAGGTGCAGCATTGAGTGTTTAAAGAACATATGAACAAAACTGTAAGCATGTGACCATACTGCTTTGGTTTATCCGAAATACTGCTGATCTTGACATCAAGAGGTGACTCAGTTTCTTAATCATATTCATTCTGTGGCATAAAATGAAATAGAAAAGAATAGCATTTGGGTTCGAGCCATTAAAGGCCCAATGCACCTAGGCCTGAAAGGCCCTTTGTGCCCCATACTCTGATACTAGGTTAAAGGAGCCCAGTTCCTTTACCAAAGTTCCATATGGCCCCTATACTTAAATTCATAACAGCCTTATGGTCCAAAAAGGAAGAAACCAGATATGCATGTCTGAGTGAGGCTACATTCTGTGGCACACACAATACTGTAGCCAAAAATCTGATATATTAAATAATTTGGTCACTTTCATCTGCATGTAACTTCTTTTCCAGCAACACTGTTGCCAATTGCACATAAAGTGGACCCAGCACCCCTGATGCCGTGAGTCACTTACATGGCTGCCTCATTCATTAATCAATAACAGTACACTGACTAATTTTCCATTCAGTGCTCATTCGGACACTTAACTGGCATAAGCATGTAATTACTGTCTGAAGAAATAAGTTGGTATCAGGCACAGTATAATAGGCAAAGTCAAATCTCTTTGCAAGGATGGGCATTCTATATCCAGAAACATGCAGCCACTACAGTTCTTTGAGTTACCCTTTGCATAGATGATATGGCTGGTGGCTGGCAAGCAACTTCTAAATTATCAAAGCAGAAGGGAAAAGATAAGTAAGCCTGGTAACGATGCCTACAAATCCACTTCCATATCATTCTAAATGGAAACTTTGTTAAATAGTATTTTGTGATGCTGTCCAAATTGTCTCATTTCTAAATAAACAATACCTAAAATAAATCTTGTGAAATTACACCCACTGTGACAAAAATATTTAACATTAAAATAACTGTAAGCAGCTGCCAGGATTAAATTCTGTGCTTCTTATATTACAGAACTAATATCCAAAGCCAAATTAACATTTCAGAGTTCCACTTTACCTAAAAATAACTTTAGACCTATTATATTGATGTGACCAAAATGAATGGGAGTGACAAGCAGGCCTACCTGATAATATGTGTAGAACGTACATAGAGGGTGTACTAGCCTAGCACTGGAGAGTTACAGAAAATACAGGGTGATTCAGGAGGAAATACCAATATTTCTGGAGGTGACAGTATTGCTCATAGTAAGAAAAAAGTGCATATGAACATATGTCTAATTCTGAATGGTTACCGTGACAGAGCTGTTTAAAGCACGCAAGCACTCCAGACCTAACTCCATTATATTTTTTTTGTTCATGAAGCTGGATGAAGATCCAAGTTTATAAAAGAAAGGTGAATACAAGAGATGAATTGCTTGCTTGCATTCTGGATGCCTCTGCCCCATAAAGAAACATGAAGAAAAACTCAAGATGAACAACATGCAATCCTCACACACGAGTTGCAAAGTGCATTGAGGCTGGTGGTGGGATTTTCATACATTTATTGTGAACTGTTACAAATATGACTTCTCTGTGTAACAAAATCTGTCATTTAGACATTAAACTCAAGTTCAAATAAAATTAACAATAAGTAATTTCTCTTTATTGCCACTCAAATGCTTTTGTACCTGTAGCTTCAAATAGCTCCATCTTGATAACCATTCAGAATTATACTGACCTTTCCTCCTGAATCACCCCGTATATCTTGTCTCGAATACTAATATATGAAAACAGTATTCAGAAAAGGACTGGCTAATTGTTAACACTCTCTCTCTCTCTCTCTCTCTCTCTCTCTCTCTCAGGAGTTAAACCTTGACCATTCAGTGATCCCTTTATCAACAAAGGTACCTCAGCTCTGCAAAATGTAGATGATAACATTACCATCATAAGGCATCACTGGAAATAAAAAGATGACATCTAGGCCCCTTAACACCATAAAAAGATAGACTGCAGAACACATTGCCTTTTCCAAAATTATTTCTTTCTGATATCTCTAAATCTCCATTTTAATGTATAAGAACCACAAGCCTAGCAGTGATTTTTAAACATGAATCCCCATGTTGCTAGATTGACTCAAAAGGTGACTCTTGCAATGATAAATTGCAGTAACAATGACACCCTTACAAAATAAAACCACAAACGATGTGCACAATTTCAATCAACCACACAATTCAAATACCTAAAATATTGTTGTAACAAAAATGAAACAAGTTACTTACTTTTCACTGGCATGGCTAGTTTCTCCAAAAGAACTCTCCTTGATGCAGTCTGGATTATCACAGTTATGTACCGTCTGTGGTGGGAAAAAAGAATGGTATATAAACTGCTGTGATATATCAGTATTAGAATTTACTGCTTACAACAAGGAATAATTAGAAAAATGTATTACTAAATGTTTCAAATATACTATGAGGATGCTATTCACTTTATACAACTAACTCATTACATCTACCTCCCATCCTCACAAACCCTCCAGATCCATCTTCCACAGTGCTCCCAATGGACATTCTCCATCAGTTTTCCATACAAAATTCTGTAAATTCCTTCTTTCCTCCATTCTAGTTATATGTCCAACACATCATAATCTCACACATTTCACTAACCTAAGAACACCAAGTGACCCGCATTTCACATTATTCATTATACAGTTCTCTCAACCTAACTACTCACTAACTGTATTATAAATTAAAATCCAGCTCTCATTATGGGGTAAAATTCAGATGGAAACAGAAGTCACTTGGCATCACACATGGCTAGGGAACCAGCAAAATGCTTGGCATCACAGATCGAATATGCTACACTTAACAGCACAGTGTCATAATACAGCAACAACTGACAAGCCTGTGTTTTTATTATCTCGGAGTGGGATGATACTAAGTCCATTGATACTGAAGCTACTAACTGTATTAGCTCCAAATGACAGGTGAATGAATATGGAGCATTGGTAGAATGAGAACTGACAAAGGAAAACCATGTAACTCAAATAAACCTATACCACTGCAACTTTGTTCATTATAAATCCCAGGACTCTGTGGTGTGAAGTCGGCAACTAATTGACTGAGCTAACTCCAATTTTTCATCATGTCCCCAACAATTTCTTGGACATTACAGAATGAACAATAAAACATAGACGCCATGACCACCTAAATTCAAGATGCACATCATGTTGATTAACTACCCCCTTACACCCCTCCCTCACCCCAAAAAAGTTTTGTCATTTCTTCACCACAGCATCCTTCCCTCTGTTGGAAAATCATAATGGCCAATAACGCTTACACTCAGCATTAATACTATATGATCATGTAATGATGCTAAACCCATAATTTTTATTATTTCATGCAATGAGACAAAAAGAAATGAATTTTGTGTTCAAAACTAACAGCCTATTGGACATATTTTGAATCAAACTCATTTGTCAAGTGCTACTGTATATGACAGCTTCTTCCAATGCTGTATGAGACACCATTTATTCAAGGCACAACAAATATCAATTCCCTGCCCAAATTTTATGTTAAGTCCATCTTAAAATTGAGCAAACCTCTCCAGTACATTGAATAGTAAAAAAACTAACCAGAAAAATGCCATTTATGATTGCACATACTATATTTAAATTCTACCCCACTCCTACCCCAACTTTTTGATGTCCTGAATTTACCTGCTAACTTTCAATATGAGATTATACACCTGGAGATTGAAACTTCGTCACAAATCATTATTAGCACTTGTTTTGGATAGCAAATCTATTTTAAGGCATTAATTTCTGTGCACTCTCTTTCATACCTTCAGAATTAAATACAAATTCAATCCTTGCTCTCCTACAACAGTGACATTTATGAATTCTAATTAAAAATAACATTATCTCTTAACCACCTGAAACAACCAATTCCATGACGCTGTCTTTCTTGAGAACCCAAGTAACCCTTCAATGCCAGCTTCTGTAAACTGTATGGACCTTGCATTCTTCACATGCTACTGGCCTTGGTGCACTGTACAGTCATTAACACATTTAGGGGTACTCCAAAATCAAAACCTCCCTGGCCTGGACAATAGACGAAATTTAAACCACAGCATCAAAGAAGGGTTAATGATCATTCAGCGAGTCCAGAAATCTCTCACTGTAGGGAACTTCAAGGTCCATTACCGGGTACAACAGCCCAATACCTTCTCTAATTTGAGCCTTATTGCTCTATGTTCCATTTTAATATTATCAGGTCATCTATGCCAAGGTCTTCCAAGCGGCGTCCTCCCATCAGGTTTTCCATAATAATTCTATATGCATTTGTTATCATCCTTATACATGCTTCAAACCCCAGCATCTCACCTTCTCGATTTTATCACCCTAATAGTCACTAGTAAGGAATTCAAATTACGTCAACTCCTCATCATACAATTTCCTCTAGTCTCCTGTTTTTCCCTCCTTCTCAGATCACTACATCCTCAGTACCTTGCTCACACACTAACCATACCTCTATGTTATTCATAATATCCATGATGTCCCACGCTCTTGAGACATCTGCATAGTGGGAAGTCATGGGTTCCACAGTGTCACCATCTCTCTGGAGTGTCTTATCATTGTGTGACAATTCTCCTGCAACACAGACACATTTGCATGTTATCAGTGACACTGAATATACTGTGATAAGCACACCACACATACTGGAATACATCCACAAACTGTTTAATTATATTGCAATTCTGGAAATTTACTAACAGTTTCAAAAACTTTCACTCTTCACCACCAAAAAGTCCTCACCCCCGGAAAGCAGATCCAATAATTTTACTGTCATCTGAAAAAGGAAATTAAACCACACCTCTACACAGCACTGCAAAGACAGTCGCAATGGTTGCAACTGTACACAAATTTTCAGGAATCCTATAAAATGCTCAGCAATGAATACCTGTGCCCTTAATATATTCACATATTTCTGAAATTTCAGGAAACCAGAGTGAATTCACTTTACAGATATTCCCCTATTCCCCATGGACTACACTTTTCAGTTGCGTACCTCCAAATTTACGATTGCTATGCAAAGAGTGCTCGGTATGCTGATATATGCAATTATTCATTACATTTAACATGATGTTCTCAGAACAAATTATAATTCCTAACTCCCAAATCTCCTTCAAGGTATATGGTAAAGCCAATAGTAAATACAAACTAATAATTATGCAATTTACTGATCCTTTACTGTGCAAAATTTCCTCTAATAAAAACTGTGGCTTCATTAAATTTGTCTGACATAACTTCAAAGTAGTGCACTAATGCTTTGTTTATAAACATTAATGTACAAAAATCATTTGATGCAGAATTTATATCACTTCATACACTGAAATTTCTACCCATCATTCCTGTACATGTCATTACCATTTCACGTCTTCTGGTCCCAAAATATCACATATATAAAGAGTTTATACCTACATCAGATCCATCATTCCTCAAAATGTTGTATTAGCGCATCAATTTTCAGAGTCCTCAGTCCTGACCCACAACATTCCCAAAATGATGATTTCTGAATAGAAAATAACAAAAAGTAATGTGATGTTTTTGGAACATAGAGTAGTGGTAAACTACCTATACTGATAATCACCATCACAGCCATCATGGTACTTAAAAAATGTCACAACACATCAGCCAAGTGAAGAATGATGGTTGGGCAGTAGAGGTGAGACACACAGAAGTTGTATGGAGGCATATCTGAGACCTATGTTCTGCAGTTACTAGTGGCACTGTATTGCGTTATGCTTTTCGCTTTGTTAAGTGTGGCAATTAACATCTGTGTGAGTTAGTGTTATTATTTCTATTATTACTTGTTGTTATTCCCATTTTCCTCTTATTATTTCCTGCATACACGGTCTACACACTGAAGCTTGCCATGTCATGTTTCACACAACACATGTGGATGCTGTAAGAATGGCTAAGCTACTGCAGATGTGGAGGAGAATCCAACTGAGAAATGTATCAACACTGCTAAATACCTCAGATTAGCACCACAACATTAACCCTTTGATGATGGAATTAAATGCCCCTCTGCAACGCTGCCTGCCAGAATTTTTTACTGGGGATTTTTAATTTTTATGCCTACTCTTAGATAAAAAAGCATATGTCATAGACTTTTCCTTCAAATTTAATGAAATAAAATTTTGCTGTCTGCTTATGAATTGGTTAATCCGGGAAAAAAAGTTCACCTATTTTTATAATAAATTTAGGCCTGTGAATCGCATGCATTATATGAAATGTGGTGTAAGTAGTTCATTACTCACATAATTCTGGTTGCTGCTGCAGGTCTGTGGCACCTTGGATCACTACTTTATCACGACACACATTATTCACGACAAGGGTGATTTACAAATTTACTTTTGTGTGATATTTCTTGAAACAAGGCACCACAAACAGGCCCACATCACATCTGGCGCACTTATAGACTGTTCGCTTTCTTTGGCCATGAGAAGAACACAGACGGCACTGGAGATGTGTAGAAGATTTCGCAGGCCATTGTTTATTATGACGACTCTTGAGTCGCAAAACATTTGTTGCAGCTGCACTTGGTCTTCCAATCAAACTGGGGGTGGGGCGATCTTGGCTCTTTCCAGCTTCCTCAATCAGATTCCTCACCAGAAGGAGCCTGAAATCTCGGTGGGTATATTTAGCCCCACATGAAGCTGTTAGCCATACGATCAGAACTGTCAACATAACCCATGTGTCGGTTGTATCATTCCATGATATGAGGTTTCATGGGGCAGTTGCTGTCATCACAAAAATTTCCTTCTGCTGGTGGTGGGTTCATGTCTGTCCTTCCAAACTAATGCGATCAAACATCCTCTAGTCCTCACCCTTACATCACCCCTTTTCAATTTCAGTTGTTTTGGTCCAAAGTCACTGGGCATGTCTCTTCTGTTGGGCCGCACTGTCCCTCAAGAATTTATCTTACATCTGTCCAAATCATCAAAAAGTCTGGGGGGACGAAAAGAAATTGTCCATAAATATTTTGTGTCCTACACCTTCAACTCTGCTAGTCAAATGTCTAACAGTTTCATGTGTTGCAGTCATGTCATCAGTGGTGAAGTACAATCTCATGTCATATGTATACCCTGATTCATCGCAGAGTTTGTAAATTTTGATGCTGAAACGATTGCTTTTCTTTGGAATGTACTGCCTGAAGATAACCCTTCCCTTGAATTTTACAATTACCTCGCCCGCTGCCAAATGCTCCGAGGGGTTACAGAAATTAGCATAAGCCTCATTCAGCTTGTCAAAGACAGTCCTTAGTTTCCATAGTCAGTCATATTCTTCGCCTTCATCAGATCTCTGTGAATTGTCTGCAAAATGCTGCAAACGCAGTATGTGTAATCTGTCTCGTACCATGGTCTCGCTGTAAAACGGATTGTGTAGCTGTCTAAGTCTCAACCAGTAGTCATGTAGTGTGTCTTTCAATTTGTGTCCCATCTGCAGAGCTAAGGCAATGAAAGTCATCATGTCTGGCATCGTAATATCAGGCAGTCGGCGGGTAGGTCTGGCTTGTCTTTCTAAGTGTTGCTGGTAGTATACGTTGGTCTGTTCAATCAGCAGATGAAAAATTTCTGTGAAAAACAACATCAACACAGACATTGGTGAGCTGTCTTTGTTGATGTATGGAGCCTCACTTTTTTCACACCTTTTGCTAGACCGACAAAAGGATGAATATTTGTGTTCCTTCCTTGAGGTGGTCCCCAGGTTGGTAATCCACCACTCGTTGCAGCCTGTGTTTCAGTATCTGCTGAGGCTTGTTGTTGTAGTTGTAGTTGTTGTTGTTGTTGTTGATCCTCTTCTTCTTCCTCCTCTTCAAAATCATTAGCCTCAGAACCTGATTCAGAGTCGGTGTCAGCAACCAGAATTTCACTGATACCTTCCTCATCAAGTGTTATTTTTTTCCTGGCCATTGAGATAGACACGTACAATGGACTGCTTTGTTTACACTCCTCTGTAGGTCTGGCACAGTTCAGGAACCTAACGCAGCTTACATATGAATGGCTTCTACAGTGACAACAAAACAAATCTAAAGCTACGATGTAACTGCGCATGAATTTCCAGCTATTCAAGGGTGCCCAACATGATGTTACTAGATTGACGGCTGTATGTTGCATGTTACTACCCCACAACCTCTACAGAATACCCCAGCACTACAAGAGACATGTGTGTGGGCCCTTCTGTAGCTGCAAACATCGAGTTTTGTGGATATCTCTGATTTTTTAGCATTAGTTTTGTCTGAATTATATGAGTACAGTACGCCACTGACAACCTTTCTGGTCAATGACTAGTGTTCGCTTCATAAGCCAGTGTTGATATTTCAACCCACAGTGAACCCTAGAACAAGCAATATTGAAAGCGAGCGTGTCAGAACCGTATTAGTCAGCTGGGAAAAAGATGCAGTTACGGGAAGTGGCGACATATACATCAGTGTTTTGGAGGGGTTTAGGAGGTGGAGGGGGTACATTCTGGCCCTTGAATGAAAGCCTGACCTTCAAGAGTCCAGATGCATAGTGATCCACAGCAGTTAACCAAACAGAAGTGAACAAAATTCCTCCAAATTTCAATACACTGTTTGCGGCCACTTTAGTGGCTGTTCGGCTATTTAAAGGGCTCAATGCGCGGCCACTTTAGTGGCCATTGGGCATTAAAGGGTTAAACTTCATACTTAAGAAATGGGGAATTTGAGAAAAAAATGACAAGGGCATCATGTCGTGTAAGAAAATGAAGACAGAGAGAGAATCTCCTTTCTGCAAGCTTGAGTGTCTTGCTAGCTTGGCAGCACCATACCACACAGACATCAGACACTCATACCGATGGCAACACCTTATGTGCAAGAACAAGGAAAATAGCTTACAGAATGCAAACTGACAATTTTGTTGCACCAAATGGAGGGATATGAAGACTGAAAGATCATCAAGTTCTAGCATACAAGAAGCTAACTCAGAGAACACACTGTCATTCACAATGATATGAGGGACATGTGACTTGACAGACTACCAACATTACTGGAGGGATATAAACCATGGGAAATACATAACACAGTAGAGCCCAGCCTCTTCTACAGTTGCCTCGGAGACAGAGTACTGATATTGAAATGCCAGTCCTGCTACATGCAGCAAAGTGCCAAACACAGGATAACAGTGCTCCACTGTGTGAAAAGTGATAGCAGTAACAAGCAAGTGCCAATTCTGATTGGAAAATCATTGCAGCTACATTATTTTAAAATGATAAAAACACCTTTAAATACTACGCAAATAAAAAGGAATGGTTCACCACAACCATTTTTACAGGGTTTCTCAAGGGTGCTCAATGCTCCCAAAGGTAGAAATATTTTGCTGTTTGTGAACAAATGTGCCATTCACTGCAAGGTACATCATTTCTAAGGATCATAAAAAGTTGTGTATTATCCATCAAACTGCACAAGTGTGTTTTGGCCTTTTGAATTGGGCATCATAAAATGTTTCAAGCAGTTTTACAGGAAGAACCTAGTACTGACAGCTGTTTGCCTTTTGGACTCAGGGCAGGACATCAAACTGAAAATCAATGTTTTGCAAGAGACACATTTCACAGCAGCCACACTAATAGTTTTAGGACATGTCATGCAGCTGACATTTATAAACTGCTTTCTTCAGTGCAGCTATGGGCATAAACTTAACACGGAAGCTGACTCAAACTCCTGTACTGGAAAACAGGATGATGACTTCCATGCAGAATGGATTTGACTAGGCATTTAGGATGTTCTTATGTACATGTGTGGGCCGGGTAGCTCAGCCAGTATATCGTCTGACTACGGGCTGGACAGTCCTGGATCGAAGCCTGGTGCAGACGAGATTTTCCACCCATCCAGATCGGCCCTGAGGCCCCACCCAGCCTCCTGTAAAATGGGTACCAGGTCTTTCCCAGGGGTAAAGCGCAGCTGGGACGTGCTGCTGACCACTCACCCCCTTCTAGTGCCGCTATCATGGAAGAGTAGAGCTATACCTCTACTCACCCTCTGGTACCCACCAGGCCTGTAATGGGATCACTTTACCTTTACCTTCTTTTTATGTAGATGTACACAGACAACCTTATCACATGCAGCATTTCCAGCATTAATGAGATATATGATGCTCAAAAGAGTAGTGGGAAACAAACATGTCTGTGAACCAGTGCCTAGTTTTACCAAATGCATGCTGCTTACAAACACTCTTAAGTCATTCTTTTATGAACATGGCATTAGCAGGATGAACAGAACACTGTGAACTTGGACACTGTTTTGTGCAAAATATAATGCTTCGACTAAACAGTTGTCAATCACAGACTTCTTGGGAAAAAAGTTACTTCCAAACAAGGGCTAAGGCACCTTTGTGCTTGTTTACTATTTTCATGGCGTAAGTGACAAATGTATGTGTTTCATTTTTTGTTGTTGTTTTGTGTTTCTAACACATTTTAATGCTTTCAGCAACAGCTATTTTCCTGTGTTTAACAGTTTTCCCCACAGTCCCTTCAGAAATGATGGATAAAGGGTTTACAGTAGCTTGTAATAATATAAGAAACAGACCACCTGTAGGCTTATAAATGACCAGAGAACCCTCAATATAAGAGTCAAGGTGTGTACATCATTCTGTATGTTGACCAAACAAATTTAAAAGACATGTTACTAAGATGGAAGATGACCTGTAATCCAACACAATGTCCTGTTAAACCAAGAGTTCTGCTCAAATAAGACAAAGTTCTAACCAATACATCATGCCACAAAAAACCTTTACTTTATCATGGGGTTTGTAATGAACTCTGTGCCTGAATTACTTCAGCATGAAAGATTTTCTAAAATTACATCATGAAGCCAAGTATTCCCCCTGCCACAGCACTTCATACCCCAAACAGCCATGAATTCCTACTACTAACAAGACAATTAGCACACCACAGAAAAAGCAACAAGGAATGGTATTTGTCCTCACACACAAACGTGTCCATTCTCATGAGGAGAGAAAAAGTCATCAAGATGAAGATTCAGGTCTTCTGAGACATAATGCTGTGTCGCTGGGCGAGGGTTCCCATTGTTTTGCTGGAATAAGTGACCTCAGCTGCAAGGGTCTAGGGTGCCAAAAGAATGCCAAACACAAGGTGCACAGAGGAAACATTGAAGATCAAGGCACTACATTCCTTCAAAATGTTGGAAACCACTTGTCCAGTGACATACGATTATACTAAAATGTCACATTAAGCTGATAATACAGAGCTAGCAGTTGGTCAGTCTAAAAGACCAATAATCTCTAGACTTCTACACAATTGCCATGTGAAAACCAATTCTGCCACTTACTTACTCCATGGTGCAGAGTCCTTCTTGAGAAGCTAACTGGTTTGCAGCTAGTCAAGAAATTCCCCGCATTTCACGGAACCCGAAGGTTCATTACCACACTCACAAGCACCCGCCACCTGTCCCTATCCTCGGCCAGCCCAATCCAGTCCATATACCCACATCCCACATCCTGGAGATCCATCCTAATATTATTCACCCATTTACGCCTAGGTCTCCCCGGTGGTCTCTTTCCCTCCGGTTTCCCCACCAAGATCCTATACACCCCCCTCTCCTCACCCATATGCGCCACATGTCCAGCCCATCTCATTCTTCACGATTTTATCACCTGCACAATGTTGCGTGAGGAGTACAGATCATTTAGCTCCTTGTTATGCAATCTCCTCCATTCCCCCATTACCTCGTCCCTCCTAGGTCCAAATGTTCTCCTCAACATCATATTCTCAAACACCCTCAGCTTCCTTTCCTCCCGCAATGTCAGCGACCAAGTTTCACACCCATACAAAACAACAGGCAAAATTATAGTTCTATATATCTTAATCGTTAAATTTTTGGATAGCAACCTAGAAGACAAAAGATTCTGCACTGAATGATAGCAAGCATTTCCTGACCTCAATCTGCTCTTAATTTCTTCCAGAATAGAATTTTGATTTGTTAAAGTTGTTTCCAAATATTTAAACTCTTCCACCCTCTCGAAAGTACTATTATCAATCCTCACACTGTGATTTCGTCCTGCATTCTGATCTCGAGACATGACCATGTACTTAGGTTTATCAGCACTTACTTCCAGTCCAATCTCCCTAGTAGCAACTACTAAAGCTTCTGCCACACCAATAAAGATATTTAACATTATGTGTGTAAACACCACAAAGACTGTATCATTGGAAACATATATGAAATTGTAAGCAAAGCTATTTAATTGCCATTGTTAAAGGAAAAATGTATATGATACCTCACTGAACTGAAAATACATACGGTTATGATTGACAGTGACATCTGTTATCGGTCTTGTTTTCACTCGAGCCGACGTATGTTTTGAAGCTATTCTCTGGGGAACATTTGGAACTGCCTGAAAGAGATAAAGTTCAAAATGTAAGCTTCATACTTACATTCAGAAAACCCTCAGACTCTGAAACTGTCATTTACTAACCCCATCATCATCTGCCTCCAGTTCGGTGAACATATGTGATGGGTTGCTTACTTTCTGAAGGAGTTCCAGTGCAAGTCTTTTACTCATTTCACTTTGGAAAAATGGATGCTGCAACAAATATAAGAAAGCAGGCTTTAAAAATAAGTCAATACCATATCCAAGTAAATGTCCTCATTGCCAACAACAAAAAATATTATGTCATATTTATGTAAATATCAATGAGGATATGGATGCTGCACCTTAAGTTTTATAAGAAAAAGTAGGACAATATAACTGTCCCTCTAACATCAGAAAGCCTTTCATAAGCAAGCCCAAAATAATTTTGAGTTATGTAGCTGATACACAGTGGGAGTAAAAATTTAGCATATGCAACAAAAATAATGACACCATACCCGTGCACATTTTGTTTTCTAGTAACCATTTTTTAGAGAGTCATGACCAATCACAACACACATTTCTCTAGGAAGAAAGCAACAAACGGCATTAATACAGCATCATCCACAGCATTTAGCGGATGTTTTCTAGTGAAAATGCAGAGACAGCAGTGAAGACAACTGGAAGAACTCACTGACAACCCATACTGATTTGAATGCCTGTAAACTTGACACCACTCCACAGCAAAAAACAAAACAAAAAAAAAACCCACCTTTTACTGATATCATGAATAAATTTAAAGGTAAGTAAAGTAATTTTCTACAATCTTAAATTTTCTGTGCCATGTAATGAACACACCTGAGCTCTGAATATAATTCTTCAATAAATGTGCAGCCGATACAACATGAATGAGGAATACAGTTCACTCTCACAAGTTCACATATTTTGATGCCACTCACCAGCAACAGTTTTTCTGCTGTTGGCCTTTTCTTCGGGTTTTTAGTTAACGCTACTTTAACAAAGTTGTGGAAGGTAGGACTCCTGAAAAAAAAAAATAAAAGACAGAAAAATGTTTGTGTCATAGACAAGGTCCAACACAAAAAAATGAGACTAACCCTATAGCTCGGGAACCAAGAGTGGGAGGGGAGAGACAGGCAGACAGCTATAGAATATGTTCTGACCTGTCACAGTGTTACAAGGCTCAGCTCAATCGCTTTACTCATTACAAGTGGACGCATCTTCAAATAACGGTGTGTTCTTATCCTGTCGGAAAATGTTAGACTGTAAAGTGAACAACGAGGTAACATCAAGTTTCTTGTTAAACTGAAGAAATCCATTACGGAAAATTTTCAATTATTGACTGAGGCTTATGGTGAAGATTGCATGTCTCGTGAACACATGTCTGAATGGCACAAACGATTTTCGGAAGGCAGAGAAAGCTTGAAAGATGATGATCGCCCAGGCTGTCCACGCACAGCTGTTACTGATGACAACACTGAAAAAGTGCGAGATGTGATTTGAAAAGACCGAAGGTTGGGTGTTCAAGCAGTGGCTGAGGAATTCAATTTGGAGAGGGAAAGTGTTCGACGAATTCTAAGGGAGGAATTGAACGGAGAAAGGTTTGTACAAAAATGGTTCCAAAAGTGCTGCCAGATGAACAAAAACGTCACAAGGAATTGTGTTTGGACCTTTCGCAATGCAATGAGAATGAACCAGATTTGTTGAATTCGATAATTACTTGTGATGAAACTGGGATATTTATGTATGATCCGGAAACCAAGCAACAATCAATGCAGTGGAAGTCAACATCATCTCCAAGACCAAAAAAAGCACGCATGAGTCCTTCGAAGTTCAAGGTCATATTGATTGTTTTCTTTGATATCCAGGGTATTGTAATGACAGAGTGAGTACCCAGCAGCCAGATGGTAAATAAGCAGTATTACACTGAAGTCTTGACAAACTTGCGTGAACATATGAGAAGGAAATAACAGGAATTATGGAGAAACGGGTGGATTTTGCACCAGGACAACGCACCAGCCCACAACGCATTGTCTGTGAAGCAATTTTTAGCTAATTAAAACATCACTATGCCTGAGCACCCACCCTACTCGCCAGACCTTGCATTGTATGCAGCTGTGTGTCAACTCAGAAGGGAACTACTTTGAAGGTGATCGTAGTAGATATCCTGAATTTGTTAAATAGAAAGAGTTACAGGCACAGTCTCTTTTTTTTTTTATCAGACCATGTACGTACGTGTGGAAAACAAGTCATGTTATGGCCATCCAAGGACACAGATCTGAAAATAGCTGCATTCAAATTAATTAAAATTTGAATAATCTCATCTAAATATGGAATGCAAATGTGTGAAAATGTCACACAAATTGCAATGTTCAATAATCCACACTTAAATCATGATCATCTGTAGCAAATATGCAATTTACTACATGAAGCACAGTTCTTACGAAGTTAATATTCAATTCGCTATATGTGAAATTTCCCGCTACTCATGCAGCATGTGGTTCAAGTTCACAACAGCCTGCCACTTGCCACTGGTCACTGTCCTGACAGAAATAAATCCAGTCTGCAGTCTTACACCCTAGGTTTTTGAGACACATTTTGATATTATATGACCAACAACATTTGGGTCTTCCAAGATGTCTCTTCCCATCAACTTTTCTGACCAACATTTTGCATACATTTCACATCTCCTTCATTCATCAAAACATCCCCCATCCCAACCACCTTGATTTGATCACTACTGTTACATTTTGTGCTCAGTACCTAAAAATTATAAAACTCCTCATTATGCAATAATGTTAGGCCTCCCACTACTTCCTTGCACTTTGAAATATACAGCAACAGCAGATTTTGCCATATGCACCTTGGATTCACCAGGCATATATTAACAAAAGATAATCCATTTACTTAATTCTACGAGGGAGAGTCAAATGAAAAACTTAAAAGTGCGATAAAAATTCAAAACACAGCTTGATTATCCTGTAAGTTCACAACAGTGATGCTCATGGTTTGAAGAGTGGCCAACAGGTGGCAGTATGATGCAGGAATGCAACACAACGGTGCAGCAGTAGTGTAAAGATGGCGGCCAAGCTTGCAACATGCACCAAAGAAGAACAGCCTTCTGTCATCCATTTTTTAAGTAGTGAAGGGGTGAAACCCATCAAAATTCATCAACAAATGAAAGTTCAGTACGGTGATGCATGTCTGTCACTACAGCAAATGTACAAGTGGACTAGGAAGTTCATGAATGGCATTAGTTCTGTAACAGACTCTTCTCAACCTGGTCAGGCACACCGAGTAGTGACATCAGAGGCCACTGAAGCAGATGAAGCAATTGTGAAGGAAAATTGCTGTGTAACAGTGAATAAAATGGACCGCAATGGAGACTACATAGAAAAATGAAGTCAATGTGTACCTTTGTAGTCAATAAATTACGAGATAAAAAATATTTAAGGTTTTCATTTGACTCACCCTCGTAAATACTTAAATGGCAAAAATAAAGGCATAATGCCACAGTGATATACACATACTTCAAATTCAGCACATGAATAAAAGGATATATTTTTCTTACAACCAACTTCTTACAAAGTACACTTTTGGCAAATAAAATGCATCAAAATAAAATGCAATTTCTCATGTGCAATAGGTGAGGAATTTCTTGACTAGATGGATGACTATTTGTTTCTAAAGAATGGGATAAGCTCCACAGAGTAAGTGACCAACACAAACTCTAAATCTTGTTTTGAGTTATCTGCTATCCTAAGCAGAACTGCAGAAAGTCTGATGAACTTAAAACTATTCAAAATGTGTATCTATGTTTCAAATTATACTATCATATAAAAACAGCATATATGCATAACACTATGAAACATTTACTAAATTCTACAACCATGGTTTTCCCTACACTCACACAAGAAAAATGAGGTGCTCAATGGTTTCTGTACTGAACAGATGCTCTATTAAGAGTTCATGCTTTCAATCATATTTCACAGTAATCTCTTATATGATTATTGCCCTGTGATTATGGACAGAAAATTCCAGAAAACAAATATAACATGAGTGTAAGGTCATTGCCTCAGATCATAATAAAATATTCATATAAAACATGATCCAAGTAATTTATCCTTCTATTATACAAAATTATGATGCTACTTGGGTATTATGAAATAATTTCAGAAGGAAAGAGTGGTTGAGGTCTTTACTCTTCTGGATTGTTATGCAGCATATCTTAGTAGTTGTTTACCACGTTTCAGGACAGCACACACTTGACCCTTGAAGATGGTACCAACAGGCTGTCCCGTAACATCAGTAAGCAGCTATCAACACATGTTGCATAACAACCCAAAAGAACAAAGACTTTAACTACATCATGGCAGAAGCCTAGAACCTCAAAACAGCAGTTCTTTAAAGTTAGTCACATATGAAAAAGTGTGAACTTTACCATTTGTCCCTGTCTTTCAATGTTGGTGGTTTGAAGCCACTTTTTGACATAAGAAATAGTGCCCTCATAGGGTGAAGATCAAACATTGGAGGCTGCAACTCAGCAAGTTCAATTGCAGTGACACCAATGGCCCAAATGTCACATAGCTGATTGTAGCCTCCCTTCCTCTCAACAGCAGCAACCTGAAACACAAAATTCTATCTTACTTACCCACCCCAAGGAGCAGAGCCTTTCTTCAGAAGCTAACCAGTTTTCAGCTAGTCAAAAAATTCCCTGCATTTTATGGAGCATGAAGGTTTATTATCACATTTACAACTTCCCACCATCTGTCCCTATCCTGAGCCAGATTAATCCAGTCCATGCCACCCATCCCACTTCCTGATGATCCATCTTAATATTATCTTCCCATCTATGCCTGGGTCTTCCAAGTGGGCTCTTTCCCCCAGATTTCCACACAAACACCCTGTACACACTTCTCCTCTCCCTCATACATGCTCTGTGCCCCCACCCATCTCATTCTTCTCAATTTGGTTACTGGAATAATATTTGGCAAGGTGTACAGATTATTGAGCTCCTCATTATGTAGTTTTCTCCACTCCCCTGTTACCTCATCCCTCTTAGGCCCAAATATTCTCCTCAACACCCTATTCTCAAAAACCCTCAGCATACATTCCTCCCTTAATGTTAGCGACCTAATTTCACACCCATACAAAACATCAGGCAAAATTAGAGTTCTAAGTGTTAAGCTTTATATTTGTGGATAGCAAATTGGAAGACAAAAGATTCTGCACTGAATGATAGTACGCATTCCCCGACTTCAATCTGCTCTTAATTTCTTTCTGAATAGAATTTTGGTAAGTTACGGATGTTCCCAAATATTTGAACTGTTCCACCCTATCAAAGGAACAATTACATATCTTTATATTGTGACACTAACCTGCATTCTGATCTTGGGACATGACCATGTACTTAGTTTTATCAGCATTTACTTCTAGTCTAATCGCCTTACTAACAACTACTAAAGCTTCTGTGTTTTTCTTTATAATACGTACACTTCAGCCAAATATATCAGCATCATCAACATAAACAAAAAGCTGGGCATTTAATTTCAAGCCATCCTGGTTTACCTAACCCCTCCTAATGGCATACTCTAGGCAAAGTTGAAACGCAATGATGATAACGCAGCTCCTTGTTTCAAACCACTTTTAATAGGAAACATGTCAGACAAATGCTTCCCTATCTGGACTCTGCTATAGGTATAATTCAGACATATTTTTATTCCACCTTATTCATAATGAAATTTATTATCAAGATGATACAAATAACACACCAATCACAATTATTTCAGAAAACCCTTTTCCAGATTCTTTTCTTTTAACTTCCCCTAACCTCTTCTCTTTAGTTTCTTTCTTCTGTATTGTAGTGTATTAAACTGATTAAGCCACTACATTCTTGCCCAAGTAAGTTACTATGTATTTATTATAAACCAGCAAAAAGCCCAGCCTTCACCAAGGCAGGTAAAAGAATCACTATTTGCTTACAAAACACACACCAAACTTAACAATGTTTAGAAAATAAAATTAAAAACTTTCACTTGCAAATCCATGGCCTCTTGCATTGGTTCTGTGATCATTCTTAGAGGCAACCAAACATTAATATAAAAAACTCACCGTCATCTAAATACAAATTAATAAAAAAAATTAACTGTATCTTGTTCTGAGAACAGACATAAAATTAATCTATGCTCCGTGAAGCTCTGCATGGCACTCCCCTCAACTTCTGCCATGAAGAATTACTATTTTCATGTACAAACAACATCCCACTTTACAGACTTCCATTTCCAAACAAGGATGCCAACACAAGATGTTTGCATATGAAATGCAAGTACACTCCTGTACATACACACCATCAGACAGTACCATTTTCAAGTACATACTTCATTCCTCCAAATGTATATACTCCACTTTCTGTGCTGCCAAACTTTTGTACAACCCCCCCCCCTTGAGGGGGGGGAGAAAAGAACAAACAAAAAATAAAAAGAAAAGGGGGGGAAGGGGAGATGCTACCATCATTTTTGCAGAGATGCTCTTATATATGGTAGCAATACCCATTAAAACACTATACCAGTACAATATTTACTGCCAACTTATTGCATGTTTTGTTATTAATTATTGCTCTGATATGTTTTGGCCACAATTCTTGCTCATCTTCAGGGGACTAGCAAGTTTACTGATGAAAACAGTTTGTGTGTAAATTATGTGAAGAGTGTACAAGTATTGTGGTAACGATTCGGAAATAAGCCGAGCCCTCATTCTAGTCCCTTTTTTAAATATACATATGATCTTTAATTTTTTAATTTGGGTCTTGCTCTTCCTTTAAAGCCACAGCTAATGCACACTGTGACAGTGACAAGGAAAACAAACATATCCTAAATTCAAAACAAGACTTTCTGTTTGCTTATTATGTCATAACCTATTTAACTTTAAACTGAGTATAAATTTAGAATTAGAATGACGTGCACAATCATGTGCCATTGCACTATAAATTAATGTAAGAGCTATAATAGTTAGCATAATGCTATCCCTCAACTATGTATCCCTAGGACCATCTTCTAATGACAAATAGAAATTGGATGAAAAAAATATGTTCTTCACACTGACAAAAACTCTAAAACCTTTTCAGTTGGTGCATAACCATTGCTCTTATACATGTTACTCTAAAATAATCATGTCATGACACTGATGAATTCAGAAAATCCTGTCAGTGTGTGCATTAATACATGGTAGCACAGGCAGCACAAATGATGTGCACCCACAAAACAACGCCAATAACAAAACTTTCAACCCAAAATAAAAGCTTAGAGTGGAAATACGAGGATTGTACCGAAAGTCATGAGCAACATCTTTTGCATGCAAACCGGGAACAGCAGACGAAGGAGAGTATGGTGGTAGATGGAACCAGCTGTTGTGTTATCCTTGAGTGTCTCATGACGTCAATAGCTTGCATCATGTGACCAGTATCACTCCTAACAAAATGGCCAACAAGGATATGTCGTTTTGCCAGCATGCTGTCATCGAATTTCTCGTTAAAGAGGAAATCCCTGCTACATAAATTCACCAGAGACTTCAGAGTGCTTATGGAAGTGTGTGCATGGGTGCAAGCAGTGTTCGAAGATGGGTGAAACATTTTAAAGATGGGAACATGAGCATCCAAGATCAGCCTCGGAGCGGTCGCTCTCGAACAGCCTCAAATGAATGCAACAAGGAGAGAGTGGATAAGATCATTCAAGACGACAGGCGTGTGACTGTGGACACAATAGCCTGAACACTTGGATTAGGGCACAATGCAGTACAGGAGATGATTGAAAGCTTAGGCTATAGGAAAGTTTGTGCTCGTTGGGTCCCACGCTTATTGACCGAAGACCACAAAGGTCAGCGAAAAGCCA
>Ga0131853_10006995_pt1 | contig 20397 bp, 13 predicted proteins | sample TergutLab28metaG_FD_92764 | JGI IMG/M metagenome (GOLD analysis project Ga0131853, IMG submission 92764) | Labiotermes labralis P1 segment gut microbial communities from Petit-Saut dam, French Guiana - Lab288 P1 (version 2) (version 2) | ecosystem: Host-associated > Arthropoda: Insects >...
GGCTGAGTCGACCCCAGGGCCATAGTGCGATCGGAAGGATTTTATGTCAATGAAAAATCCACTGACACCAGCTGGGATCGAACCAGCGACCTTCCGATTTGTAGCACAGCACCTTAACCACTGGGCGACACAGTAATTTTGTAATTTTTATGTCATGGGTGGTGGTGGTAACTATGTGTACCACCTCGTTTAACATTAAGCAGTTTGTACTTTACAACTACGGGTGAATTGAAGCTTTTTTTGGTCGCTAGGTAAACTTTGTAGTTGATGTAGCGTCGTTAGTCATAGAATAAAGACGTGGCAAAATTTATTCCTGAAAAAAAATGGTAGTCGCCTAGCTGTCAAGAAATTGCCATTTGCTACAAACCCCTAACATTTATTAACGTCGTCACAAAACCCCGCCACTGGTTACTTACCTTGAGGTACATGAATCCACTTCATACTTCCACACACTATTTTTCGAAGATCTGTTGTATTGCCCCCCCCCACCCTCGCCTGGCGCAGTAGCCCCTAGTGGGGCAGGGACTCGTTCACGATCACTCTCAAACACGCCACATTCAGTCGGACTCCTCTGGACGAGTGATCAGTCCGACGCAGAGACTACCTGACAACACACAACACTCACAAGATACAAACATCCAAGCCCAATGCGTGATTCGAACCCACAATCGCAGCAAGCGAGCGGCCGTAGACCCACGCCTTAGACAGCGTGGCCACTATGACCGGCCTTCTGTTGTAATCTTGACATCATGTCCACGCGAAGGTCAGTCAAGTGGTGTCTTTCCTGCGGGCTTTCCGATCAAAATTACATATATTGTTTTCGTATCCAGCGTACGCACTAGATGGAGTTTGTAATATGACTTCCGCTGAAGGCAGGTTGTTTTGTACTTCATGTAGCAAAGCTGCGTTGTCTGAGAAATGGGTTTTGTTTCCGTCTTTAAGTGGGCATAATATAAATAATTTTGTTGTGGGGGGGGGTGGGGGGTGGATCGTCCATGGTAAGAGCGTACTTGTGTGTAGAGGCACTGCGCAGGGAGGGGTTTTTCTTACCCTGTGCACCCGAAAACACACATAAGACCCTCTTCCGGAACTGTGGGGCTTTTACTCAGTCAATGACGGCTATGGACAAATCCCATAGAAAGAACCTTACACGTTGCGTCACATTGTTGTCACTTAACTTCAAACTTGAGACCTCTGCTCTTCTGGGATGTTACGCCGTTTAAGTTGATGCTTGGTTATCAACTACCAGCCTACCCTGCATAACATCGCAGGAGAGCGGCAGCGACAACATCGCAGGAGAGCGGCAGCGACGGAAGCCTGATAATTTGGAACTGACCTTACAAATATTCAACGTTCGCCTTTAATTTTTGCTTTGTAAAGCAGTTTATTCAATCGCGGCTGACTTCCTGGCTTCATATTTTGTTGGAATGAGGGAAAGTTTGATCCCAACTGTGAGGTGAACTGAACACCCTGTATTGTGCCGCTGCACACCTTGCACATCCGTTCGTTAGCGATAATACTGTTCTTGACGTGGTCACTGTGTGACGCATCTGAAGACAGCCCTGTTGAGATAGCTAGCTACTTAACCGTATTTTGTAGCCGATACAGATGCCCCGTTTCAAAGTGCATAATTTCTTCTGGGTGTGTAGTTCTGTGACCAACAGCTCCGCCCACTAATCCGTGACCAAGTGGTGTCAGGGCTTGTTTTTTTACTTTTCCTTCTGCTGTTTGGAAGGCATTGCTGCTTGTCCCTTTGTAGTCAAACGAGCATAGCTAAAGTGTTTGAACGCAGAAGGTTTTTGGATTCGCGTTCGCAATACAAATGTTATGCCCCCCCCTGCCCGGCATGCAGCAACTGCCACACGAAATACATTAATAATTTTGTTTAGTTGTCTAGGAAGTGTGTCATCCCCGTTGTGTGTGCGAAACTTGGAAAATGGTATGTAGTCAAACACAACCGTGTCACATGAGATGTATTTAATGACTATATAATGAACAACTACATGTTTCGGCCTGTACTGGCCATCTTCAGATTGTCTTAGGGGAACTTAAGATCTTACTAAAAGCATGCGCGCGCATTCTTATGGTAAGATCTTAAGTTCCCCTAAGACAACCTGAAGATGGCCAGTACAGGCCGAAACATGTAGTTCATTATATAGTCATTAAATCCACCTCATGTGACACGGTTGTGTTTGACTACATACCATTTTCCAAGTTTGTTTAGTTGCTTTCTGGTATCGCAGAACAGGTAAGAGGGGGGGGGGGTGGTAGTGACGTTTTGTCCGCAAAATATGTGCATTTCCTTGTACAAGACAGCAGTAATGTGTCAAACATTTCGAAGTTCGCCCGTGGTTTGGGGTCTGTTTGGGAGGGGGGGGGGTGCGGTGGCGAGTGGGATGGATGTCTGTGATTCCCATGGCGGCATGGTGTTTTTAAATATGCCACGACCACTTCCGTGTTCTCAAATCTTCGTAAACATGTAGTAGTGTCACACACGGCGGCGCGATAACCTCTCACTTGATACAGCACTGGTAAATATGCGAATAGCTAATCTACGCCTGTTAAAAGTTTCAGGAATATTTTTTTTCTTGAAGGGCGGAGGACAGGATAGAGGACTTGGGGAATCCGAGTGAGTATTCACTGTTTTCCTTACTGCCGTGTGCGAGAAAGGGCATCACCGGCTCCTACCCTGTGCCATACGAATCCAGTCAACAACCTCCAACCCTGTTTCTTTAAGGTACATCTTGATGTCCTCCCATCTTCCAAGTGATTTAGGTTTTCCAACCATTTCCCCCTACTGTTAATTTCTTCTCTAGCCTGTGGCGCGTTTTAGAAGCTGTATCTGTCGACGCTTATACTCTGCGAGATAACACCCCCCCCCCCTTATTAACATTGTTTTTAATCCGAGGTTTTTAGCTTGGAATTGAGGTTGGTCAGATGCCTGTGACTAAGTTGTGGAGAGAAGTTGGTGAATAAACCGTTGTGACGTGTTTCAGGGCATTAGTCTGCCGTTGTGCTTGAATTACTGACGGAAGTCAGATAGTCTTAAATCAGAATAGGCTATGCCCTGCTCTAAAATCGAAATAACTTACCTTCCTAACAAAAGCCTGGTGCGTCTGAACTTCTAAGACATTCCGATCTGTCTCTCCAGTCCGTGTAATGTAAATCCTGAAGTTGCTGAAGGCTCGTTTAACATAATCAGAAATAAAAGAAATTGGACGGCGTAGCAGACTTACTGCTGGAGTACTTCGAGCTGTTCGAATGACAAGCACTGTAGATAATAGGCATTGCTATATATATAGAGATGGTCCATTGTGCTGACAACCTGATTGTCCTCGGGCGGCTGGTCGGTCAGCAGACCGGATTTAATCGCAGTTTGAAAGCAAAAGTGGTTTACGTGAGGATTACAGCAGTTCAGTGCACTTCTTGTGTCTTCCATGCTGTAAAGTATAACGAATTTGGGGGTTTCGTAAATGAGAGTGACTTCTTCACTTCAGCACCTCCCTGTCCCTCCAGACTCCCTGTGGGGCCAACTCAGTCATCTGTCCATTTTGCACTGGAAATAAACCGGCTGGTGCGTGAAGCTCATCATTCACCACCGTCTAGTTTCGAGGGTTGAGAATTAGTGGAGCTGAACTCCATTTTTATCTTATCGTCGCTTTAGAATTTAATGCCATTGACACGCGCTAGATTCTTACTCGGGATTTTTTTTTCGCTGGAATCGACGGGAATTTAATGATGATTGGCATTTGTCATGCCATATCGTTCTTTGAATTTGGTTTCGAGAATTGATGTCAGGCAGCATTTCTCACTGGCAGTACCAACAGTTGTTAGGTTACTGTAAGCGGCACATAAAGAGATGCAGAGATTAAAATCAACGAACCAGACATTCTATAGTAAGAAACCTCACATAGTCTGTAGTTGTTTCCTACATGTTTCGCCTCTCCTAAATCTTTATCAAGGAGTTTAAAATACTTACAGAGCAAGTATATGAGGATACGACCGTCGGATGACAACGTCTGGTGTTACATCGGACGGTACTTGGTCACTATGTCTAGAACCCTCCCTCGTTCCTCCAAAAGCGTCATATTGAGCAAGTGTGCGTGTGTTTCCCGGGGGACACAGTTAGCATGGCGATGAATCTCAGCACATAATTACACGGCGTCCCTTGTACGGTATGCCTGATCGCGGCAGCTCTGTAGCACGCTGTCTGACCGAAACTTGCCGCGACCAGGATATTCCGTCACAGCCGCTTCACCGAGGGACACGATAAACGGGTTATCCCGTACCCTCCCTTGCTGGCTGTTAACACCGCGTGGAAATTTACCTCCACGTCCCACATTCGCTTTCATTTCATAATACTAGGATACGTGAGTGAGTTTACCACGTTTCTTTTTTTGCTTTGTTTCGAAACATTTTGGCGTCTGTGCAGTAAACGTGTGCTTGCTGGGTGTTGATAGTTTTACCCCGATGTTTTCGTACCAGTAATTCATCACACAGAACTGTGTATGTCATATATCTGATGTGCCGTTGCTGAGGCAAGAAGACTGGTCGACGTTTAGATCTTTCGTGTCATCGAGCCGTTGTTTACCGAAGCACATCTTGCCGCCTTCAAGACGGCCAAACAAAGCCACCTTACCTTTGAGGCGAGGTCACAGTCCAGTTCTTGAACGCTGTCTTTGCGTCTAGGAAACTGGCAGCAGTGAGCAGTTGATTGAAGCAATGGAGAATGACTCACATCTGTGTGGTCTACCATAGATGTGCAGGAAGGATTGAAAAGGCTGTTCTAGTCACTATGCCATATTACTGTTACATGTCTGCTGAAATCCTCTGAAGACGCTGTCCAGTGTCACAAGTGAACGGAAATTAGAAACGTTCATAAGAATAAGACTTTGACGTATCCATGGCGGTCAAATTAGGCATAATTCTGTGATGTCGGTACACCACTACGGTGTACTGAAATTTTATCAGACATTACATACACTTTATACAGCCACATAAATTGTTTATTTGCAAGGCATGGAATGGTCTTGTGTATCGTTTTACTGAATTAATGGTGTCCATTAATATTACCAAGAGGCGATGCATGTTGGGAGTGTTACATTTATGTAGACTCATCTCTCGCATTTCGTGGGTTCGTACTTCGCGGTTTCGCAAATTCGCGGGGTACCCCCCCCCCCAAAAGTAAAAGTACATTACTCAGACCCTTCAACGGATAAGAGCATCAGAACTGTTGGACAACTTGAACTAGTCTTCGAGCCGTGCCTCATGGAGATGGAGTGATAAAAGAAGTGGCTCTGAGCATAATGTTTCTGTAAAGAAAAGTAACACAGTCAAAGCTACTGAAACTTTGGAGGGGGGGGAGGTGATGGGGTCAAATATGCGCAGATTTGAGCTTTTCACTGTTTCGCTGGGAGGGGGGCTTGGAATCTAACCCCTCCCCACGAAAAGGGAGGGATGATAGTGTTTGTACAAAGTGTACCCTGTTGTTTGTACTGTCTGATTAAGGTCTGTCCTCTTTTATGTAAACTGTGAAGCTACCAGGTGATGGCCATAAAACAGGTCGAAACATATTGTGAATATTAAGAAAATACAATACTCTTGCTGCTAGTTGTGTTAGTCTGAATGTATTTAAAAAAATCCTATTTAAAACACAGCTGGATGTTGACACCAAAATTTATTTCTGCCAGTAATTATATACTGCGGGCCCCAGTACGTTACGTACTACACTGTCTGTGGCCTTTCTGTTTTGGACTAATTAAACCAAACGGGGTCAGCTTTAGAGATAATTAACAAACTGTCCAGTTTGCTGTAGTTGTTACGCAATGTGCACGTTTCCTAACTTATTTTCTTTTGCTGTGGGTTTTACGCATAGCATGTTCATGACTGGTACCGACTGCCATTCGAGGAAATTCTGAGAAGAACGTGTCTGGGAAATTACAGACTTACGTAGCTCTCCTCTCCGCCTTCGAGGTTCCTCTGCAGCCACCACCAGCTGTGTGCTGCAGAGACCAGAAGTCTGCAAAGCGCTTCGTTACGTATGCCTTCTATTGACAGTAAAATCTTCAGCATTGCATAACACGATTTGTGCACCAGTAGTTGATTTCTAACACGAAAATTGCGGTTGTAACGGATAACACGCGCCCTTTCCGTCGTTATTATCGCATACTTGAGTGTGAATATGACAAATTGGTCGAAAGAGCGTCATCACCCCCCCCCCCCCCCCAACCCTTTTTTGAGTTTCTCACTCTTAGGTAAGAAATATTTTTCATCATCCCGTTGTGTTTTAAGCACTAAAGCAATAAACCAAATATCACATCCGTCTAACTCAGCCACATGTTTCCATTTTTCAAAAAGCCATCATCAGACTGCGCTCAGGAAGTGGAAGGTTAAGCGTTTGCGGCTGTAGTCCTTGTGGAAGCCACCCAGTTGTGTTCTTACTAAATAAACTACACTTACTCCATTGGCATGCCTGATGATGACCCGAGAAAGGGCCGAAACATGTAGCTTACATGTAAGGCGCAATTAAAGTATACCTTTGTTGTGTTCGACGGGGTAAATGAAGTTTATTTACAGCAGCACTCCATGTTCTCTCCAAAATTGGATCTCAGAAATTTTTATATTGGCGTAATTTGGAATTCAGTTACTCTGAATACATATTTTTGTGTTCTCATGCAGCTAGTCTGTGTTCTTCGCAAAGCATGGTCAGAAATATTCGGTCAGATCACAGACAGATCCGTCCGCCGGCGGACTGGAGCGTGACGTACCTTTTCTGATTCAATTGAGAGGAATTATGATAATCTAATGGCTGCTCATCTATTTAATAAATTCCCGACGACCTTGTATGGAAGCCGTAATTTCATTGCCGCGTTCACCACACACACACACACACACACACACCTCCCCACGTGTTCATATCCCGAGCCTGATGGATCCAGTACACAACTTGCCACCTACAGTTCAGTTTTAATATTATCCTCCCGTTCAGCGTTTTCCGATAAAGACAGAGACTCCAAGTAAATTTGTGACAATGTATTATTCGTGTGTCCGGCGGGTATTGGAGTTTTCTTGACACGCTAGAAATGTTTGACACGCAAGCATGTAGGTTTACGTTTCCGGTTGGTTAAATATTGAGGGGTCAGAGGGAATGTCACTTCTGTCGACCATCATTGTACTGTGAAGATGAACGGAATCTTTAATATCTTTCGTTTGAAAGCCCGAATCGCACACGATACAGACCGCTTATTGGAAGGCCCAGAATACGTACTATATATATATATATATATATATATATATATTTATTTATTTATTTATTTAATTTAGTACATAGTTAAAACGTTAGAAACAAAACTTTTACGTCATCAGCATTAATGTTTTGTGCTTTAGACACATTTGTTTGAATAATTAACCCGTCTCGAAGAAATGGTCGTCCAGATTGCATGTGTGGACGAAATTCTGGGTCCGCGGATTGCATGGTTTCGCTGGTTTTGACACCGGTTTCTTGAGTCTCATGTTGCAGAAGTACCTTATCCTAAATCCGTTCGTGGGCCTGCGTACCTTCCCGCAGCTTACAACTAGTTATCGTCTTCCATTTTTGTGCCACGCTGCATTAGCAGTTGATGCAGGCAGGGGCGCACTTCCCGGCCCCAGGTAACCTCGGGCCACTAATTTTTGTACGTTACCTCCTAATATTTGTGGGTCCTCCGTCACTTTTTTGACGCCCAAGAGTCTGAGATGGCTCGTACATTTTGAAAAAATTGTGTACCTCTCGATAAATTATCGTGTCCAAGGAACGTACAGAGTGTGTCTGACATCAGTATTCAGTTGGTAAGGTACCTATGCTGTGGACTGGGTTCTTGTTTGACCAGGAGTCGTAGTTTTATCTGGTATCCAAATCGTCCAGACCGACTGTGACACCCGCCAAGCATCCTATCTAAAGGATACCAGGGGTAAAGCGGCCGGGGCGTGAAACTGACCAGTCCCCTCTCTGGGGCCGAGGCTTAGAATGACTGGAACGATACCTCTACTCTGCCTTCTTGTTGCGGAGAGGGATAGATCTATTACCCTATGACAACAGTAGGTGAGTCAGTTCTTCCTTGAACTCTGAAAGGTACATTTGCAAGTCCTTACCTATTTGGACACACCTGTAGCCTGCCGACTGTAGTTCGCTCACCCAGATGTTAATAAAAAAACATACGTTACGAAACACAATTGAATTTTCCTTTGTTACGTCATTGTCGACAACACTCCCAGTAACGTTGTAATTTCCTGAAGTATTCTTTATTTAAACGCTAACCATCTTCTGAATGCTGCTGCTGTGAACAGTTCAAATTTCACCCTTGATGATATGTATGAGTTGCCGTATGTATCGACTAGCATAAGGCCTATGGAATATTTAGACGTGGAATTGTAGCTGTCAGGAAAATCAGTAGTGGAACAGCTATGGAAAGATAGCTACAGTTATGCTAACTTATAAGGTAGCTGCAGTTAAGATAACTTGTAACGTAGCTACAGTTAACGCCAACTTGTAAAGATACCTGCAGTTAAGTTAACTTGTAACATAGCTACAGTTCATCCAACTTGCAAGATAGCTGCAGTAAAGCCAACCTATAAGATTGCTGCATTTAAGCTAACTTGTAACTTAGCTACAGTTCATCCAACTTGCAAAATAGCTGCAGTAAAGCTAACTTGTAAGAGTGCTGCATTTAAGCTAACTTGTAACGTAGTTACAGTTAAGCCAACTTGCAAGGTCTTAATCATGACAGTAACGATTTGCTGTGAGCCTTACTGTTGTATAGAAGGGTCTTAATGTCAGCTTGACAGCCAACTTGTATGTGTAGCGGCGTAGTGGCGGCCATGCCTTTGTTAAACATAAAGACTGATAAATGAAATCTATTTGAAATGTAGATAAGATCTGAATGAAATCGATCACTCAAGAATCGTTGTTCAGTTGGGAGATTAAGCCTTACACAAAACTGCACGTGAATTAGATTTAAATATTCAGTTCGCACCGCGCAGTAAACATACTTTCCGTCTGAGGTATAAAAACCAATCAGAATAATAGGGAGATAATGGATTTTTTCCCCTGAGATCCGTACGAAACACATAAATACACTGTGTGGGCAGAACGTAGATTTTTTTTTTCTTACCGTTAAACCTGTTGGTACTTATAGTAACCACCTTGGCGTTGAAGGGTTATGTTAAAATGGATCTCTGAGGAGTGTGAAATAGTGGACTGAGTGAATGTGTTCAGGTTAGGATCCAGCGGTAGACGGTGTTGAACGTGGTCATGGCCCTGCGAATTCCTTTAAAAGCAGGGGACATTATTGATCGTTTGAGAGACTTTAGTGTTAGTAGGCTAGCGTCTGTGCAATACTTTATTGGATTGTTATGCAAGTCTGAAGTGTTATTTAAGTATTTAGAAGGCAGTAGGAGCACGCGAAGTGGATATGGCTCCTTACCAACGCGCCATGGTGGCAATGATGTCCAAGTATGCACAATGGGGCTGCCTTCATGTATCCCCTGTGTTATATGCTACAGTGCTCATATGCCGCTGTTAAATATCGGAGATCCAACTGGGTGTTTGTGCTAATGGAACGACGTGGTGAGAGGGGAGCGGGGGATGAGGAGGCAGAGAGGGAACCAGGAAATAGCGGTGGCGCGCTTCTCATTGGTCCGTTCGTTTCAGGAAGACCGTGATCCAAGCACAGTTGCCAAATTGGCACGTGTATATCGATGAGTTAGAAGACAAATTAGTGTTACGCAACAATGTTTTCCATCATTCTCATTATCCAACAGGAATGGCATAAATAAACCATGAGACAGAAGTCAGATGGGCTCTCTGACAAATCTCAGTTTGTGTACCTCACGTATGTTTCGAAGGCAGACTAAACGTCGTAAAATCTGAAGCCACTTGGAAGATGTAGGTAGAGACGGAAGGGTAATATTCAAATTTAAACCGCACATCCTGCTTTGTATTTAGGAGGTCCCAGGTCAAAACTCTAGCCGGAGACCGGCTTCCCGACTGGTATTTTGTGTGATGTCGTGGGAATATTGAAGGATGGTTGGGTACGGTACCCTAAATTAGGTCACGACCGCTTCGTTTCACGTCGCTTCCAATTCATTGCTGAGCTAGCGTCGTACCCATTCTACGCCACGCATCTTGAGCTACGTAAAGAATGTATCACGAAACGTCTGTCCAACTTAGGTTATTTTGAGCGGATAATTTTTTCGCGATGTGGGTCGTAGTGTTAACGTTACCTTCCACGTCTGACGTCACTTGTGGCGACGTACGTCAATGAAGCTGGCTTTCAGCTCAAAATGACCAGCGTTGCCTGTGTACAAATTAGCTGGTACAGAACGGCACGTTCTTATCGTGCTCTCATACTAGTTCGCTATGAGGGCAGCACGGTACGTAATTCATCGGAACACATGTCCCCCACAAACATAAATTAAAGGTGTCAGGTCTAGTAAATGAGATGGCCTGGCATATAGACTTCCACAATCTGAAGCTTTCCGTGGTAGCGATTCAAGTATCCTTTGACACTTTGGTCAGACTGAGGTGTATCGACATTTTGTAGCAGTCGCGTGTTAATGTGACGTGAGAAGGAATTTCCTAAACGGAATGGTAGCTCGTCCTTTGGGAAATGTACGTACGTAGGCTGTTTTTTAAATGTCCCTTAAGAATGAATGGTCAAGTGGATAGCCTGGGAGGCGGCAGCACGCGGTGACCGAGAGGCATTGGTGGAAGCTGCCGCATCGGAATGGTGAAGACTCTTGGGGAACCATTGCAACTTGGTTATGCCATCTGACGTACATTAGGACATATTCCAGCGACAGGAAGCTCTGTAGCCTTCGGCTTTGATATCTTTGCACCCGTTTGAGGTGACATGGGACATTCGAGTTGTTTCTGTTTGATGGGCAGTTCGGTAAATATTCGATTTCAGACTGTGTTGGACCCATCGCATTATCTCTTCTTGATCTTGAACTCGTTGCAGTGCGCGGTGGTGTTCCATGCTGCTTGGTGGTGAAATATTCAGGGTCTCGCAACAGCCGCTGTATCGCTGTTGTTTGCTGCTTCGATCGGTTGACGACGGTATTCTGCTGTCCGTGCATGCCGTCACAGATTCCATAAACTAAGTGAATGTCTACATACTGCCCATTCTTTTGCCAACTGAACGTTGTTAGTCGCTCATGATACTGGGACTTTTCTTGGAAGACGAGACGGACCAAACAACAGTCTTTCCAGGATGACTGATCGCAAATTGGCTGCCAAATTGTAGGTGTGTGCGCATGTCATGGGTGAACCCAATGTCTCAGCACTGACTGGGATGCTGTGCTGAAACGGGCGGTATCGCAAATGTTACTGAGATACCGCCCGTTTCAGCACAGCACAGTTTAGGATGTATGTTGGTGCAACATTTTTCTCTTTAGATGAGCCAGTGAATAAGCACCTGACATGGGACACGTTCGTGGAACACTCTGTATAATTACAGTGAATCTTCTTCTTTCTTCTTTCAGTGGCATTACAACCCCCTATGGGTTTTAGCATTGTCAGTGATTCTCTTCCATTCTGCTCTTTCCTTACATTGCTTTATCTACCCTTTTATTCCTGTTATTTGCATATTTTCTTCAATATCTACATTCCATCTCTTCCTTGGTCTGCCTCTAATTCTCGTACCTATAGGTTTCCACTCTAAAATTTTCTTAGGTGTTCTCTTGTCATCCATCCGCATCACGTGACCCATCCAGTTTATTCTTATAGTTTTTATAAATTTCACTCTATCTGCGTTTTCAATTAATTCGTTCAGTTCGTAATTCATTCTGATTCTCCAGGATCCATCTTCGTTTTGCACCGGACCAAAAATTTTGTCAATATTCTGCGCTCAAATATTCTAAGATGTTGTTCGTCTCGACTTGTTAATGTCCAAGTTTCACATCCGTAGGTCACTACAGGTCTTATTAAACTTATATATATATATATTAAAACTTTGAGCCTCTGTTTAATGCTCTTGATGCCATTAATTTCCCATACGCATAATAGCATCGATTTCCACTGAGAATCCTGGCTTGGATTTCACTACTGATGGAGTTAGTTTGGTACAATGAATGTTAAAGAACTAAAATACGGGGTGTAGATTTGATTCATGGGATTCGGTGGGCTGTTGTGAACGTGGCACTGAATCGTGTTATTTATCTCGCATTCAAGAACGTGTTGGAGTTTTCAAACGGATTACGCCAGAATCACACGTGCAGTTAAGGTCTCATTGCTGGGCGGTGTTGGCGTTATTCACCGTATTAATTATTAATTACGAGAGTCAAATACAGTATGCTGTTGACGCAGATGTGTGTTTATTTGTCCCCGAATATCTATTTTGTAACTAAATACTGTTTAAATAAGATATTACTACCTGATGCCGCTCTCTGATGCTACCATCACTGTTACTATTATTAGCCATGATAAGCACGTCCATTGTCACCAACACGGGGTGAGTGGTCAGTTTGCAGATGGAGGAGACGGTCTTCAGATTTGGAGAGTATAAGACGAGGAAGAAGACGTACGCAGCTACAGGATGACCTTAAGAAAAGAGAGGACACTTGATCGCACTCTGTGGAGAACTCGATTTGGAATTGGCTATGGACTTGTTATAAGGCAGACTGCGGAATGAATGAATTTATACGCCATTCTTAGGACTGCCTTGCGATTACCGGCTCGTTTTGGTGACTGCTCCCTCTGCCCTACATACATGCGCTATTTGCAAATCTATAAAGGTAAAGCAGTCCCGTTGCAGGCCTGGAGTGGCCCAGACGGTTCCAGGAAGTTAAGGTTCCCAGATTACATGACGACACAGCCTTACGCATCGGCCGCCTTTACCCCCAGGAAATGCTCCTGGTACTCATTGCTAGAGGCTGAGTCTACCCCAGGGCCATAGTGCGATCGGAAGGATTTTATGTCAATGAAAAGTTCCAATGACACCAGCTGGGATCGAACCGGTGACCTTCCGATTTGTAGCACAGCGATTCAGCCACTGTGCTACCGCGGTCCCCATTTACAAATCTGTAACTATTAAACCAATGCAAATATCGAGAGCAGCTGTAAATGTCCTGAATATGCAGTTGCAGACAGCAGATAAGGGGTGGTTCTCCAGCTTGGATGTTAGACTGGTGGCTAAGAACTCCTCGCCGTATGTTTGGGCTTTGAGATCACCGACTTGTTTGAACCTTCGGGTTCTGTAAAAGGCGGGGGAATGTATGTGCTTGCCGAGCCACTGTTAGCATGAGCGAAGAATTATTGCTTCTTGGAGTTTGTGATTACTTACTTACTTACTCCATGGAGCAGAATCCTTCTTCACAAGCTAACAAGTTTTCATTTAGTCAAATTCTCTGCAGTTTATGGAACCCGAATGTTCACTACCGCATTCGAAAGTGCCCGGCACCTGTCCCTATCCTGAGCCAGCTCGATCCAGTCCATGCACCCACGTCCCACTTCCTGAAGTTCCACCTAATATTACCCTCCCATCTACGCCTGGGTCTCCCAAGTGGTCTCTTTCCCTCGGGTTTACCCCCTAAAACCCTGTATACGCCTCTCCTCTCCCTCATACGTGCTATTTGTCCCGCCCATCTCATTATTCTTGATTTGATCACCCGAACAATATAGGGTGATGAATACAGATCATTAGGCTCCTCATTATGTAGTTTTCTACACACTCCTGTCACCTCGTCCCTCTTAGGCCCAAATATTCTCCTCACCACCCTACCGTTCATATTGTTACAAGTGCAACAAAGAAAATTCGTCATGAAACAGAGTTATGTGAATAAGATTTGCAACAGTTATGTACCTTGTGCCAATAAACCATGACACACAAACCCGCAGAGGGCCATGTTATATTCTGAAATAAAAACGAATCTTCTCGATACACCGAACTCAAGTTTATATGTTTCCGCGACGTTGAAATTCACCGTTCTGTGTGAGAAACTAAATTGATAATTATTTGTTGTAACTGTGTTAGACACCAGTCACTGCACTGAGTACGCAGTAATTAACGACGGCAAAAGAATTGCAACATTTTGGTGTCTGGTTTGTGCTCTGTGACAGTCACGTAGACTTTCTCCCTTTCCAAGAGTAGGCAAATGTTTCGGAGAGGTAATATTGCTTGCATCACGTTACTGGCCCACCTGCAGGTAGCGCAGTGCGTTTCTACAGAAGGTATATATAAAACAGCATCACTGCGATGTCAGGACACGGACATCCGAGTTTTGATCCCCATACGAGGCACTGGAGACTTTCTGTTTTATTTTCACGCCCAAATCGTATTTTTTCTCACACTTTGGAAGAGAGGCCGTCTTTGAGAAGGTAATTAATACGCGGTCATTCGAGGTTACCGCCCTGTGCGAAATCCTAGTGATCATAATCGTGTTGAAAAGATGGCGTCACCTGTACAGATCCTGAGCCAGATTATTCCAATTTATTTTAATATTATTATTTCATATAGGCTAGTTCTCTGAAGTGAACTCTTCCCTTCAGCTGTTCGTACTGAAATAGCGCGAGAATTTGATTAATGTTGGTTTATATATCGCAAAGGGATTTTGTTGTCATAAACGGGAACCTGTGAACCAACGGGAACAGAGGGCCTGCCCAGAAAATGGGATGGTGTTATCCGGTCCCAGTTCGTCTCCGATATTGCGGTGTAGGTTGTCAAAATGGATCATGTAGAGTTGAAACATCCTCATGACTTCTAAGAGGAACCGAAATAGTGACAAAGTTTGGCGTAGTGCTTTTTAGACTCCGAAGTGTCATGTCTTGATAGTGACTTGCTGCTGTGTCGGCCCACATTTCGCGATGTGTTAGTGCAGCAGCGCGGTAGTTCATGTGCGTGTCGTAATGTTATTTGTCATTGAGGCCTATCTAGAAAGTTAGTATTTCGATGATGTCACCATTACTAATTCGGTTGATAAGAGGTTTTGCTGATAAGCTGATTCTTCCTCATATACTAAAGAGATTTCCCTAATTCACATCCTGCCATTGGCCCCTAACTTGAGCCAGATGAATCCAGTCGGTGCGCTCACATTCTCCATCTTGAAGATTCAGTTTAAAATTATCCCACCATATATGCATAGGTCTTCGAGGCGGTCTCTTCCCGTCAGGTGTACGAACAAATCCCAGTATAAATTTGACCTCCCCTATGCGTGCCACATGCCCCGCCCATGCCGTCCTTGATTTTGTCACCTTAGTAATATTTGACGAGGATCACAGTGTGTCGCAATAATGTTCTTCCATTTATTAGGCCTATGTAAAGTGTCACTGTTGCTTTTCCCACCTCATAAATCCGCACGATCTCCAAGTTCGTGTTACTGTTTGCAGGAACGTACAAATGGTGAGTTTTCAGGTTGGGGGAGGCGTGAGTTTGTCGTTGGCCCGACCTGACAGGGGGAACATCCGACTCTTTTGATGGATCTCTGGGTAAATGACCAACTTGATGCACAATTACGTTATGTAAGACGTTTATTACTATAATCCTCTCTGTAAGTGACCGGACGGTCACTTACAGAGAGTACTATACCAGATGCTGTATTAATACAATTTGACCTCCTGATGATGAGCACAGAGTTGCTCGAAACATGTAGAGGATTATAGTAATAAACGTCTTACATAACGTAATTGTACATCAAGTTGGTCATTTACCCAGAGATGTACCAGGATGCATGGTCAACAAAACATCAAATTCTTTTGATGGAACTTGTAGTGGAAATATGTTCAAGCTACTTGTGACGACTTGTTGCCTATTACTGTGTTAGATATGTATGTGATTGAGTCAGGAGGGATCATCAGACCCGCAGGTCAGAAATGGGGTTATGAGCAACTAAACGACGTCTTTAGATTGTATTGCAGTGTTTGTCATTGTATTGGTTTTCGTATAAATGTCGGTTTTGTAAATTGCTTGATTTGCTTGAGGAATGAAAGTACACTTTCGGCTTTAGAGGCCGCGAAGGTCGTTTTCGCATGCCAGAGACACGTAGGTATGGATATCCTTGTACGGAGGTAAACATCCGGAAGCGAAAGACATAGCAGCATGGCCTGGGTGTGCAAGGTAGCCCGGTGTGTAGAACTGAAAGGACGTCTTACTAATGTATAGTTCTGTTTGCGGGGCGCGAAGTTCTGTGATAATTATGAATATTAACACTGAGAAGGATGTGCAGGGAAGCAGCTGCGTAATGGCAAGGAGCTTTTCGGTCAGCCTTTCGTGATTCGGATACGCCGTCTTCCGCATTAGAACCAGGAATGCTGTTAGGCCCTGGTGCCCAGTACTGCGCAGATAATGTTTTGAAACAGCTGTGATGATACTGACGGTGATATAATCGCAACCATCATCGTCGCAATCATCATCATTATCATCATCTGTAGTTGTCGCGTTAGTGTATAATGTAGCTTGTCTTTGAGTTTTAAATAACCAAAATAAATGATAGGGCGTTTAAAAAATGCGATTCGAGCCATTGCGTGGAACTTTTTATTCATATTTCTAAAATTAAATCGTTTTTCCAAGCTGTTGTTTGAATGTGCAGGAAGTGCCGTGACGGAATGTCAGCCGTGGGTTGAAGGAAACTACTGGTACAGTTTTAGATATATCATCACCATGAACTGATGATTCATTATGATAATAAAACCAATAAGTGCTCATGAAATTATGTGAATTTATTACACTATAGTTGTCCTGAGCCGATTACATGTTTCGGCTACGTATTGTGGCCATCCTCATGGAGGTGTTTTTGGCAGGATATTTTCCAAAGAACATCAGATTAATTTACAAATATAAAATATTAAGTTTTAGGTGTAAGGTTTGAAATATATGTGAAAGTATAAAATACTGATAAAATTATTTTTGCTAAATTGGGTCAGTGAGGGGTGTTCGTGTGCTGTGTAGCTCGTATCGCCATCCAAGTGGTGTGGGGTGTGTCTGCTGGCTGCTGGCTGCAGTGCACAGTGAGTGTTCTTTGTAACATATCCTTCGAAAAAAACATCTCGCTGAAGATGGCCACAGTAGGTGACCAAAACATGTAGGAGGCTTACGACTTCTATAGTGTAATTAAAAAATTCACATATCTTATATGCACTTGTTGGTTTTATTCCCATACTGGCACAGTTTTGTCTTCCTTCACTTCCCATGTGTTTGTATTTTCAACGCCATCTGTGTGCATTTCCTGATTTATATCCTTATCTCTTTGTGCGTTACGTCTTTATCCAGCAGTAGTACCAACCACTATTACTCTCGCTGCCACCACCACTACCACCACCACCACCCCAAGCACCACCATTACTCACCAGTACTACTACTACTACTACTACTACTATTACTACTAATACTAATGTTTCTTAATTATGTGTAACAAGGACAGGGTATGCATCGTGTTGTGTTTAGCCGATTGTTTTTGATTAGGGAATGTTTGGGCCACGGCAGCTCAGTTGGTACAGTGCAGTGTGACTGAACGTTTTGATGCTCGCGATGCACTTGCGATGTTTGCGATGTTTCTCTTCCTTTTGCATGTCGCGCTAGAATTATAATACTCAGCTGGAATCCGTATTGTGAGGAGCGCAGTTGCTGCTGAATGATGTCATCTGTCGCACAGACAAGTAACAGTCATAAAGAAGAACTGTGCTAAAATGTTCATACAAGTGTCAATTCAGAAAGCTTAAATGAAGGTCTTAGCTTAGGAAACACTTAATCCAACCCCCCACCCCGTTCGTAACTTTGTGCCTCTTGTGTGTAAGGAAGACGTTTATCGGGTTTTCACTTTAAATACTTTAAATCCATAATTAATTTACGTATATGATAATCCTCATAGTCAGTGCCTCGCACGTTTCTATTTTTCTTCTCTACACAACTCCGAGACTGCGCCCAACCCCCCCCCCCCAAAAAAAAATTATTTAAGCTAGGGGCTCCCCGTGGGTGTGAACCGGTCGGGGGTGACTGATGAACTCAATGTAGTGGTCAAGAATGCGTGGACCTAAACGTGCACTTCACCGCATGTCTGTGGCGTGGTCCCCAGCCCGTGACAGCGTTATGCTTCGGCTTATTTCGTGACCGTATTTATTCTACTTCTCTTTACAGATCGTGGCACTGCTGGAGATGACCCTCGTCTCTTGTTGTTTCTTTTTTCTTTTTCTTTCTTTCTTTCTTTTTTTTATGTAAGGTTTTTTTTAAGACGCTGATACTGGCTCAGATTGCACAGCACAGCAGTTTTTTTTTACATTATTTTGATAACACGAAATAAGCTGATTGTCACTAATCTGGTACACTCATGACTACATTGAATATACTTACGTGCGGAACATGTGAACATAACAGTGGCTGTTAAACAGTTTGGAATATGACGTCATGTAAGTGATAATGGCATTTTTTTTTTCGCTAATATAGACGTCCTGTTTCACATTGGTACACTCAGCACGTAGTCTACAGCGCTGCCTATGCTCGCTGATGGACGTGTGAAACAGGAAGACCATTACATTTTTCTTCAAAACTGTTACCTAACGCCGTATTTTGCATACAGATTTGGAATGAGGCTATCCAAATTAATTTAGAAAGTCTTCTTTCGTGGTACCAAAGTTTCTATTACCTGTATTATATAGCGTCACGTTACAGGGTGGTCAGTGATTAATTAATTATTATTAATAATTACGGAGTAGAAAGGAGACAGATGCCGGCCATTTATAAGAGCTTTCTTCCTGTTCTTTTTCGTGGTGAAGCTGAGAGAAACTTAGAAAAATACGTAAAAGACCCAGGATAAAATATGTCGTTATTTCGGATTATCTAACAAAATTAATCTTAATATATTAATTAATCTTCTGAAAATTAAAATAGAATCTACAGTTCTTTTATGAAACCAACATGTTTCAAAATTTGGTCTTTCACTACTCCTGCCTGTTTCGACACACCTATGCCATCGGGGGCCGCAGAGAGCGGGTTCGGGTGCAGGTGAAATAATGTTTTAGGTCCCCTCCCCCCCGAGCAAGGGCGGAGCGGCTAAAAATCTTTACACTATATCGGAAATACTGATTATCAGTTGCAGAGTGACGGACTTTGTCCGAAAAGTTTAATTTTTTACAATCGACAATAGTAATACTACTGCGAAACACAAAAATATGCGCAACACAGTTGGGCCAAGGGCGCTGGTATTTTGTACCGGCTCGCCCCCTCCTCCACCCCTCCATCCCGTCGGTACTGGTGCCATCCTCATGGAGTTCGTGCACCAAGTTTAAGACTTAATGGCATATGAAAGATTACATCCGTAATATTCTCGAAATGCAGGATTCTGCAGCTAAATTCTAAGTCTAGGTTTTGGTTTCGTAAATTCATATTAAGCAAAATGTGAAGAGTGGTTAAATTCAAAATAAGTATGCATCAACGATTCAGGTGTACTTAACAGTGAACACTGTGCCTGCGTTTGCAAGGCGAATCGGTGACCGTGTGTAGGAAAATGATAGATCACATGGAACAAATATGTACACCCTGTGGACAGACGGCAGAGTGTTTAGTGTTAAACCTGGCGGTGTATATACAAACAAGTAGACTTTAAAGGGTTGATCATGTGCCATTAGGTGATATTCAGTTAAGGGGAGCGTACTTTACAAAACCGACAGTCTTACAGGCCGTCGGTAGTGAATTTATTGACGTATTTAATGAGAATGCAGGACGAATTCAGAGTGTGAGGATTGATAATAGTACCTTCGAGAGGGTGGAAGGGTTTAAATATTTGGAAACAACTTTAACAAATCAAAATTGTATTGCGGAAGAAATTAAGAGCAGATTGAGGTCAGGAAATGCTTGCTATCATTCGGTGCAGAACCTTTTGTTTTCCAGGTTGCTATCCGAAAATTTAAAGCTCAAGATATATAGAATTATAATTTTGCCTATTGTTTTGTATGGGTGTGAAACTTGGTCGCTGACATTGCGGGAGGAAAGGAAGCCGAGGGTGTTTCAGAACATGGTGTTGAGGAGAATATTTGGACCTAGGAGGGACGAGGTAACGGGGGAATGGAGGAGACTGCATAACGAGGAACTAAATGATCTGTACTCCTCACCCAATATTGTGCGGGTGATAAAATCGAGAAGAATTAGATGGGCTGGGCATGTGGCGCATATGGGTGTGGAGATGGGGTGTATAGGGTCTTGGTGGGGAAACCGGAGGGAAAGAGACCACTGGGGAGACCTAGGCGTAGATGGGTGGATAATATTAGGATAGATCTGCGGGATGTGGGTGTATGGACTGGATTGGGCTGGTCCAGGATAGAGACAGGTGGCGGACGCTTGTGAGTGTGGTAATGAACCTTTGGGTTCCGTGAAATGCGGGGAATTTCTTGACTAGCTGCAAACCAGTTAGCTTCTCAAGAAGGACTCTGCACCA
>Ga0131853_10006996_pt1 | contig 20396 bp, 10 predicted proteins | sample TergutLab28metaG_FD_92764 | JGI IMG/M metagenome (GOLD analysis project Ga0131853, IMG submission 92764) | Labiotermes labralis P1 segment gut microbial communities from Petit-Saut dam, French Guiana - Lab288 P1 (version 2) (version 2) | ecosystem: Host-associated > Arthropoda: Insects >...
GACTGTTTGACCCATTGGCCGTGGGTCTTGGGCTGGGACGTTCGTAATCGTCAACTCGAAGCTATTCGATCCACCGACGATACCGGCCGCATTGCCCCATACTGCTACAAAGTGCAGTGCTTCTGCGGGCATGTTAAATGCCAGCTCTTCTGCGGATAGGAAGTAGTCAAACTCACTTACATCATCGCCTGCTTCTGGCGCATTCGCATACGTCGTCCAGCCGAGGAATTGCATTCCCGCTGGTGCCGTGCCCTCGGTTAGCGTAATGGCTGTGCCAAACTCACGCATACCACTGACTGTTTGACCCATTGGCCGTGGGTCTTGCGCTGGGACGTTGCTTATTTGGAGGCTAAAGCTGTTCGGAATACCGACAAGTCCAGCCTCGTTACCCCATACTGCCGTCACTGTCAAAGTTCCGTTCGGCATCGTTGTAGGCGGAGCTACCAACAGACCTGTAACAGGATATCCTATCTCCAAGTCACCCGGCTCTGTCGTCCAACCTAGGAATGTCCACTCTGGGCCTGCATTGCCTTGGGTTAGATTCAGTGCTTCACCCACTACACGCACGCCGTTCTCAGTTTGACCATCGGGTCTCTCTGTAAATGCGGGCAAGTTCGCCACTGTCAGCGCATGTTCTGCCACTACGGTAATTACCACGATGGCAAGTCTTGTGTCATCGTCGAAACTTCCCTCTGTCACCGTTGCAGGGTTACTGCTCCAGCGATAGCCGGAATCAACCGTTGCGGCAACTGCGCCGCCTTCCCGACCGTCTGTGAGGAGTACTTGCCAATTGCCGGTTTCTCCAACGGCGGTCAATGCATTATCACCTATTGTAACTGAATTTGCCGTGTTGTCCCCTCGGACAATTGCGATTTTCTTATAATATGGGTCATCTCCACTACGCGGAACCAATTGGATGTCCCGCCAGGTCATTTCGCCCTCTTCTACATCAACCTGCACAACCTTCGGTGCATAGTCGTAATGCGTAACAATAATCGTATGTCTATCTGGTGCTAAATTCAATATTTCATAATAGCCAAGGACATCGGTTGTAACGCTTCTTGTTGTACCATCCGGAAACACAATCGTCACATGCGCATCTTCTATCCGTGCGCCCTCTGTTCCGAATACAAAGCCTTGGATGCCGCCTAGGTCGTCTTCCAACTCAATCGGCTCTAAGTCCAACTCTTTTTGCGCCAGACGGCCTCGGTTTTCCGTAAAGCTGGCCGCATTTACTACGGCAGTCGCTGGGCGATAACCTGTTGCCCAAGCAATCAATTGACCCATCGGCGCCTCAAGGTTGCCTCTTGTCGCCCACATGGTCGCTTCTTGGGCAATCGCCGCTTCGTTAAACCGCAGGGTTACATCGCCCATGGGGTTTTCCGGCCCTGTTACGGTTACTTCCAAATCAAAGGCGAGCGTCCATGTCATAAACACATCTGCAATCGCACCTGTATCCAACTCTTCTCTTGTTTCCGTCCCGTCTTCTTCTATTATGAGTACATATAAGAGAATCGGGTTATGGTGAGAACCAACTGCAACGTAGCCCGAGATAAATGCACTGACGTAGTATCTGCCCGGTGACAATGCTTCTGTGCCTACAGTCGTATAGAACCCTGTCTCATCTGTTGTTGCGGTTCTGACAATCTCTCCGTCTAGCGCACCCGCTCTGACATGCACTGTTGCGTCTTCAACGGGATCTCCGATTCCATAGGGCAAAGACGGACTGTCCGCTACGGAAAAGACGTGGCCGTGGATAAATCCGGTGGGCGGCGGCAAGCGGTGCAAGACAATCGTAATGTCGCCGCTGTTGGGGTCACTGATGGTATATTCTCCGGTTGCAAAGCCCGGAGCCTCAGCGGTGACGATCTGATCCAGTGCTGCTCTGACAGTAAACGCACCCACACCCGGTCGCATTGCCACATCGGTGGCAAAACCGTCAATCAAAGCGGTGGCATCAATCCGTCTGCGAACCGTTTCAACAATGTCGCCCCCATTCATCAAGACAAACTCTTCGTAAACATATAGATTCCGCACAGGGCCGAGACGCTGTAAGGTAATCGGGAACACACCCGCTTGGGTTCTGGTACCGCCGCCATCCGGGCCGAATGCCTCGCTCAGACAATCTTCCGTGATCAGATAGACATCGGAAGGTGCAAATGTCCCCTCTAAGCAGAACACTTGGAATTCCGTTTCTTCCGTTGCGCCAACCACATGGAATGCTTGGTTATTGCGTTGTGCTGTGTCTGTACCGCCTGTGGCTGCCAGTGTAGTCGTGTTCCGTGTCCACGTTGGGGCTACACGGGGGTCGTCTGCAACTAAGTTCCGCTGGGCAATATTCAAAATGCGTGCAATCGTATACCCGTCATCCGTGTCGGGTGCATTTACCCGCTCTACCGTTTCAATGGCAAAGTCAGGCAGGCGGATGTCTTCTAAGTTGATATCAAGGACAAATCTGCCGCCCCGCATGTAATAGCTTCCATCCTCGTTCCGGCGGAAATCAAGCGGGTTTATCATACGGGAATCTAAGGTAAATCCGGGTGCGGAAGCCTCTAACTCTTGTCTGACAAGTACGTCTGGCAACGGCAACAAGGGGAAGTTATTACCAACGCGGGTGACATCTTCACCGTCACGGGTCATCCAAGAATTGGCAAGGATGGGCCCACGGTTGGTTTCGTCGTTCGCCGTGTCGTCTTCCGGCATTTCGCCGCGCACATATACATATACTTCAATCGGTACACGGGTCATTGGTACGCGCACTTCTCCGCTTGCGATTTCTTCTGCGGTCAGGACATGCGCAACCGGCGCATACCCTGTTGCAGATACATAGATGGTTGTTGCGCCTGGGACAGCATGTAATACTTCCCCGATGAAGATGCCGGGTACGCTCACTGTCACGCCGCCCATAGCAGAGTCAAAGGTTGCCCATTCGATAACAAATTCTTCATCCCGATTTTCCGGGTTTAGTGTGTCCACGTCTACACCGACCACAGTGAAGCGCTCCGGGATTTCTCCCACGCTGAAGCCGACAACATGGTCTGTGCTGATGAGACCTACCGACATGGGGGCAGTTGTAGCTCTCGCTGCAAACCCTTCCCCTGCCTGTCCAGTGCCCAAGGGCCAAGTGCGGAATACACCGGCACCGTTGTCTCTGGTCGTTCCTAATGGACGATATGGATTAAAGAAGCGGGCCGTCAACGGATTGCGCACTTCGACAAAACTCGCTGCGGTGACATTGTCTCTCGGTGTGTCCATAAATGGCTCAATTTGATTAAAGAACTGCGCTTGCTGCACACCGCCTGTTTGCCAGGTGAAATACGGGAACGTTCTTTGATCTTCCCAAGAAACTCCCTCAATACCAATTCTCCAAGGGCCGGAGTTGATGCCGGGAAGTAACCCGGATGTAATCAACTCTGTCGTGACAGGGTTGATGCCGTTTCTTCCACCTTGCCATCTTACATCGTTATCTCCCGGCGGCATCGTTGATGTGTCAACAAACACGTTGCGGAATGTAAAGCCCGCAACCGGACGTTGCCGTTCTGTGTTATTGTTCGTCCCGGCCGCACTTACGCCAACAGCGACGCCACCAGTTGCAGGTGTGCGGCTTCCGCTGGAGACAAACGCATTTTGGATTGTAATATTTCCGCTGGTACGACGGCCAACCAAACCGGAACCGCCTCTTGCTGCTGTTGTGTGAACCGTACCAATATTATAGACATCTTGTAAGAAAGATGCGGCTCTAGTGAGTCCCAACAGACCGCCTGTGTTAAAGCCAGTCGAGTTAACATAGCCTTGGTTGAAGCTACGCTCAATCCGGAACCCGGCGGCAGTGCTTCTGCCGACCAATCCGCCGGTGCCGCCACGGGCATGGGTAGCCGTGCCGCGCACTTCACCGATATTTCCGCTGTCGCGCACAATCATGTCTCTGCGGTTACTGCGCCCGACAAGTCCACCGGCACCGCTTCTCGTGTTCACGGTTTCTATCATGCCGTAATTCATCGCACCCGTAATATGTGTGTTTCTGCTATCTGCGTGCCCGATGATTCCGCCAGCGTTCCGGTTTGCGCGGACAACACCGGTGTTTATTGCGTTTGTAATTCTGTTTACCGCACTGGCACGGTCACGAATATAACCCACGATACCGCCAGCGTTGTAACGCGGCGTATTTTCGTTGTTTATGCCGCCGTGATTTTCTACATTAATCAATTCCATTCTGCGGTTTGCCGCCGAGCCGCCATGCTGTACACGCCCGATAATCCCACCGACCGCATTGCCGATGCGTGTCACACCGCCGCCAAATCGGTTGACGTTACCATGGTTTTCTGCATCTGTGATGGTAATTCTATTGTTCGCCCAGCCGACAATCCCGCCGAGCACTGCGGTATGGCTGCCTGTGCCGCCGGGTCTGCTCTGGATTGCACCGTAATTTTCTGCACCTCGAATGGTTGTGATACCATCCGCTCTACCGATGATGCCACCCAAGTTACCGCCGCCAACGACTTGGTTTGTGCCAACAGATGGGCTGGCGGGAAATGGTGTCCCCGCAGGTACCGTCGTGGCTACCGCCATGCTATCGCCCAACCTGATAAAACCGTGATTTTCTACATTTTCCAATACAGTGGTCGCACCTGCCCGGCCAATAAACCCGGCGATACGGTGGTTGGCTCTGGATGCGCTGATATTCACATAGTTATCGGCGTTGCGAATGGTGGTTGAACCGGAGTTCGTCCGGGCAATAAAGCCGCCGCCGTAGTTTGTCGTACGGAGAAAACGGTTCAAGCCCTGTCCGCCTATCGCATTCGGCACATAGCCAACATCCGTGTTCTCAATCAATACATTACCGCTCTCTTGGAACGCCAACACACCGCCAACACGGAAGGCGTTGTTATCTGCATTATATCTGCCGCTACCCCGGGCCGAGATATTTACACGGTTTCTCGCTTCACCCGGCGATGTTGTAATATGCATGGTACCTGCACTGCTACCGACAAGGCCGCCGATACTGTGCGTCCGCCCTGCTGCCGTTACCATATCTAAGGCTTCCACATGGACATCACGCATGGTCAGCCCGGCTCCGGCATTGACATGCCCGACCATACCACCCATCCGTGTCGTGGCGGCATTCGCCGTGACACGCATCGTACTGGCCGCTGTACCATTTGCTTGCAACCGCACATTTTCTATGACCACACCGCCTGATACAACACGGCCAACCAGCATCCCTGCGTGAAGGTTTGCGCTTGCTGCTCCGGTGCCGCCCCAAAATCCAGCATTGTCATCGGTTGGGTTCGTCACCCCTGTGTGGGTACCGGTCTGAACGGTTAGATTTTGAATACGCGCACCGCTTCCTGCGGCACGAATCAAACCAACACTGGTATTGTGGGCAACATTGCCCACAATGTCTAGGCCGGCTTGACGGCGGAGACGAAACCCAGTAATGGTGTGTCCATTTCCATCGAAAATCCCTGTAAAGGGTTGTCCATCGACAAAACCACGCCCCTGTGTGGGTGTCTGCGCCCCCATTGCAAAGGTGATTCCCGCCCCGCTAAAGTTCAGGCGGTAGTTTGCATTGTTTGGGCCAAGACCGCCCTGCAAAAACGATTGCAGTTGCGCCACAGTGGTAATCTCAATCCACACCAACGCATCATCCGCAGGTATCATTCCCTCGGACAAGGCCGCTATCTCGGCCTCGACCTCCGCAGCAGAAGCAACTGCTTCCGGCACGTCATAGGCCGGTGCGTTGTATCCTGTGTCTTCTTCCGCCACTGCGAAGGCCCCGGCTGGAACCATGGTAAGTAGCATTAGAATTGCCAGAACCAAACTGGCCATCTTTTCCATTTTCTTTCTTGCGTGATTTTTCATATCTCCATTCCCTTTCTGCGCATTTACTTACATATATTATATAAACAAGCAATGGGAGCCCGCATTCCACAAAAATCCCTTCAACGAAGGGACGCATTTTGTTTCGGCAAGCTTCGAATTTTTCGTGCTTCCAACTCTTTGCGATTGCTACTTCTTTATTCTTTACTTAGATAATATCATATATATTTTTCTTTGTCAACATCGAAATCAACCTTTAGTCTTGGTTTGATATTGATATGGCGGAAGCGGTGGGATTCGAACCCACGAGCCCTTGCGGACTACCGCATTTCGAGTGCGGCTCGTTATGACCACTTCGATACGCTTCCGTGTCAAATCATCTGGTTTTTCATCGACTAAAGTCATAGTAGCAAACTTTTTGTCGAAAATCAAGAGCCAATACAAAAAAACAATTGACAACAGGCGCGTTTGCCCCTATAATGTTATAGCGACTATTGAGCGAGGGGCGGCCGAGGTATGCGATTGAATTTGAATTCAATTTTAGGACAGCCTGGCACAAAACTGCCTTTTACACTGGAGTTTTCCTTGCCAGAGGCAGAAGCGTACACGGTACAAAACCCGGTTCATGCCACAGGTGTTGTGGCAAACATCGCCGGAGCTTTGACCCTCACAGGTGAAGCCGAGATTTCTATGACCTGTACCTGTGATCGTTGCATCTCTACCTTTCCCAACACATTTACCCTGCCTGTCGTTGCGCATTTGGCAGAAGGGCTGATGGACGATGGAAACCCGGAGCTATTCCCCATTGAGGGCGGTTCCATTGACCTCACAGAGATATTTACCACCGCTTTTTTCTTAGACCTCGACAGCAGATTTCTCTGTGATGAGGACTGTGCAGGTCTCTGTAGTGCTTGCGGTGTAAATTTGAACAACGGGCCTTGTGCCTGTAAAAAAGAAGTGGATCCTCGACTGGCTGCTCTGCAGCAGTTGTTAGATACAAATTAAACGAGCTGAGAGTAGCAATACCAAGGAGGTGTCAGTATGGCAGTCCCAAAGAGTAAGGTGTCCAAAGCAAGACGAGACAAACGGCGCAGTTCCCACTGGAAGCTTTCCACGCCCAATATTATCGCTTGCCCGAAATGCGATGCATATCGCTTGCCCCACAGGGCTTGCAGAGCCTGCGGTGTATACAAAGACCGGGAAGTGATCGCTGTAAAAGCAGCGGACTAATGAACAAATGTTGTGGAAGTAGAGGAGGCGCCTTGCCTCCTCTACTTTGCTAGGGGGCGTGTTGTTTGACCCAAGTTTTAAATATCAATCCTGGCTCTCCCGCTGACGGTCATGTCCAAGTGGGAGAGGCACTGGTGGCCATCAACGGCAACCCCATCGGGGACGTGTTAGATTATCGGTTTTATAGCTACGACAAAGACTTGCTGCTCACCCTCCGGGACGAGACGGACGGTTGGAAGTTGACGTTTGTCCATAAAGAGGAAGGGGAGGATTTGGGCCTCACCTTCCAAAACGCTTTGATGGACACGCCTCGGGCCTGTGCCAATCGGTGTATCTTTTGTTTTATGGATCAGCTGCCGCAAGGGATGCGAAGTACGCTATATTTCAAAGATGATGATGTGCGCCTGTCACTGCTCACGGGCAATTACGTGTCCCTCACCAATGTGACAGAGGCCGAGTTAGAGCGCATTATCCGCCTGCGGATGAGTCCCATCAACATCTCTGTCCACGCCACAGACCCGGACGTGCGTACCAGAATGCTGGGCAATCCGAACGCTGGGCAGTGTATGGAACTGTTACGGCGACTGCAAGATGCGGACATCACCATGAACGCACAAATCGTGCTCTGTCCCGGTATCAATGACGGGGCCATCCTCTCTCGTACTATGGCAGACCTGAGTACCTTACAGCCGCAACTGCAAAGCGTGTCCATTGTCCCGGTGGGTCTCACACGGCACCGGGCGGGACGTTATCCGCTGACACCTGTTGACCCGGCATTGGCCCGTGTGACTATTCGTCAAGTAGAAGAATGTGCCGCATGTTGTCTGCACGAGTACGGAACCCGCCTGTTTTTCTTAGCGGACGAGTTTTATCTCCTTGCCGACCGCCCTTTGCCGGAAGAAGCCGATTATGAGGGATATCCCCAGCTGGAAAACGGCGTGGGGCTGATGCGTTCCTTCCGGACAGAGTTTTTGGATGCGTTGGCGGAAGTCCAGCGGCCCCAAGCGGACATGGCTTCCTGCAAGATATCTATCGCCACCGGAGCCTTGGCCGCACCATTTCTACAGGATTTACTGGCGACAGCATCGGAAAAATGTGGTACACTAGATGTAACTGTCCACAGTATCCGCAACGATTTCTTCGGTGAATCTATCACCGTAGCGGGGCTCGTAACCGGCGAGGATATTCTGGCCCAGCTAATGGACCAGCCTTTAGGCAGCAAACTGCTCATCCCCCAGTCCATGCTACGGCGGGGCGAAGATGTATTTTTAGACAACATGACCGTAGACGACTTGAGCGCAAAACTGGGTGTCCCGGTTGTGCCCGTGGAAGTAGACGGGTACGCTTTTTTAGAAGCGTTATTAACTTGAGAATTGTGAGGTGATAACCCATGGCGAAACCATTGGTGGCCATCGTGGGCCGTCCCAACGTGGGCAAAAGTCATTTATTTAATCGGCTGGTGGGCAAACGGCTCTCTATCGTAGAGGACACGCCGGGGGTCACCCGTGATCGGCTTTACGCTGAGAGTGACTGGAACGGCAGAAGCTTCGACCTCGTCGATACTGGCGGGATTGAGCCGACGACGGATGATGAAATCCTGCTGTTTATGCGGGAACAGGCAGAGATTGCCATCTCTATGGCGGATGTGATTGTGCTGGTCACCGACATCCATTCCGGGGTGACGGCGGCAGATCAGGACGTGGCACAATTGCTTCTGCGCTCTCAAAAACCTGTGATTTTGGTTGTAAACAAGATGGACAGCATTGGGGATGTTGACCCGGATTTTTATGAGTTTTACAAGCTGGGCCTCGGTGACCCCATCCCGGTTTCCGCTGTCCACGGCCACGGCACCGGGGATCTGCTGGATGCCTGTGTGGCCCACTTCCCGCCCCCGGACGCAGAGGACGAGCCGGATGATACCATCCATGTGGCCATCATCGGCAAACCAAACGTGGGGAAGAGTTCTCTCACGAATCTGATTCTGGGCGAAAAGCGAGTCATCGTCAGCGAAGTGGCGGGCACCACCCGAGACGCTGTGGACTCACCCTTAGAAAATGAATACGGCAAATATAACTTCATCGACACGGCGGGCCTACGGAAAAAAAGTAGGGTCTATGACCGGATCGAAAAATTCTCTGTCTTACGGGCCAAAATGGCCATCGAGCGGGCCAATGTGTGCCTAATTATGATTGATGCCAGAGAAGGGGTCACTGAGCAAGACACCAAAGTTGCTGGCCTCGCCCATGAGGCAGGAAAGGCTTGCATTATATTGGTCAACAAGTGGGACTTGGTGGACAAAGAAACCGGTACCATGGAAAAAATGCGAAAAGCGGTCTTAAATGATTTGGTGTTTATGAGTTATGCCCCTGTGCTGTTCATCTCCGCTATGACCGGCCAGCGGGTGGAGCGGATTTTTGAACTCATCAACTTCGTCTATGCCCAAAACTGTATGCGGATTAGCACCGGCAACCTCAACAACATTCTGGCCGATGCTACCATGCGGGTTCAGCCGCCCACAGATAGGGGCAAGCGATTAAAAATCTATTACATGACCCAGACCGGGGTCTGTCCACCGAATTTCGTGGTGTTTGTCAACAGTAAGGAGTTGTTCCACTTCTCCTACCAACGGTATTTAGAAAACCAGATTCGGGCCGTGTTCGGGCTAGAGGGTACACCCATTCGCATGGTTGTCAGGCAAAAAGGAGACATGTAGTTATGGAAATCTTGCTCCTACTCGCAATCGCCGCCGGGTCTTATCTCCTTGGCGGACTAAACGGTGCCATTATTACCTCCCGTTTGGTGTATCGGGATGATATCCGCAACCACGGTAGCGGGAATGCGGGGTTGACCAATTTCTATCGCACCTATGGCTCTCACGCCATATTTTTGCTGATTTTAATTGATGTATTAAAAACCGCCGTGCCTGTCATTGTCAGCGGGATGCTGGTTTCCGACACCTTCACCTTCGCCAGTGTGGAAGAGCGGGTGCTGGTGGGCCGTACCTTTGGCGGTCTGTTCGCCATGGTGGGCCACGCTTATCCCTGTCTGTACAAGTTTAAGGGCGGCAAAGGCGTTCTCGCCGGCGGGACGGCGGTGTTGTTTATGGATATCCGTGTGGGGCTTATCGTCTGGGGCGTGTTCTTCGTGGCGGTGGTGCTGACGAAATATGTGTCTTTGGGGTCAATTTTGGCAGGGATTGCACTGCCCTTTACCTTTCTCCTGTTTGGTTCTAACCCTTGGGCAGTGGTGCTCTCTGCTCTTTACGGCTTGCTTTTAATCTACCGCCACCGGGAGAATATTGTACGGCTGTTCTGCGGAGAAGAACGCAAGCTCTCCTTCGGCAAACAGCGCAAAGCGGCCCTAGAACAAGAACAACAAGCCAAAGCAAACGAGGAGGAACAGACAAAATGAACATCACGATTCTCGGCAGCGGCGGCTGGGGTACGGCCTTAGGGCTGCTACTCTTAGAAAACGGCCACCACGTCACCCTCTGGTCGGCCTTTGCGGCAGAGTCTGACCGCCTACAACAAACCCGTGAAAACCCTTACCTCCCCGGTGTCACCCTGCCGGAGAGTCTAGTTTGTACAGCCGATCTATCCTCTGTCAAAACAGCGGATATGGTGGTTCTCGCCACCCCCTCCTTTGCCGTGCGAGAGACCGCAGAAAAAATCAAAGGACTTCTTCGCCCGGAAGCCCCTGTGGTTATCGTATCCAAAGGTATTGAACGAGATACCCTGAAAACCTTCACCGACGTGGTGCAAGATGTGCTTGGCCCCAGTGCCAAAATCGCCGCCCTCTCCGGCCCGTCTCACGCAGAAGAGGTGTCGCGGGGTATCCCCACCGCCTGTGTGGCCGCCGCTAACGACCTAGCGGTTGCCGAGCTTGTACAGGACGCGTTCATGAGCCAGCGGTTCCGGGTCTATACCAGCACCGATGTCATCGGCGTTGAATTGGGTGCGGCCTTGAAAAACGTCGTCGCCATGGGTGCCGGTGTGTCGGACGGTTTAGGCTACGGCGACAACACCATCGCAGCACTCATGACCCGTGGCCTCTCTGAGATGGCGGCCCTCGCCACTGCCATGGGCGGCCAGCGGGAGACGTTGTCAGGTCTCGCCGGGCTAGGCGACCTCATCGTCACCTGCACCTCCCCCCACTCCCGAAACCGTCGGGCAGGGGTGCTCATCGGCAAGGGCTTGGATGTCCAAACCGCCATGGAGCAAGCCGGTGGTGTGGTAGAGGGTTATTACGCCGTGGCTGCCGCCATGCAACTGGCCAAACAAACCGGAGTCGATATGCCGGTAAGCCGGGAGCTCTATCAAGTTCTCTACGAGGGTAAGGCGCTTACCAACGTCCTCCACGACTTAATGACCCGCTCTAAGCGGGCCGAGGGCGTTTCGGAGTCTCCCCAATAATCGTCAAAATGTTGCTCAGTGTTCACAAACTGTTTTATGTGAATTCATAATCTGGACATAATCTTGCGCTATACTAAGAGCATCCAACAGGATACACATTCTCCTTCAATTGCACACCGGGGCACCGCTGGGAAGTGGTGCCCCACCCCCCTACATTGAACTCGTCCGCACTCTGGGCGTTTGATATATCCAGTTTGGGTTCCCTGCCGGTGGTTTTAGCCGGCAGGGAATTTTTGTTGTTTTGGTTCGGCGCAAACGCCGATTTTTTCTTGGTGGTTCCCGCCAACTGGTCATGTCCTGCCGGACGGGCCTTCTTTGCGGTTTCGCAAAGAAGCAAAAGAAACACAGGGGCTACGCCCCTATGTACCCGCAAAGGTCAAGGGCAGAGTGACGACGGTTTCGCATCTTATACCCCGCACTGGTGCCAAAACCCTCTGGCCGGATGTAATAGTACTTGAAACCCCAATGGTCAAGGGCGGTGGTGCCGCCCTTGTAGATTCCGAGGCAACCGTACTTCTGGTAGGTGACTCCTGTCGCCAGCACGGACTACCCCTTTAAAACGGTCTCTACATTGAACCTTGCTCTTTGCGGGTACATAGGGGCGTAGCCCCTGTGTTGATTTTTTGTTTCTTTTTTAGTTCAACGACAAAAAGAAAGCCCATCCGGCAGAACGAAAGCCCTCGGCAAACGCCGAACCAAAACGCCCAGCCTCTACAATACCTGCAACACAATCGCACACTCTATCCGCTTCTTAAACATCTCACACCCAACAGCATCAATCCCCCCTACGCTGCCAGATACATGATAGGCATTGGCCGCACACCCGCCGCCGCAGAATAGGCGGGCCCAACAGTCCTCGCAGGCTGGACGCTGATAGACCGTACAGGCGGCTAGTTCGTCCCGCACCGTCGTGTTGGTGACACCTTGCCAGACATCCCCCATGGAATAGATTGCGTCTCCCACAAACTGATGACAGGGGAACAGTTCCCCCCAAGGAGTCACCGCCAAGTACTCGGTGCCAGAACCACAGCCCACCAACCGCTTATGAGCACAGGGGCCATGGTCTAGGTTTAAAGTATAGTGATAAAATGTAAACGCCCGCTCTGTTCCCCGTCTCGTTGCCATCTCGTTGACGAGACGTTCGTACTGCTCAAAAATTTGCGGTAAATCCTCCGCCCGGATGGCAAAGGGGTCGTCACTAGGCCCTACCACGGACTCCATGGAAAGTTCTTTGAGGCCAAGGTCAGCCATGTGGAGAATGTCCTCCACAAAGTCTAAGTTGCGCCGGGTATATGTCCCGCGGATGTAGTAATTGCCCCGTGTCCGCCGCCGTACCAATTCTTGAAATTTCGGCACCACCACATCATAACTTCCTTGCCCGCCAGAAGTCTTGCGGAAATAGTCATGCACCTCTTGGCGTCCATCTAGGCTGAGAACTACGTTTTCCATCTCTCGATTGGTAAAATCGATTACCTCATCGTCTATGAGCATCCCGTTGGTGGTCAGGGTAAAGCGGAACCGTTTGCCATAGGCCGCCTCTTGACTGCGTCCATAGGCCACCAATTCTTTCACCACAGCCCAGTTAAGTAGCGGCTCTCCGCCGAAAAAGTCCACCTCTAGGTTCTGCCGCTCCCCGGAATTTTGGAGCAAGAAATCCAAGGCCTGCTTCCCCACTGCAAGGGGCATCAACGCACGGTCACCGTGATACTGTCCCTCTCGGGCAAAACAATAGGCACAGGTCAGGTTACACGTATGGGCCACATGGAAACATAGGGCCTTCACCTCTCCCCTGCGCTTCACTTGCCCCGCTAAGTCTCGGTACGGGTCGTCAGGGGTGAACAGTTGCCCTGCCGCTTTTAGGGCCGCAATCTCCTCCAGCACAGCGGACAGCTCTGCCCGTTCTATTTCTGGGTACCCGGCGGCCAATTCTCTAAGCAGGGCATCTGATGGCAGCGATTCATATCTGGCAATAGCATCATAGGCCAAATCGTCTACCACATGGACAGCACCGCTGTTTGTGTCGATGACCACATTCCGCCCGGCTAGTTTATATTGATGTATCATAGCATCTCCTAAAAAAGAGAACGGGCGCACCGTGTGCGCCCGCAAATCTCGAATTGGCTTACTTTTGGCTCTCACACGGCTGGTTGATCACGCCGCAAGAGGTTTTGCAAGCGGACTGGCAAGAGGTGGGACATTCGCCGCAACCGCCAGTTTTCACGCTTTCCTGTAGGTTGCCGGGGGTGATGGTTTGGATTCTCGTCATGGTGTTTCCCTCGCTTTGTAATTTCTACTCACTATTTTAGCGGATTTTGACAGACTTGTCAACGATCTCTATTTGCCCCACCGGTGCCGGGAAGGTGCTTTTCACTGCCACACCCCGGTTTGTGAGGGTCTGTATACATGCAATTATCTCTTCTGTTACCTCCATACCCGGTGTAATCAGGGGAATCCCCGGCGGGTAGGCCCAGAGGTAGGTCCGGGAAATCTCGCCAATACTATCGGCAAGTGCCATCTGTCGGCCCGATAACCGCAATGCCTCCCCGGCGGGGATAATTTGCGGCCCCATAGGCGGGAGCGGAATAGGCTGCTTCTGCGGAGCAGGGGTGCAGGTTTTGTCCAGCGCAGTGAGGGCTTTGTGCAAACAAGCCAAATCCTCATCTGTGGTGGCAAGGCCAGTCATGGCAATGGCGTGACTGTCTAACGCCATCTCTAACTCAATGTTATAACGCTCTCGCAATGCAACCATCAAAGCCGTTCCGGTCAAGCTAGCACCGCTTGTGAGAATGGTCAGCTTGCTGGGGTCATGGGCATGGATATGTTGCGGGTCTTGGGCGGGGGTGAGTAGCGTTAGGTATTGCATCCCCCCTGCTCTCTCGTAATATGCCTCTAACCGTTGCCGCCACTGTCCGAGCAGTGTCTCTCCTTCGGTCTCTAACAACCCTATACAGCCGTCAATGGAAGCTAAAAGCGGATACGAGGGACTGGAACTCTGAAACACCCCCAAGGCATGTTGTAGCCGCTCTGGAGCAATCCGTCCACCCTGTCGGTGCAGTACCGCCGTTTGGGTCAAGCTCGGCAGAGTTTTGTGGAAACTTTGTACCACCAAGTCCGCCCCTTGGGCCACAGCACCGGGGGGAAAGTGAGTACCAAGCCCCAAGTGCGCCCCGTGGGCCTCGTCTACAAATAATGGGATGTCCCGCTGGTGTAGCAGTTCTCCAATGGCTCTAATATCACTGCATACCCCTTCATATGTGGGGGAGGTAATCACCGCAAGGCGGATATCCGGATGGCGATGAAGGGCCGCTTCCACCGTCTCCGGCGATATGCTGCCGCAAAGCCCTGTATCCGCCACCATGGGCGGCTCTAAATAGATTGGGCACAGGCCCAACAGCTCTATCCCGTGATAGACAGCTTTGTGACAGTTGCGGGCCAGCAGAATTTTCTCTCCCCGTCCCACAGCGGCGTATATCCCTGCCAATAGCCCGCCGGTACTTCCGTCTACCAGAAAATAAGTCCCTTCACTCCCCCACAGCGCCGCCCCGCGGGCTTGGGCGTCTCGAAGCACACCCTCTGGCCCATGGAGGTTGTCAAAGCCGTCAATCTCTGTGATATCCAACTGCCACGGCAACCCCGACGAATGGAGGTCTCGCCGCTTATGCCCCGGCATATGGAAGGGCACCGCATTCTGGCGGCTGTAGGTCTGAAGCTTATCGTATAGGGCCTTGTGTCTCATCGTTATGTCCTCCATTTGGATAGGGAAATCCCCCGCAAGGCGCACCAGCAGGGGATTTTTTTGCCTTTTGGATTGGAGCTTATGGAGCCAGTTGCATCCAGTTCACACCACCGGCTGGGCTTCTTGTCAGGTAGTGGCTATTCGTTGCCGCCAATACCGCCGGGAAATACCAAGCAACAGCCGCTACATCCGGGAAGGGTCGCGCAGCTCCTATGTTCACCACTGCGTTCAACGCAATACGGTTGTCTATCCGGCCTAACATACGATTTACAGCGGTTGCAACCTCTGCGCGGGTGATGTCGGCCAGCGGACGGAAGTTTCTGTTGTTGTCACCGGCCATCAAACCCTCACGATATACCGTGTACACGTATCTTGCTGCCCAATTGCTTATGAGCCCAGCATCAAAGAAGGGCTTAATGCCTGTTGTGTGCATTTCATCGCCGGCCCTTGCAAGAATGGCCGCAAATTCTTGTCTCGTGATGAACTCACTCGGTCTAAAGTTACCGCCATGCCCTTGTACCAAATTTGCATTATAGGCCCAAGCGATGTAGAATCGTGCCCAGTGGGTCTCTATGTCGCCAAAGGGAAGGCTTGTCATGCCACTAGGCAGGGTGCCGGCTTCAAATCCATCAATATGGGTTCTGGCAAGGATTACCGCAACCTCTGCACGAGTGATACTCGCCGACGGGCGGAAATTACCCTGCGCATCGCCGACCATGTAGGCCCCATGGAATTCCACACACGCACACGTTGCATCGCACGCTTCACAGGCGCAAACCGTCATCCCGCAACAATCTGGCAACGGGACGTCCTCCTCAGTCACTGTTACGGTGACTGCCGCCGTGTGGTTGCCGTCTACGGTTACCACGGTAATCGTGGCGGTACCAGGTGCCACTGCGGTCACCTGTCCGGCTTCTGTAACGGTTGCAACAGCCGGGTTATCGGATGTCCATGTGACACTTGGATTGGTTGCACTCGCTGGGGCAACTGTTGCGGTCAACCCAAGGGTTTGCGCAACAGCCAAGTTGTGTGTTGCTTCTCCGGCAATGGTTACGCCCATTACCGGTATCAAGGCTAGTTCTGTCACTATTATAGTCGCTGTTGCCGTGCGGTTGCCGTCTACGGTTCTCACGGTAACCGTAGTGGCACCGGGTGCCACTGCGGTCACCTGTCCGGTTGCTGAAACGGTTGCAATAGCTGGATTAGCGGATGTCCATGTGACATTTTGATTGGTTGCATTCGCCGGAGCAACTATTGGGGTCAACCCGAGGGTTTGTCCAATAATCAAATTGCGTGCTGCTTCCCCGGCAATGGTTACGCTCGTTACCGGTATCGGGGGTGGCGGTGTTGTTGGTTCCGTCACTGTTACGGTGACTGTTGCCGTGCGGTTACCGTCTACGGTCCTCACGGTAATTGCAGCAGTACCGGGTGCCACTGCAGTAATCTGTCCGATTGCTGAAACAGTTGCAACAGCCGGATTGCCGGATTGCCATGTGACACTTGGATTGGTTGCATTCACCGGAGCAACTGTTGCGGCCAACCCGAGGGCTTGTCCGACAGTCACGTTGCGTGTTGCGCCCCCGGCAATGGTTACGCCCGTTACCGGTATTGGTGCCACGTTACCTGGGGTACCATACACCCATATCGCAGGGCGTAGCCCATGTTGTGAAAAAGACTGCGAAGTCCCAATACTACCGTTACCTTGCACTAGCGTAGCCGACTGCGTAGCGGAGCTACCGGGAGAGCGTAGCCACCAGCTCCCGCCGCTTGGCGTCCGGCGCGCTTCTGCACTTCCAAAATAATGGTTTGCCTCTGATATGGAAAGGACAAACAGTGCTTGTTGTGGCGTTGTCGCCCGAGCACCGGCTGTGGTGCGACCGGCGGCTTGGTTTTCCGCAGCGTTAAAGTTCCCAAATGTAGCACGTACATCCGTTCCTGCACCGTTTGGCACCAATGCATTTGCCGCAATCTCTGGTGCGAGTGCTACATTGTTTAATACCTGGCGCAGGTTAGACTGTGGAAAGGGCGTCCAAGAGAGCCCCCCGCTCATCGTATTATACTGCGTCGAGATCATTACTTCTTCGGCGATAATCAGACGGTTGCCATTGGCGTCCTCGTATAGCACACGCCAAACCGTTCTGCTGCCCGCTAAGTCCGCCGGGTTTGCACCTGAGTCCGTAAATGTCCCGCCTACGGCCGGGAAGTTAATCCCAGCCGAGGCCGCTTGGATGTCGTACGACTCCACCCCTTGGGCGCCTGCAACGTTCGTAAACACTCCGCCCAATAACATTGCGGCAACAAGTACCATGGATATACATCTTGTCACCCTATGTCTGAATCTGTTTGTTCTCATTGATTCTCCTGCTTTCTTTTTTTGTTCAGCCAGCTTGCTTACGGAAGAATCTGTTTCCAGTCAATTGTGCCTGCATCATCTCTGGTCAGGAAATGGTCGTTCGCCGCCGCTACCACAGACGGGAAGTACCAAGCGGCTGTTCTCATATCTGGGAAGTGGCGTATATTATACAAGCTGGCTACATAGGCTTCACCCCACGCCTCACGGCCATCGATCCGGCCCAAGAGACGGTTGACGGTTGTCGCAGTTTCTGCACGCGTAATGTCTCTGAGCGGCTGGAAGCGACCACGGTCATCACCTTGCATCAATCCTCTGCGGTATACTGTGTATACATATCTTACGGCCCAGTTGCTGGCGTCCCCAGCATCAATGAAGCCCGCAGCCCCTGCCTGATAGACAGTATCCATCCGTGCAATCATGGCTGCAAGTTCTTGTCTTGTAATAGGCTCATTCGGTCTAAAGCGGCCTTGATACCCTTGTACCAAGTCTGCATCATAGGCCCATGCTACATAGAAGTAGAACCAATTGTTGGGGCCAACGTCAGAAAAAGCAGTAAAGCTAGTCATGCCGGGAGGCAATCTGCGTACATCTTCCTCAAAGTCTAATAGCTGGGTTCTCGCAAGAATTGTTGCGACTTGGGCACGGGTGATTTGCGAAGTCGGCAGGAAGTTACCATACTCGTCACCGAACATGTAGCGCGGGTGAAGCTCAGGATGGCAGTCACAGGGGTAATTCCCGCAAATGTCACAACAATTGCAGGGATAGGTACCACAAGTGTCACAGCAATCGCAGGGGTAAGTGCCGCAAGTGCATCCCGGGTCACAAGTGCATCCCGGGCCACAATTACAGGGGCCACAGGTGCAGTCGTTGCAAGTACATCCCGGGCCGGGGCGGCATTCATCACCCACACAATTACAGGGGTCACAGGTGCAACCTTCATAATTGCAACCTGCGCTATTCACCCACAACGCAGGACGAACCCCACCGTGTGTTGTGCTGGGAATCTGGGTGGAGATCGCAACAGGACGGTATTGTACCAGTACGCCCTCAGATTGTGCGCCGGTACCACCGGGGGACCGGAGCCACCAGTACGCCGGCACAAGGTTCGGGACATAGTTGGCGTTAAACGCCATCCGGCTCCCATCATTTGCAAAGTACTGATTTACTTCTGAAACAGAAAGTAAAAATAGCCCCGTTGACGCATTTGCAGCCGGAATCAAAGCCCCGGGAGAGGTGCGGCCAGCAGCTTGATTTTCGTTCGGGTTAAAGTTGCCAGTTGTGGAACGTACATCGTGCCCTACACCAATCGGTGTCCGTGCGTTTTCCGCAATCTCTGGTGCCAGCGGCCAGTTGTTCAATATATTGCGGATGGGAGATAGTGCCAGCGGCACCCAAAAGCGATTGGTGTTGTATTGCGAAAAAACGTGTACAAACTCGGTAATAATCAGGCGGTTACCAGCGGCGTCCTTATGTAGCACACGCCAAGGCATACCGCTTGAATCTATAAAGATATCGCCTGCATCGGTATCTTCGAAATCTGTTAAGACTGAGACCGTCCGGACATCATCTAGTTCTACTGTGCTTAGTTCTACTGTTGGGCCTGTGACCAGTGCGTTTGCATCGGCGGATGACCATATAAGAATGCCACCCATTAACATTACAGCAACAAGCACCATGGATATGGCCCTCATCATGCTGTGTCCGGCTCTACTTGTTCTCATCATCTGTTTACCTACTTTCTTTTATTATATAGTAATCGCAAGTGATAGTAATACAGGGTGGCCAAGTCGGACACCCTGTATTGTATTTTCTCCAAACCAGTTTGATAGACGGTTGCTTATCGTAACGGCAACTTCTTCCAATCAATCACGCCGTCATCGTCTCTGGTTACGTAATGGTCATTCGCCGCCGCTACCACAGATGGGAAGTACCAAGTGCCTGCGCTCACATCTGGGAACTGGCGGGCATTATACAAGCTCGCTACCTCAGTTGCCTCGAACGCTTCACGGCTGTCTATCCGCTCTAAGATGCGGTTCATGGCGGTGGCGGTCTCTACACGAGTGATGTCCCGCAGTGGGTGGAGGTATCCGTTCTGGTCACCACGCATTAACCCCAAACGGTACACTGTGTATACATATCTTCCCGCCCAGTTGCTGGCATCCCCAGCATCAGGGAACGGTGTGGTGTTTGCAGGATAGACTGTCCCAAGCCGTGCAATCATGGCTGCAAGCTCTTGTCTTGTAATCGGCTCGTTCGGTCTAAAGCTGCCTCGATACCCTTGTACCAAGTCTGCATCATAGGCCCATGCCACATAGAAGAAGAACCAGTTGTTGGGGCCAACATCAGAAAAAGCAGTAAAGCTAGTCATGCCGGGAGGCAATCTGCGTACATTTTCCTCAAAGTCTAATAGCTGGGTTCTCGCAAGAATTGCTGCGACCTGGGCACGAGTGATTTGTGCAGTTGGCAGGAAGTTGCCACTCTCGTCACCGAACATGTATGCCGGGTGGAACTCTGGCGGGCACTCACAAAACTCGTCGCACTCGCACACTTCACAGGTGCAGTCCGGACAGTCACAGGTTTCTTCTACATCATTACAGGCACAACCGAACTCATTGCACTCGCAATCGCCGAGTTCGCCACAATCGCAACTGCCACCGGGTTCGCCGCAGTCACAACCACCGGGCTCACCGCAGTCACAGCCGCCGGGTTCGCCACAGTCACAGCCACCGGGTTCGCCGCAGTCACAACCACCGGGCTCACCGCAGTCACAGCCGCCGGGTTCGCCGCAGTCACAGCCGCCGGGTTCGCCGCAGTCACAGCCACCGGGTTCGCCGCAGTCACAACC
>Ga0131853_10006997_pt1 | contig 20394 bp, 15 predicted proteins | sample TergutLab28metaG_FD_92764 | JGI IMG/M metagenome (GOLD analysis project Ga0131853, IMG submission 92764) | Labiotermes labralis P1 segment gut microbial communities from Petit-Saut dam, French Guiana - Lab288 P1 (version 2) (version 2) | ecosystem: Host-associated > Arthropoda: Insects >...
TAATACGGAAAGTACTGCAAGGTGAAGCTTGAAGCCTGAGCGGTGGGGATCACCGCTGGTTCAAGAGAAGTACCAGGAAGAAATGCCTGTGACAGGAGACATACATATTGTATAATAATAATATATTTAACTGGAAATGGGTTGTCGCCCGGTGGCAATGGTTGTAATGCATGTACATAAATATGAAATAAGTGTCGGGAGGGCTACATGAGAAGCATGCAGTAGCAACTTGGATTGTTGGGAACCATCACAGCATTCGCTTAGGTAGTTTCTTTTGTACTGATACCACATGAAGCATGGTTACACAAATCTTTGTCTACTAAATTTTGTACTCTGGCACCTAATAGTTATCTTAGTATGGCACTGACTTCTTGTCACCGTAATGGGGTTTAGAATTTTGAGGTGCCACCTTTATTTAAAAAACTGTGCAATCCTAACATAAAATACAAATTTTATTTGTAAGCTGAAATAAACGGGTTCAGATATGTCAACATTATCTAACTGCGTAGAGAGTTTCACGTATGCAACACACTGAAACTCCGCGCGTTTCCTCTTTAAAGTTTAATTAACACTACGTTTACACAATATTTTAAATCTGATTAAATTAAATTTGATGAGCACTGCGGTACACATAGCACTGCGGTACACATAGCACTGCGGTACACATAGCACTCAGCAGGAAAATGAAATAGAGATGTGGAGGTTATATTGGTACATTTTTAAAGGAGAGACACGCATTGGTACTCAATATATATATTCTAGCAATAATATCTCTTAGAAATTTGTTGTGAATTTTGTGGATTGTACTCGGCTGGAAAAGAAGTTTACGGTTGGAATTGCAGCTTGCCATTCCGTATTTTATGTCGTTCCTTCCGATGTCAGACGTGAAATCTCCAGGCATGAGATATTGACACGTAATTAGTACGTGTTTCATTGCAGCTGAATTATGGTTTAATAAATTTAACTAGCAATGCGAAGTTCACCAAATCAGTCAAAACGTGTCACTTATTCTGAAGGTTTTGTTACTACAGTGTGTCAGAAACACTGTCGGTTAGCGTTATTGAGTCCGTTGGGGCGGGAGTTGCTTATCATAGGATCTTTCAATATTTAGTGTGCATTGTTACATTTGCTAAGAGTTGCGGATAACCAGCACACTTTTTTCAATTATAAAATAAAATTTTATATTATAAATTATACATATAAAATTTTATTTTATCATTGTACACAACGGGATGTACTCTACCAAAAAAATTGTATTTCCCTTAACAAATTTATCAATCACAGCATAAACAACGATATAAGCAACCAACAAGATGCAATAAATTCCGTTTATTGATCTTTTAAATCAGCTGTACATGTTTCGGGCGACAAACTCGCCCATCTTCAGGAGCACTTTTCGACTTATGTACAGCTTTTGGTGCAATGCATTGTACAGTACCAAACGCTGTATATACATTCAAAAAGTGCTCATGAGGATGGGCGAGTTTGTCGCCCGAAATATGTAGAGCTGATTTAAAAAAGATCAATAAAAGGAATTTGTTGCATCTTGTTGGTTGCTTACATCGTTGTTCTAATGATGCACGGTCTCACAAACATGAAGTTTTCAGCATAAACGTAGGTAATAAATATTTTGAAATGGTGGAAGATTTCGAATATGTGGGAAAATATCCTAACAAGTCTCATTTCATTCTTGACAGGATTACGTGCAGTTTGAATTCAGAATGCTTGCTATCATTCGGTGCAGAATCTTTTGTCTTCCAGTTTGTAATCAAAAAATATAGAGATTAAGATACACAGAACTCTAACTCTGGCTTTTGATTTGTATGGGCGTAGAACTTGGTCTTCCACGTTATGGGAGGAATGTAGGCTGAGGGAGTCTGAGAATAGGGTGGCGGGGAAGACATTTGGGCATGAAAGTGGCGATGAAACAGGGGAATGGATAGGACTATATAACGAGGAGTTCATTGATCTCTACTCTTCACCTAACATTATTCGGTTGATCAAATAAAAAAGAATGAGATGGGCGGGAAATATAACACGTATGGAAGACAGGAGAGGTGCATGCAGGGTTTCGTTGGAAGAATTGAGGGTAAGATACGATTTGAAAGACATAGGCGTAGATGGTAGGATAATATTAAAATTGATCTTAAGGATAAAGGATGGGGGCGTTGACTGCATTGATATTGCTCAGGACAGGGAAAAGTGGCGGGCTGTTGTGAATGCGGTAGTGAACTTTCAGGTTCCATAAAATGTGCCTGTTTTCTAGGCTACCTGAAGAACTTCTAGCTTCGCAAGAAGGACTCTGCTTCATGGAGTTACAGTAGTAATGTGGCTCTTATAGCCCGTCTTTTTTATGTGTAAAATAAGGTGACCTGAGTGTGGTGCAAGAGTGGCCTACGTCGAAAAGATGTGAATGAATGTAAGAGTGTCATAAGAGTAGGTCGCGAGCCGAGAGGGGTACGCGTTCCGTATAGGAAAGGTATGTCAAAGCACTACATATTCTTTAACTTCGGGTCAACCCAGAAGAAATACTCGGGAATATTACAGGCCTCGTCTAGTTTGGTATAGGGGTCCCTCCGTAGCCACCCGTACGCCAATCCCAGCGTGGAGTGTAGTGGAGGAAGGACCTAAGTTCGGTACCGGCACCACTCATTCTTGAGCACAAAAGGATCGAGTGTCGCCCCCGTGCCGGCTGGTATAGCGGTCCCTCCGTTACCACCCCTACGCCGAACAAGGCCCAGGGCCCCGTGCAAGAAGGACGTAAGTGCGCTTCCTGCACTACTCTTTCGTTAGCATAATATTAAAAAGGATCGGCGTTCGACGTTTTCAATCAGGGTGTGGCAGCCGCCGTCCAGTTTGGCCTCCGGGGCCTGGTGCAAGAAGGCCCTATGTGCGGTCCAGCCACTACTCGTACTTGAGCATAATAATATTAAAAAAGAATGACGTTTGGCATTGATGAACCGGGGTAATGTAATGAGGTTGGCAGCCGCCGTCCAGTTAGGTTCTCCGGGGGCGTGGTGCAAGAAGGGCCTAAGTGCGGTCCAGGCACTACTCGTTCTTGAGCATAATATTATTCAAAAGAATCGGCGTTTGTAACCAAGGTAATTAACAGGTTGCGAGCCGCCGTCTAGCCTGGTCCCGGTGCAGGATGGTCCTAAGTGCGGTCTAGGCATTACTCTTTCTTTAGCATAATAATAGTAAAAAGGACCGGGGTATGACTACGATATATTTTAAGCAGTGTGGCAGCCGCCGCCCAGCTTATTCCCGCCATTTGTTTAGCGTTGAGTGGAGTGCAGGAAGGTCCTAAGTACGATCCAGGCACTACATGTTCTTGAGCTTCGGAGCCCCTACGCCCAAGCCCGCCCGCCCGCCCGCCCGCTTCCAGACAGATTGGTAGCACGGGACCTGCCCCACCGAACATATTTCTTGATGGGATGGAGGGCGGGCGCTAAGTCTGGAAATATGGAGGGCGTGCCGCCGTGCAGATTTGTAGAGCGCCGGGGCGTACCGCAACGTGGGTGAGGAGAAGAGAGAAGGCTCTCGCGTGCTTCTAAAGCGTGAATGAAGCGAAGGTTAATATGACATCGTCAGAATTGGTAGTAAAAATGGATGAAATCAAATTTGAGTGCACGATAAGTCCGAAAGTTGACGTGATAGACCGTATGAAACACAAAATTTAAGTTTTCCCCAATAAGTGGCATGCTAAAATTTCGCACCCGCCTAGGGAAAAAGTTAGTTATATATATGTCAAGAGGCAGTCCATGAGTAATGGAATGCATCGGTGGTCTGGGGAAAAACAGTTGCCAGTGCAATAAGTCACGCGTAGGGTTCCCCCGACACAGTTAGAAGAGTAATTGTGCACGTTCATCTTAACAATGGCTGCACTTATCTAAAGGCAATTAAATACGTGCACGAGCGTGCGTTTTTCTGGTATAGCACAAAGTCACGCGCATACCTGTTGACCTACAGGTAGGAAGGTGTTGTCACAAGATGACTCAGACATCTAAGATTGAAGCCACTGACGTAACATAGACCCAATCATGGTCTTGTGATATATCGAATGAGGGAAGGGGAACAGACGCCTATGGGTCTGTATAAAACGTAACCCTAGAGGAACTCCACCCCATAATAGCATTGTTGTGGTGGGCGCTTGAGTGTGTGCACCGTGAAAGAAGAAGGAAGCTGCTACTGTGAGGCGTGTGTTAGAAGACATCCGCCATCGTAGCATTGATGTGGTGGTCGCATGTGTGTGCATCGGAAAGAAGGTGCTACTGTGTTAGAAGCTGTGAAGACGAAGCGTGTTGGAGGTAGGTGAAGTTTGTACATGAAAACCCTCAGTGAAGTGAGTTGAAAGACCAGCGCACATGTTGCAGCATGATCATCACGAATGTGCTTGTGCAACATCGCTTACGTTCACATTCACTGCTGTTGTGTTTGAAGTGTTTCTGCTTGTGGTTACCGGGAAACCTGAACGGATCATGAACGGACTGAAGATAATGTGCATGAAGATGGATCACATGATCTTTCTGAACAGCGTGTCCTTCCTCCAGTACCTTCACGATTTCAATACAGAGGAAAACCTAGACTATGGTGTGATGAGACGGGCGAGGACACGTTGTCCGGAAAAGACCGAATGCACCATCTTCATACATATTATCTTCTGACCGTACCAAGGGGATGGGGCCTACGTAGTCTAGGTTTCCCTACGTATTGAAATAGTTAGAGTACGGGAGGAAGGACACGCTGTCTAGAAGAGTATCAAGTGCTCCATCTTCATGCACATTATCTTAAGGCCGTTCTTAATACGTTCCGGTTTCCAATATCTACCCCCGGTAACCGGAAGAAGAGCACCTCAAACACAGTTCTGTATGTGAACGTTAGCGATCTTACGCTTTTGCATTGCTGAGATCATCATCCTGGAACATGTGCGTAACCTAGGTGGTCGCTGCTGCATCCGTGCCGATGGCTGCGGCGAGAGTTAATGTAACGAGGCATCGAGGTGGTGGTCGACGTTGCTGCTGCATCCGTGCCCGTGGTTGCTGCTCCTTTGTGAAAAAGGTGGTCCGAGGGTGGGGTGTCGAGAAACACAGGTAAGTGCAGTGAATGTTTTTATGTTATTAATATATGCAGTTATCCCAAGAAAACACAAAATTCAGTTAAAGTGCACGGCAAGCCAGTGTGAACCTCCCTCTGTGTGGGGATCGGCATTGATGATGACGGTGGAGATTCGCGTGATCGATTGTGGTAGGAGATCGGAGGTGAAAACGTCGAGGAATGAGCTGACGCCACGCAGTGTACATGTATCTGCACAGTGTCCTTTTTATTTTAGAAGTCGGTCATGACGGAACGAGAGAAATCTACGTGGACTGAATTGTCGCATTCTGGGTAGAACAGACACGTGATCGCCTCGGGCAACGGTTTATTGAATTTCAATTCGATTCTGATAGTGCCGTTCTCGGGGTCGGATGTATGACGCTTCGACACGCCCCTATCAGGTGTGAGTTCGAAAAGTAACATGAAAGAGCCATTTATATACATATCGTGTGTTATCTGCAGTCCCGTGTTCCAGTGATGCATGCTGGACGCTTCGACAAGCGTCCTATAGCCCATGACGGAAGTCTTTTCGTGATCCATACCCAGGCATAGGTGCTCGTTAGGGTACTGTTTACCGTTCACAAACAACGAAAAATGCAGATGTCGTAATGCTGAAATTTATACGTGTTGCTGTCCAACGAACTGATAAAATCTGTATTCTTAACCATGGTGAACAAGAGACGTTTTACGGTGGGATCTAGGACGGCGTTGTCTATAGACAAGGATTTTGATCCGGCCGAGAATGTGAACGTCTTCAGTTCGACTCTCGTCAGGTTATAGTGCGCGAGACTCCCTTTGCTCAGCGTCGCATTGTGAGCCAGCAATATGGCGGTGTTCGGCCTGACGCGTCTGACCAGTAATTGGGCGTCCAAAAATTTGAAAACGGTTTTCGAATCGACACTCTTATTCATTAGATAAAATTTCGGTCGGGCCTTGGTCAACCTGATCTGCAACCTGACGCCTGACAGCAGGTATAGGCTCACGTTGCATATGTCACTATGTAATCGACTGAAAGCTGGACTTCCCTACTCGTACTAAGTCGCTTCCAACGAATGATGAATCCCCGGATCGCCGTGGCGGTCTGATTCTTAAGCGAGGGAACGGTAGGCTGCATATAGCCCGTGTCTAGATACCGAAAGGCGTTTGAGAGATGTGTGGCTACAGCATCTGTGCCATAGATCATCACAGTCTCGAGATAGGAGCGATAACAATAATGCTCAATCGCCTGCGTAATCGTAACGACATTGAGCGTGACGTTACATTGTCTGAATAGGGAGTGGAGGAAATTATTCGTCACGCCCTTGGCGTCCGTAAAGTCCACGTCCTTTCCCGAGGCCGAGATCAATTTACACCGGACATAAAGTTTGACATCGAGATCAATGTACGTGTCGTTATCGGCTGGTATAAAAAATTCCAGATCGTTTTGATCGACGGGGGCGGTGCGGAGTAGACGGGTCCGATCCCCGGAGTAGTTAGGCAGCGATCCGCCTGATTTAGGTAGTACACTTCTAATGGATGCATCGCTGTAAATGTCCTATTGAAGATGGCGACGCCCCGTTTTGTATACAATTATCACCACTAGTAATTTTTTAAAAAATGAAGCACCGCCTTTGGTTGCGTCGTGCTGTCCTCGAAGGGGATGTGCAACCCCTCGGTCGTCAGGAACTCGATCCGGATATCCTGAAATCTGCGCTGCTCGACTGGCACATAATACACGTTACGAAACTCGTGCTGACACGTCGAGGATAATGATGGGAAGACGAATGTCCGCATGCTGCGGAGGGCGCTGTCGCCGACAAATTGCGGTGATATCAGATTACAGTATATTAGGGCGGTGGTTTCTTCCTCAATGGGGGAGAGGAACATGAAATTTCACAGACTCCGTACTTCCCATTTGGAGGTCGAACCCAGGTCCACGGGCTGAGCCATTTTCACCGTGAATTCGGTGAGCGTATTCTGTTCGTAGATGTCACGCGAGGCGTTTCTGAATAGAGTGACGTGAAAGTGGCTCTGCGTCGCCATATTAGATATTCTTCACGGTAGCTGCAGGCTCCCATGAGTCGAATTCCTGACTGTAACCTCGCCAGCGGATGAGATATTCGTGAATGCCTCGTCGGACCCTCTTGTCCAGTATTTTATCTAATTTATAGGCGGTCCTGTCAGTTATTCGTACGGGGGTCAGTTCCTCGTTTTAACACTGGCCCTCTATGGGCGTGCCGTTTAAATCCTCGAGCTCGTAGACGACTCGCGGCCGCCTATCGATTACTTTCGCGACCCTGAAAATCTCGGTGCTGAAATTCTGTTCGGCAGCCTTGGCGAACATCAACTTCTCTTTGCTGATGAACACGTGCTTCCCCACTCGAAACGTCGCTTTCGCGACACGAACGCGTCCCCGAGCCTCCTCCATTCTCTTCAATGTGGCAAGCAGTCCGAATCTGTGACTCGCCATGCAAGTCGTTGAGTGAACCGTGTTATTTTGGCCTTGACAAATTTAAGCAAAACATCGATATATCTGTACGTATTTTTATGTGTGAAATATTTGTGGTGTGTATCGCGAATCGTGCGATGCACGTGTTCCACGGCCGCACATTTCAAGTCGGGGTTCGTACACACCTGAAACTGTATGCCCCGCCTTGTAATATGTCCAGAAAATATTTATTTAAAAATTCGTAGCCCTTATTAGTGCGTACCCATATTGGGCGACGCCCTGTCGAATATGTAGGGTCATTAAATATGCACCGAAACGCCGAGACGACGTGCGGCCCGCTCTTTGTCTTTATAGGGACCATATGTAGATATTTAGAGAATGCATCTATAACCGAAAGATGTATCTATAATTATTGTTGTATTTTGCTTAGGCCTGTACATCCACAAAATCGCATTCCTACACGTCCACACGTTACTCACTGTTTACATATTACTTTCGAAACGCTTCCTCACAGGTCTATGAAGCGTATAGGAATCCAGTTTCTCTAACCAGGCTCTGATGACGTCGTCAGACTTCCTTTTTGCCCCCTCCGCCGTCGCCAGTCGAAGCTTATGCAGAGTGGAGAAGGTGGACGGTCTGGTCGGGTCATAATATAATTTGTCATTACTTTTGCCACCTACGCCGTAAAGAGGATTCGACACCCCGCCCCTTCGGTTTCGCGAAGTGGGTCGCAATATCACCTCGAAATTTCTTTCCTCGCGTAATATTAATGTTATCGTCAGGCTTATATCTGTTCAAATGAGCGTTAGTCGATATCAATATTTTCTTATACGTCTTTAGATCGGCCTTGTTAACAACTTCCTTTTTCACGTTCTTACGGGTCAATAGTTACCTTAATTGTGATATTGTCGCGGGGATTTATAGACACCGGGGAATCACCTATCATCAATTACTCGCCATCCTTACGGATACCGTATTGTGTGTCGGAAAAACGTCTAGGACTAGCTGCGGTAACGACATTTTCTCCTTCCGTCTGTGCTCCCTCATCCTCCACGTCGTCATCGTCATCATCATCGGGAATATGAAATCCTTGTTTAGGGGTTTCATATACTATCTCTTTCGATGTCGAAGGAATTGGTGAGGGAGGGCCGCGTCGCGGCTTTTTCGCCGCCTCGCCTTTAGGGACAGGTAGCTCAGGTTCGGAGGAGGTTGGCAGCGCCTCCCTGTTTGCTGTGTCAGGCATTACTCGTCTTAGGAAATCAGAGATAGCCTTTGTCCGCGTCTTCCATCTGATATCGGCCTGCCGAATCTAATGACGCATCTTAACCCACTCTTCGTATGGATTGTGTTTTTTACGTCTGCTACCGCTACTACGTTTCTTTTTTCGCTCGCGAGGCGAAGAGGGAGTGCGGCGTCGTTTGTCCCCCTATGGTAGAGATCGGCTGGGACGAGGTACATGTTACGTAATATTTTTATCTGGGCTAATGAATTAAGCTGGCCATCGTTGGCAGTATGGCGCTCAGTATGGGTAGGAGAAATCCCCCGCGCTTTACTAAGAGTCGCTTCTTGCCCGAGAGTGACACGTGCCTGTCGGCGACCTTGCGAAGCGCTGACTTGTATTTCTGCAGCTTGCGCGTGTTACAACATTAAAATTTTTTAATTGCCGTTAGCACGTTCAACCCTACCACCAAAAAAATTCTCCGGTACGCCCTCGTGATACGTGATGTTTGAGGGCAACTGCTGACGCGATGGAACGGCAGCCTTATCACTGTAACACCAGATTATACCGCAGGTGAATTCGCGTTCGTTGCAGAGTGAGTCGAGGTTCCGTAGCAACAGTATGAAGAACGACGTTTTGCTCGAACCGCTAGTTGCGCTCACTATACACGAGAACGGATGCTTGAATTTCAGATCATCAACACTTATGGATGATCAGGGTTATGACAAGACCCTCTCTTCACCCTCCCCCAAATTATACCCAAAAGGGACTGATGTATTTTCACCTAAACGCAGCCTCTTGAAAAACGAAATTCTGCAGAGGTTGTCTTCAGGTTCGGTAACAATTGAGACGGTTCTTCCCCCCTTCTCTTACGTTTGATCTTCATTTCTGTGTGTCCATTGACCAATGTCGGTTTATCCCCCTTGTTCCCTCTCAGAATCATATCCCTGATGACATCAAAATGTACTAATTTCGAAGCGTTGTAATTCAAGTTTATGCCCCTGACTTTACACATTGTGTTTTCTCGACCGTCCCCGATCAGCACCCTGTACGCGTAGTTGTTTGGCCCACCTCTCAGAAATTCCGAAATGCTTTCTGAGGGGCGCAACTTGGAAGTCATATCCCGCAATTTGTCCCCGATTCGATCAGTTGAACTTCGCCCCCCTTCGGCTGAATTTATATCACCGAGTCCGTGTCACAATTTATCGCGTTCTCTCGCAGCCAGTCGAGATAGCGATAAAGATGGATTCTCGCCCCGGCGGTGACGTAAGCCCCAATTACCTCGTTCGTATGACGCAAACTAGGCACTTCTTCCTCTGAACCATACCTCCACGACATCTAGACTACGTCATCGCTGGCAAACGCGAGGTTCATCACCTCGACGCCAGGGTTGGCTAGGAATCCATACAGTTTTTTTGGTTCCGTGATCATTTTGGTCATTGTCCGATCGTTCCGCTCCGTCAATTTGCCCCACATGGAGTTGAGACAGAGTTTGGCCAGACCCCGTTTGGCAGCGTTATACCTGATCGCTTCGTTATCTAGCCGTATCCCTTCGCTCTGCTAAAACAATTCCACATATCGATCCTCGTCTTAGGGACTGTGGTCCCAGCCGGGATAACCGCTAGCCACCGCTTTCAGGTTCAAAAACATGTTTATATAGGCGAAGAAATGTCAGCCCTCGCCTGTTTCGGGTGGGTATTGCGTGACCTGATACTCGTACACTTCATATAAATCGAGTATCCAGTTCCCCCTTTCAACGGCCAATGTCACCACCATTACCCACGTACATGTGAGGGCACGATCCTCATCTCGGGTATGGACACATTCCTCACTTGAGGATGAGGAGGTGAGGGCGTATGTTCTACACAGGCAATACATGAGTTTTTTATTACATCTGAATGGTTGGACGGGGTGATAAATCTCTCCGGTGGAACGATCGAACATATGATCAGGCCATCCATACACAGGCACGCTTCTATATACTTACACGCATCGCCTATGTGAATGATCGGATGACCGACGTGGAAGTTGAAATACTTGCATATGTACGGGTAGAGACTCATGACGTCGACATATTGAATGGTCTCAATCTCCCGTGCATTATAGTGGAGACGCATTGCCTCGGTTCGACCCCCGTACAGGGCATCACGGGTGCACAATGCACTATGGGATGAGCGGGCAGGTCGGGCCTCCCTGCATCTTCAAATTAACATTCCCATTGGACGCCACATGGTTCGCTCATAACGTTCCGCTAGCGTATCGCCATTGAGGATGGTGACGTCGCGAAAAGCCTGGCAAGTATGGCCGTGATAGTAGCAACCTAAGAACTCGTAGACTGTGCGTGTCTCGGGGCAATAACCATCTACACTAAAGCAGGGCAGTTTGGCAACCTGTACTCGCGACGGTTGCGACAGTGCATTATCTTCACACCGTCGCTCTCTTCCATATGTAGCAGCCACATCAATGCCTTCTTGCTATAGTTGTTATTACGTGTGTACCCACCTGTCGGTATGAGCCCTATATTATCGGGCTGCAGTAAACGTTTACGCAACACTTTATTTTAAGCCGACGCGATCGTTATCGACTCGAGAAATAAGTGTATATTCCCTATTTGTATGAACTCGCGCCTAAACCCTCGACACGCCTGTCCTAGGACCGTGAAATCATCTTGACAATATTTTTCAAGCACTCGCCTATTGTCGAAAATGGGCTCCTCTGATTTCTGGCTCTCGTACCACGAGAGAAACCCTGTCGTCTCCTCCTCGCCCTTCTCATTCACACCACAATACGAAACGTCGGGATGAGGCCTACGTAGTCGAGGTTTTCCTCAGTATTGAGGTAATGAGTGTACCACGATTTGGAGGCCGTCAGACCGTAGGCCTCGGCAACTTACGCAGAGGGCAGGGTAGGTAAGATATACTATCTAGGAACACTAGCTGCTCCACTTTCATGCACGTGATCTTAAACCCTTTCATAATAATTTATGCTTTCCATTTCAGTAGGATCGCCCTATTCGGTATGAAATGAAGGTCGAAAGCTTTGGCATTGTGCGCTATAGCGACGATCTTTTTGGCCCATGGGAGTGGTCCAGTTAGATATGAAATCAGGTTCCCCACAGGAACTTGCCAGAACGAGTGCTTCCTCTTACCGCTTCGCACGCAGTCTCCGTCTTCCACTTCCTCGCACCGCGAACAGAACTGTTGCACGCAGACTATATTAAGTAGGTTTAACTTAGCCTCGTCCGTGTCCTCGGTATTTTGTGTGGTCTCGAAATCGGAGAAGACATATAGTACCTTATCACTTGCGGGGGGCAACGCGTCCTTCAACGGTCTCATATAGCACAGGTGAACTATTTCTTTGTTCTGATTAGAGTTATCGCAGAAACGTTTATTACATTCGTGGTTTCTGCGCGTCACGACCCTTCCGCACGTCGCGCAACATCGCTTCCGTTCGCATACAGACGTCTTGTTCATTGTGCGCTGCTTGTGTTTGTCGTAGCACGTACGAATTCTGAAATGTCTATTACATTCACAGCAGGGGATTCTAACGCCCGAGAATGCGCACGGGGGGCAGGCCATGCAGTCGCAACACGTCTGGTCACAGGCGTGCGTCAAGTCACTTTTACATGCCTTGTTGGACCCTTTACACACGTACTTTCTAGCCGTGGCAGGAGTAAGTTTAGCGATCACGCGATAATGTCGTTCGACATCATCATACAGTATATTAAGTATTTTAGTGGAGTCTACCTGCTCTTCAAACATTATATCTTTGCAGCTCAGACCGTGGTAGTCGACTATCTTATACTCCCGAAAGTGTTCCTGGAAACGGATTAATTCAGGGATCCCCGCCCCGTTGGAGAGATCGATACCGGTAGTCTCGAGTATCGTTTGGATCACGTGACATATCTTCCGGCCTTGCCGATACGCCTTATAATCTGGATCATTCTCTACCTTTGCAATCGCTATTACCAAGGCATGTGCTAAACAGTTCTCTTCTTCTTTCACCTCCACTGTACTTCTCTTGAGGTGCGCCAATACGGAGAGCGATCTGCCCCTGCTCTTAAGGACAATTTTACCAAAACCGACGGGCGTCCTGACCGTATGTACGGTTACGACTAACGTGTCCAGGGCGTTGAATCTAGAATTCGACTGGGAGACTTTTTGAAACCCGCTCCATATCACACCTGCTGATAACTGATCTTTCCGTCTAAAACTGATTTGGATAGACTTGTCATTCTGGTTCACCTGATTTTGAATAGTCATCCCCACCATATCACTATCATCTACATCGCGTAACGCGTGCTCGATGAGATCGTTCACACTGGGTAGGAAATGTGCTACGGGGTTCGTATTATCCGATCGGGGTATTGAACACACAGTAAGCCGCCTTCCTACGGTATTGTACCGCCTGGACTGTCTCGTATTGGTGTCCACCTTCTCGAATCTGCTAGCCATGATTTCTCTCTACAAAAGATACACACCTCTTTAAGATTGACATCCCCAGAAAAGAACATCATTTATAGTCAGAATAATACTTACAGTTCCCGAGCCTTGGTGTCACGTCCTATTTCTTCAGTAGTCAGAGTATTACTTTCGGTTCCGGCACCGACTGTTGCTGTCACGTACAAGCGACCTACTATTTATCTGCTAGCGGATGCTAATGTCACGTTCTTTGTTTCAGACGCTGGTTGCCGAACGTGGGCGGGAAATTTGGAGGGAGGATGTCAGCGACGAAGTTCGCTTGTTCCTGGCATCGCCCCCGTCACTGGCATCGGGAAAACACCTGAATTCCACCAACCTGAGCAGGACTTGGAGGAGGAGGAGGAGGCAATGTGTCTGTCGTGGCGACAGATCCTACGGCTGCTAACGCGGTGGGATCCATTGATCCAATATACCACAGGGTTACACCAAATAGAAGCAGCCATGAATGATCCCCCGACAGCACACAAAATTCTGGCCATGTGACTTCCCGAAAGGAACGTCCTTAAAGACCTGCGTACGATCTTGCTTGCTGCGGAAACGACCATCCCTAGCACATATGTGGAAAGGTCAACGAACGTTATATTGTATTATGTAACACAATGGGTACTGTTCCATTAATAGGGATGACCTATCCGCTGCTGGCGGTCCTAAACTTAGTCTACCTTTTCAGGTACTGGCAGATGAAGTACGATGCCGAGTGTTCGCATGCCTCGTTCTTCCAGACAGGGAGCTGACGAGAACACACACACACACACACACACACACGGCGTCGTACCGCTGACACTCCTCCTCCTCCTCCTCCATCTACAACATACTATTTATACTGTTATATGTACCCATTAATATATTAAAGGACAATTGTGTGTATGTTTCTCTTCTGGACTGGCTAATAATAATGTACATTAACCTTAGGCCTGTTTTGCTCGCACCTTGTATCCCTTTTCCTATACTTCTTCACAGGTACACGTCAATACATCACCGTAACATATAGTTCACGGTCACCACGGCAAGCCGGCCATATTTCCAGACTTAGCGCCCGCCCCCATCCCATCAAGACATCTGTCCGGTGGGGCAGGTCCCGTGCTACCAATCTGTCTGGAGGCGGGCGGGCGGCCTTGGGCGTAGGGGCTCCGAAGCTCAAGAACATGTAGTGCCTGGACCGTACTTAGGACCTTCCTGCACTCCACTCAACGCTAATGACATGGCGGGACCAAGCTGGACGGCGGCTGCCAACCTGATTAAAATATATCGTAGTCATACGCCGATCCTTTTTTACTATTGTTATGCTAAAGAAAGAGTAACGCCTAGACCGCACTTAGGACCATCCTGCACCGGGACCAGGCTAGACGGCGGCTGCCAACCTGTTAATTACCTTGGTTATAAACACCGATCCTTTTGAATATTATTATGCTGAAGAACGGGTAGTGCCTTGACCGCACTTTGGACCTTCTTGCACAAGGCCCCGGAGACCAAACTGGACGGCGGCTGCCACAAACTAATTCAAAACGTCGAACGCCGATCCTTTTTAATATTATGCTAACGAAAGATTAGTGCAGGAACCGCACTTACGTCCTTCTTGCACGGGGCCCTGGGCCTTGTTCGACGTAGGGGTGGCAACGGAGGGACCGCTATACCAGCCGGCACGGGGGCGACACTCGATCCTTTTGTGCTCAAGAACGAGTGGTGCCGGTACCGAACTAAGATCCTTCCTGCACTAGACTCCACGCTGGGATTGGCGTACGGGTCGCTACGGGGGGACCCCTATGCCAAACTAGACGAGGCCTGTAATATTCCCGTTTCGACTTCTTTTCTCGAGTATTTCTTCTGGGTTGCCCCGAAGTTAAAGAATATGTAGTGCCTTGACATACCTTTCTTATACGGAACACATACCCCTCTCGGCTCACGACCTACTCTTATGACACTCTTACACTCATTCACATCTTTTCGACGTAGGCCACTCTTGCCCCCACTCAAGTCACCTTATTTTACACATAAAAAAGACGGGCTATAAGATCCACATTACTACTAGTTAGTTTGTTAGTTAGCCGATAAATTGGAGAGAACTAATGAAGTTATAAAATTTGTTTAGAAACATCTGATTCTCTAAATATAAACTATGCAAGTCGGAGGTAGCAACAAAAACGTCCGAACTCATCATCGTTGCTTGTTGCACGATTTCTCTTTAAAATAATATTCAGACAGTTTAAATGCACACGAAGCTGTTAGTGAACGGCGTTTTGAAATATTTTGTGGAGAAATAAGACAGATAAATGACTGAAACTAGCTGCCGTAATTGGCCGAACCGGCTGCAGCAGTTAAACTAGAAAGAAAGAACATATTTATTAAAGAATAAAAATATGGCTCTTGCCTTAGTTGCTGCCTGCCTACGTGAAGTTACTGAAGCTCGTCTAGCTGGCTACTCCTGATACAATATTAAAAACGTACCTTGTTTTAATTACCTGTGAAGACTTAAGAATTTTTTTCATGTGACGCTGCGGCCCAAAGCTGGATATTTCTAACTTATTTTTTAGGTTTCTCTATCATACACAAAGACTCCACTGGACGGATGATCAGCCCGTTGCAGAGACATCTACTTGACAACACACAACACTCACAACAGACAAACATCCATGCTCCTGGCTGGATTCGAACTCGCAACCCCAGCAAGCAAGAGGCCGCAGGTCCAATCCTTAGACCGCGCGGCTACTGGGACCGGCTCCTAAGACTTACCGAAGTGAATATGAAATTGAAATTTCGAGAATTTTTAGTTTAATAAATACCGATTCCCGGCGGGGGCAACAGATTATTCTCCCTAAAAAAGGCCCCCACACAGTCTGAAATGGATAAGGGCGGTCGGAACATGAAACTGGCAACTCACTTCGATCTAGTGCCGAATTCAAGAGTGAGTGGAGTTGTACCTCTTCATTCTCTACATGCCTTCATTAGGCGAATAGGAGGCAAATTTACATTTATTTGTAAATTTTACAAACACTGGTACTGGGCGACTTGCTCTTTAAGTGGGCGCCGAAAAGCGGGCAGGTCTTCATATAATGGTCGTTCTGTCTTTCGCAAACTGCTGCATGAAGAGAGACAGACAGTCGGACAAACATGGTGCAGCTAATAGTAACTCTTGTACACCTAATAACTGCCGAAGCGTAAAAAAATACGCATATAATTGAGATTTGTCCTATCTTGGATATTCGAATTGTCCAGTGTGGTAACATACCGGCGATTCAATAAATGCCTGAACCCTTTGGTAATATCAACGAATAATTAATGGTGAAGTTTTAATGCATGTCCTCAGCTCTGTCCGTTTTAAAATCCATGTCGGGCTGCCATTAGCACCACCCAACAGCCACGCATGAGCTATGGCTCACACCCACTCTCCTTTCCAACGCATTTGCGTTTATAAACTCCACGCATTTACAGAGGGTTTTTGTAAAAAATGGTGCTGAGTGTTCGGCTAATTAGGCTTATGTGGTAATTAACCCAGCGGCGTAATTTGACGTCTACGGGACCAATTGTATTTTAGTGACCTTAGCTATATCGACGACAGTAGAGGCAAAGTGACTTACAGAGCAGCGAATCATATGCATGTGTTACCGTCAGTTACGTACCGAGAGGGGGGGGGTTGGAGTGTTTAACCCCCCCCACCCGAAATTCCGAAGGCCCTCCAAAATCTTGCAAAACACAACCAGATTGTGAAAACTGTTAAAAATTGCTGAATTTAGGACGCCAACACACCCAGATGTTCGGAAAAAAGGCTGTAAAATTCTAAAACTACCGCCGGTTCGCAATTGTTTTACATTAGCAATGACAAATAAATTGATTGTCATCATAAATATTCTTAAAGTACCAAAAATTAAGAAACGTTTACTATATGAAATGAAATTTCTTGTACCAAATTACAGCTGCCTTCAGAACCCCTGACTAGGGGGGCTACCGTCCAAGATCCCCGTTCTCTCTGTCCACTGCCCTCAACTGAATTTGTTGACCCCCCCCACCCACTCGAACAAAATTCCTGGGTACGCCACTGGTTACTGTCGATGTTAGAAATAACGCATACTTAGAATAATTTTATACACGTTAAGTAGAATGGGGGGATTTCGAATTGGAAATCACGCGTGACTGTCAGTCTATATCCACGTTACGTCAAAAACTTGCAGTAGGTTGAAAGACGAATTTTGGCAATTACGCTTTAAGTTAATTTTAGGATACGAATTTTTAAATTAAGTTACCTCGTTTACCACTCCATAAAGTACACTTTCTTCTTGAAAAATGTAATCAAAAATCACCTTGCACCTTAAAACAGGCTGTTTGTTGGTTATGAAATCAACAAGAATACCTCGCCAACTACAGGGCGCATCTTGTTGCTTGTGGCGTATTATGAATTGGGACATCTTACTAAGGTTATCTGTGTAAACAAAATTTTTTTATCTAGTAATACGCGAAGAAGAATGTCCCAATGGCCGCGCGGTAAAAGGCGTAGGTCTGCGGCCGCTCGCCTGCTGAAATTGCGGGTTCGAACCCCACCGGGGGCATGGATGTCTGTTCTTGTGAGTGTTGTGTGTTGTCAGGTGGAGGTCTCTGCGTAGAGCTGATCACACGTCCAGACGAGTCCTAGTGACTGGTGCGTTGTTGTGTGTTATCTAGAAACCTGCGCCCTGGCGCACTGGGGGCTATTGCGACCATTAAATAATACGCGAAAGAGGGAAATTTTAACTTTTTTTTTGTATTAAATATTGCTGCCTAAAAGAATGTAGTTCTTCTGATTTGTTCTTTGTGGGATGAAGGTAAATGACGATGGGTAAATATTTTGTTATTAGGGCACTGTTTTGCCTGCAGAAAGTACATAGATACACACGAAGAAAGGGGACACGATAAGTGACAGTGGACCACCGTAGCCCGCTGAACCTACTGTCGCATTCGGACCGCGTAAAGCTACAAACAGCCTGTCAGTTAAGCTGCGTGTTTTCTACGGATTTGCAGTCGGTCGCCGTCAGGGCTCAGGTCTGCGGCCGGCGAGACATTATGGAAACAGCATACGTTGTTCCATCACAGTAGACGGAAGTTGATTGGGTGATTTGGTGAATTCAGCCGACAAAGTTGAAGTTCTTGAACAATGTGTGAGCTGTAACGTGTACTGTGATCATGGTTTGTGGAAGTCCTGTGTTGAAAAACTTTACAAAATTCGACAGTTGGATGTGTGAGGCAACATCCAACACTCTCCTTAGACTTAAAATATGAAGTGTGTTCTGACAATAATTAACACAACTCTTTCAGTCAACTTTCATAGATTGGATGTCTGTGTAGGTATTTTATGTAAAACGTTATGAATGACAGACAGTGGCAAGATTATTGCTGATTACTCAATTAATACACCAACTAATGCACTTATATAAAAGTTACATATTAAAACACTAAAAATGCTCCGACATGTTTCGGTCCTAAGACCATCATCAGGGAGCTATATTTCCCTTGATAAAGTCACATTAAAAGTAGTCACTGATTAACTTCGTTGTACTAATAGGGTGTTGTGGCAGCATGCTGCCACAACACCCTATTAGTACAACGAAGTTAATTTATGACTGGTTTTAATGTGACTTCAGCAAAGCAAAGAAATACGGCTCCCTGATGATGGTCTTAGGACCGAAACATGTCGGAGCATTTTTAGTGTTTCAATATGTAACTTTTATATAAGTGCATTAGTTGGTGTATTAATTGAGTAACTCGACAACATGCACGATGTAACAATGAAAATAAAAAATATTATTGCTGATGTTCTTACATTCTTCAAAATTATTGTAATTCCTGGATATTAAATCATATTAATTGTTTTATTTAAATTGCCTTGCTGGTACCAGTGGCTGCGCGATCTAGGTTTGGGCCTGCGGCCTCTCGCTTGCTGGGATTGGGGCTTCGAATCCCTCCTGTGGCACTGAAGTCTGTCTCTTGTGAGTGTCGTGTGTTATCAAGTAGAGGTTTCTGCGACGGGCTTATAACTCGTCTACAGGAGTCATACCGAGTGTGGAGTGCCTGAGTGCGATCTTGAAAACTCGGTAAGGTCTTGAGGCCCTGACCCACTGGGGGCTGCCGAGCCATAAAAAATTATTTGGCAGTAACATTACGCCCTTAATTTGGCAGTAACATTACGCCCTTAATTTGGCAGTAACATTACGCCCTTAATTCTCTAATATAGAATAAAATTCCTTTAATAAAATATTTGTAATCTTAAAAATTGATTTTGGGCCCACACAGGATTGAATTGTTTTCGATTGATTCCTGCAAAATTACGGAGACCTCTGTTAGGCTACACCCTTTATGACCACAAAACAAATGACTACATTGCCGCGAACTACGGATTACTGGCATACTAGACAAGATAGATGAATACATACAGAACATTTGCAAAGAATGCCACAAAACCAAATCCCTTTGAAATCATACCACTATAGACCACAAGGAAGGAGAACAATTGGAAGATCGAAGAAGCGTTGGCGCGAGCAGCTGTAACTCTGGAGACGGTACGGATCAAAGGGTCCAATCCTTGATGTTTATGCTGATGATGATGATGATGAAACTTGCAGAATAAATGTGCCCTACTCCCGGGTTTCTCAAAGAATTTGCCGCGAAATTTTAGTTTTGTTATTGCAGATAAAAGAAGATTTATAAATAATTTGGTTTTACTCATACGTCGTATGGAGTAATTATTCTATTTGGCAGCCCTTGTTGAAGGGTAAATGCGCATGCTCGAGTCTCTGACTCTACCATAGTTTTGCCCACTTAAACTTGCAGTTTGTAGCAAGGAATACTGTGCAGTGAGCCAAGAAGTTTGTGAACCACTGCTCTGTGCTTACTGTCCAACACTTTACCAGATTTCGCCTGTCTGACGACACAGGGTTGTCACGTTCAGGTGCTGTAGTCAAAGTAAACAAGACAGGCAACATGCGCATAGTAATAATAATAATAATAATGAAATGAAAATGAGTTGAAGAACGAAATGAAAATTGTGCAAACAATTAGTAAAGATATGAATACGAATTTTGGTCTAGAAAAATGTGCAAGAATATGTTTAAAAAGAGGTAGTGTTCAAAGCAAAATGCATGTAGGAAGCACATTTGACAACGACATTAAAGAACTGGACCCGAGAAAAGCATATAAGTATTTAGGTA
>Ga0131853_10006998_pt1 | contig 20392 bp, 19 predicted proteins | sample TergutLab28metaG_FD_92764 | JGI IMG/M metagenome (GOLD analysis project Ga0131853, IMG submission 92764) | Labiotermes labralis P1 segment gut microbial communities from Petit-Saut dam, French Guiana - Lab288 P1 (version 2) (version 2) | ecosystem: Host-associated > Arthropoda: Insects >...
ATACTGAGATGAGAGGGGGAGGGGTGATGGAGAGAGGAAACAAAAGACGTATGCCAGATCTAGGGGTGTGGGGGGGGGGGGGGGGGGTGGGGGGGGGGGGGGGGGGGGGGGGGGGGGGGGGGGGGGGGGTCAGTTCAGTCGACTACTGGCAGCCGAGGTGTGCACACCAGTGGTACTAATGGTAGTAATGCTGGATACACCATGTTCTGAGGTAGAGTGCAAGACTACTGGCTACCCATTCCACTCGCATGTTTCCCCTTCACTTCCCCAACCATGCATCACCGTGTGCCATCAGGTTTCAGCTGAGCTCTACAAAACACCTATTGCCTCAATTGTAATAAGGTAACCCTTCAACAATGACTTGAATGTTTTCCACTGCAAAATTTTTCTCTTCTAAGTGTCTCTTCAGGTATCTTTTCAAAGAGGAAATGCACATGATGCTGTATTTAGTCCAATGTCGCGGTTTCGAAGGTCTTGGGCAAGAGCTTGCTTTCTCCATATTTTAAGGCTCAAACCTTTATTATATATATTATATTTTACAACTTTTGGCATCTTACAACAGAAGCTGAAAATTTATTCCTCAATGGTCTTGCATGTCTACAAGATTTACGCTTGAAACTCTGTGGTAGTCGCACGTAATTATTGTAACACGTAAACACTGGCGTAGAATCATTAACATTTAAATAACAGCTGGAAAAGTTCGTACAGTACTGGTAATCTGTAGAACAGTAGAATAGAAGATAAAGTGGGTTTGTGTCCTTTTGGTCCCAATGCATGTAGGGCTTTTTAAGAGGCCATTTGTGTCCTGTACAGGCAATCTGTAATGAAGTATGGTTCCATGAATGGTCCACCAGGTCGTACACAGAGCCCTGTAGTAGTTCATTGATAGCAACTCATCCATTTGTTGTTTTCGAAGCCCTGGAAACTAAAAACTAAGAAACCCGGTATAGGAGATTATAAAGTAGGGAACACACTTTCACCTCATATGTAGAAAAAGATGATCCTTCCTTTCTGTGATGATAAATAAACATTAAGGCATAATCCCAAAATAAGATGAGAAAGGTCAAAAAATTTTGTATCCAATTTTTTCAGTAGCCTTTCCACATACCAGACTCAAAAAACAGAACAAGATGACATATCAGTATTTATTACTTCCACAACACTGAACAGATCGCAGGTGGTCCATTGATAGCTACAGTTTGGCAATGGCAGTCTCACTGTTTGTGAGCAAGAATGTGAGGATCTCTGGTTACGTTTGAAGCCAGAAGGGGTCCGCGGGCAAAAAAGTTTTGGAAACACTGGTCTTTGTTAATTTACATGTTTACACACAAGTGTTCCTAGACTTTGGTTGCCAACTGTCTTTATATTTTAGGACTGTGTGGTAATTAGGCTTGAGTGGAGGCTGTATAGGTGTGTAAGGTGCATGCTGTCCTTCCCCCCCATTCTAACATTGTGATAGTCAGTGTAGTAATGTACTGTTGGGCTGAACATGTTTACAGATCTGCTTCCCAAGGCAGGTCAGCCAGAATAACATGCCAGGTCAGCAGTTTGTTAATAATAAAGCTGAAATGTGTTTTAGTTACTGAATTTTAAATTGTGTTTTTGTCTGCTGGCATGAAATGTTGCCATCCAGGAATGGCAAGCTCTTTGAAGCTTTTTCAGCCTGTGAAAGAATTCTTTTAATTTTTTTAAATCAATGTGATTTTTCAGTCTGGATTCTGTAATTAGAAAAAGAAAAGAGGTCTGCCTGTTTAATCATTTGGTAGTGGAATTATAATGATGATTGTGCTCTATAGATTATGCAGCAGATTGGAATTTGTAGGGCTGTGTAAGAGCAGCTGCATTTGGCCATTGGCAGTGTTCAGTATTTGGCATCTGGAGCAACATACTGCATATTGCAGATCTGTAACATTCAGCTTCAGTGGGTTAAGACTTACCAGTCTAGACTGTAGAGGTTGTTCTGTGAAACATGTGCCAGTCTGCAGGATTCTGTTATGCAAGGAATTTTACTAAATATGCTTTATTACTATATGAAAAGTCAGTGGTGGTTTCATGAATGTAGTCTTGTCTCATGGCCAGTTTTCCTATCTCAAATCCCTCATGAATAGTAGACAGTATTCACAAAACTTTACATCTAAGAAACATGATGAGCAGTTTTATGTTAGTGGCTACTGTAATTTTTTTTTTGATTGCTTATCGTTGGTATCATATCTGTTTAATAATTCATAGCCATCAGTTTGCAGCACATGATTATTACATTGATGAAGGAATACAATTTTTTTTTATTGTGTTGGGGCTGTGTTTCATATTTATGTATGTGGTTTTACCAGTTGCAAGTCATATTTGAATATAACTTGCCCAAAAAGAGCCACAGTGACAAGAATTACATTTCATTTCATTTTTAATACTTTCCCCCTCATTTGTGAGGTTACTGAGCATGAATTGGAAATCATTGGCATTTGGATCAGCTAGCAATAAGCCATTGGGAATGTAAGAGCAACAGTGTTTGACTTCAAAAACAAAATCTGCATGCATAGCATTACTAAATACTTATACATTGTTCAGTGATTTTGAACAGTGAAATTAGTGTTGCTACTGTCTTACGGTTTCTGGCACCATAAAATTTGGTAGGTGACGAGGTATGAGTGTTGCAGAGGATCCTCCTGCCCCCAAAACATTGATTATGAACACCTATGCAGTGTTGTATCCCAGCAGGCTATAATTTGTATATTAGCCAGTGTGAAAACACTATATCTTACAAACTAATGTCTCTCTGTAAGGCCTGCAAGTTTATTTTGACTGTGTAACTTTTGAATTTGGTTAATGTTACATGTGAAAGCGTGTGCTGCACTCGTGTTAGAACTGCGTGATGGAATGTTAGTTCTGTGAAGTTTATGATAAATGTGCATCACAGGAACTTTCATGATTAATTGAAAATTCTGAGATGGAAAATTTCGTACCAGAATCCTTCTAACTGCTGAGTGGTCATGACGCTCCCATACACCAGGGCCTAAGCTTTGTACTTTCCTGGCCTTGTTTTGTAACTAGTAAGGACATAAATTTCATTTATCTGTGCTACCCCTTCCTGTAAGCAGTTTTGTTCTTATTGGTGGTATGTTTTGCAGTTTATGTAATGTTTCTCTTTTCATTGATGCCTGGCTGCAAAGGACAAAGTCACATCTCCATAATCTAATGGTTTGGTCAGTTTATCACCAATATCTTGATTGCTTTGCAATGCAGTAATGAGTGTAACAGAATGATGTATGTGATGTCTTTTTGTTGCTCGTGTTAATGATCGTTTCCGGGATATGTCACATTACTTCTTTCCTTACGGCATTTGTGTCACTGAAAGAATGAACACTGGTTCTTCTCTTGAATGTCTGTGCTTAGCACCTGCTGCCCCATCTGCATGCCTTCCTTTCTCCCCACAGTTTTCACTATATTATCCCGCTGCATTCTGGGTCCTTTATAGAAGGGAGGTATTCAATTTAGGTAGCACGATGTAATAGGCAGTCTACTTGCCTATGTAGAAGGGAGGTATTCAATTTAGTTAGCACGATGTAATAGGCAGTCTACTTGAACTCGGACTACTTGTTTTCATTCATCCTCTGAGCCAAATAAATATATCATGGAAACAAAACTGGTGCATTTGTTGCACAGTTATGTTACTTATGATTAATCTAGATTTCAGAAACTTAGTTGCTTTTAAAATAGAATGTTAAGGAATTTGTGTATTAAGCATTATTAAGTGTATGTTATAATTATTTGACCAGTGGGTGCAGGTACGCCAGCGGCAGGAACAACATATGATTATGGCTATGGACGCACCCAGACTGCATATGATAGCACAAAGACGTACTATCAACAGCCTGCTGCTGCAGCTGCTACATATTCAACAACTGATACTCATTATCAAGGTAATGAATTATGGTTCATTTGAAGCTTGGTGGTGAATGAACATTAAAATATTCCATGTCACTCGGTTGGATCATGATTTAACTAAACACCAGTGTAGAGACAATGCTCTGTATCATCATTATGTTTTGTAGTCAGTGATTTTTATGGCACATCCTTAAAGATAAGATAATGGAAGTGATTATTTTCATAACATTTGTCTTTTTAAAGAATGTTGTGTAATTTGTATCTTGTTGCTCTCAGCATCAAAACCAGCATTTAGTACAACAAGCACGTATACTGCAACAACTAGGCAGGTGACCCAGGCCACTCCAAAAGCTGCATCATACAGTTCTGCATACACTACACAAGGAACCCAGGGAACAAATTATTCAACCGGTTACACTGCTGCTGCCGCTCCGACCACAAATACGACTAAAGGTATGTGTCACTGAATAATACACAGTTATTCCCAATTTGGTATTAACTTTACGGTGAGACATGTTGGTCTGGTAAGATTAATAGTCTATATTACACAACATATTAGGATGGCAAGATAATGGAGTATGTGTGAGGCACATATTTCTGAGTTGGTCTGAAATATTTACACAATTTTATCAGAATGGCTGAAGAGTAGAGGCCACCTGGAAGACCTGCCATATGTTAGAGAGAAGATTTTAAAATTAATCTTATATAAATAGGGTGAAGGGTTTTGGACTATTTTCTTGTATCTGGGGATGAGATTCAGTTGTGGGTTATGGTGAAGATTTTTATGATTCATCGGTTTACAAAAAGGGTTGGGAATTTTATGTGAGTACCTTCTGGAGAAGGGTCTTTGTATTTGGTTGAACTGTGATGGTTTGCTTTGAGGGAAAGAGTGACCAGTGTCAAGTGATTGGTTCCCGTTCTTGTGTCTAGACTGTAGGTAAAATTTTTTTGCCCAGAGATACACTCCAACCCTGAAGTTGGGAACCAACTTTAAAAATGAAATAACTGTTGGAATTGTATTTTAAAATTGTTAACAGATTTTAACCTTTTCAGTGATATTTCGCCCTTAATAGAGAAGTATCTTCTGCATGTCCACTGGTGATAGATTGCACAGATTTTGGCTTCTTGAGAAAGGTCATCATTGCAGTGCTCAGCGTGTGTTCGAAATTAGTACATCATACAGGAATCCTGTTGAGATCAGTGGTTATGCCAGTCATAATGTTTTGCTTTTCTGTTGACATGTGTGGATTGAAAGGAAATGCCAAAGTCTCACCTTTGGCTGAAGTTGTGATGTGTGTTGGAACTGTAGATCTTAAATCCTTTTTTATGCATAAGTATGGAAGAGATTTAGATGTGTATTGCAGAAAAGTGTGAAGCTCTACACTCTAAGTAAGAAGTCTGGACTCAGTATTTGTAGAGCCCTGCATTGCAGAACTTAACAAAAACATTACCCTGGCCCTAAAAAAGAAACTTAAACTGGTCTTTTCCTTCCTAGCATTGTAAAATTTGAAGTGCAATTTGAGAGTTGTCTTAAAAGAGACTGTGCATGCTCTCTTACTCTCTCTATATATATCACACACACACACAAACACACACAGGATCAAATCAGCAATTAGTGAATTCTTAGTTATGTGGTATAAAATTATATGCATATCTATTTACTGACGTAGATGTCCCTTTCTCGAAGTAAATATTGGGTGTTTTGTGAGTGTGCTGTGTTTGTCATTGGAACTGATGTCCATTATTCCTTGGTAGTGTACAAATATAGCAGTAATCATAAAGCCAGATGGATAATGCTCTCAGTACTTTTTTAACTTTTTGTGTTACCATTTAGATCTCATGGCACTGATTTATTTAACCTTTTGACGCCTAATGTCAACTATAGTTGACGTACCGCACCGATAACCTCTAAAATTGCATTTCTTATATTCAACAAATATAGGTACTGAATATTTTAAACATGGTGTATATTCTCCGTTTTTTTCTCTTCAAAATGCAGTTTGATTCATAATTCTAACATATTTGGTTCCTGTATTATTCACATTGTATATACAGTGTGTGCTAAAATTAAAAAAATAATTCCGGCGCCAAAAGGTTAAAGTTGCTATGTATGCTGTTCTGTCCTTTGGGAATGGCACAGGACATACCCAAGGGATTGTAGCAGGAATTTATAACAGGTTAAGGTACAAGGGTACTGCTTTTGTGTACTTGTCGAGCTGCTCAAGGATAGGACATTTTAACCGTGTCCTGATCATAGTAAAGTCCAAGAGGGAACAGAAACTTAGTGTAACTGGAGACTCAGTGGAAGAACAGGTGTAAGTTAATCCATTAAAGGCCAAATTATATTTTAATGTAGATTTGTGTTGTTTGTATTAGATATAGATAAGAAGGGCTTCAAACAACAGAATATGAAGAGAACTAATTTTTTTTTCTGTCTCTCATTTCCGAGGTATTGGCCATCCTCAAGATAGGATGCTGGGCTCCTGCATTAGTGTTGCGGAATTATTACCTGTTACTAAGTACAGTCTCTAAGACCAAAAAAAAAAGTATAATACTGTTCCATTTACCATGTTAGTAATACAAAATTTTGCTTGTGATATAGGGTAAAGCACTGAATGTACAGGGTCATACTACATTTAGTACAGAATGGTCTTGGATTTCCTTCGTATCAGTCATGGCCATATTTCTTTGCCCCTTTCATTTCAATACAATCTGGCATTTGCCATCAGACCCAACATCAGGCACTTACTGTGATGTGACTAGCACACAATGGTAAAAGGTCATCCTGCCTGCTTTCTGCTAGTGTATATTTTGAGACAGGGTGCATGTGCAGCATGCTTGAAGAACAAAAGTCCTGTGTATCTGTTACCTGTATTTGCCTGTAGATGAACAGTGCAGTTACAATGGCTATATCTGCCATCCTTTTAAGTGAAGCAGTGCCTACCTGTACCACAAACAGACCATAGTTAACAGCCTCACATTTCTGGTTTACCATGCATGAACTGTTTGGGGCTGTTATGACCATAGGATTTGACAGTCATCTCATCTCTAGACAGGTATTTCTCAAAACTTTCAAATTGTTGAAAAGCAGGATTCATCATGTCAGTGAGAGGCTTGATTTTGAAACCACGATCATATTTGCTTTTACTGGCCAAATCGTTGTCTTTAAAATGAATCCTGGTTGTTAGTTGTCTGTATTTATATTGAGGCATAACTATCTGGGTGACAAATAAAGCCTTGTACTCAACTTTTCCATTTTTATTAGTGCCAGGTTTCATGTTGTTGACAGTTTAGTATTGGTTGGGTGGGTTTCTCTCCAGTTACTTTGATCACTAGTTAGGCAGTGTTTCATAGAGAATTTACTCTTTGTCACTATAACAGATATCAAAGGGAATGTGTCATAATTACTCTTATTTCCATAAGCTCTGTTGTTCAGTAATCAGTTTCAAGTGCCTGTATTGTATCTTTTATATCAACTGGGACAGTGACATTGCCTGGGTCTTCTTAATCTGTTCAATTGTAACGTCTGCTGAGCATACAACTGCATCAACATGACCCTGAACTGCAGACTCTCTTTCCTCAAAAGTAGGATCTCACGGAAGTCCACGATGCTGCGAGCATAAGACCATGAATTTTTCCTGTGACATGTTGCCTGAGAACCTATGTCATACATTGCAAGATGCTTCTGTATCATTCGGTACTTTGCAGGAGTAGTGCCACCATCAGTCTTGTAATTATACTATTCTGAGTTATTGCACCTTTTCTGCGTTAACATTATATGCTATTAATGGGGTAAGACTTTTTTTGTGTGGTCCTTTAATGGTGTGGTAGCACACAGAAACTAATCATGACCTTCCAAGAAGTAGTGGACCAAACTGGAAAAGTCTACATTATCATTATTGTCAATATTATTTCATAATGTAGCTTCCAGGTGTAATACTGAAATGACAAATGACTGTCATAATGTTACATGTGGGGACCAGTGTCCAATTTTTTATGACAAGAATTCACTTCAGTATACCGCGTCTGTGGTGCATTTGAAGGCAATGTACATTTAACTTGAAAGCGGGAACTATTGGTATCCCCCGTCAGAAAATTTGTGGCTGCAATTCTTAAAACGTGGAAGTTATAGTAAGCGATAAGAATGTCTGCAGAATGATAAAGTATTGAGCCTTCTTTACGTGCCAGAAATATGCAAATTGTAGCTGACATGGATCTCTGTATAAAGTGCATAAGTTACACTTTTTTTCTTTAAAAAAAATTATTTTACCTGGTGTCATTAAAATAGGAGACTGGATTGTAATGGGCTGAACATCTTTCCTAGTCGATGAAACATAAATGTCACCTTGCGCAAGTTGCAGCTTTACAGATTTGTAAAATTCGTACTTGGCCTCACATCAACTTTTTTTTTTTTTTTATAGGAGTGTACAGAGTTGTATGTTTGTCTTTAACTGCACTCTGCACATAGTTTCAAACTGGATGGCATGGGTTGTGTAAATGTACTGTGAGAAAAGCATACAAGTTTTGATTAGAAAGCCAGAAGGGAAGAGACCGTCTTGAAGACTTGGCCGGAAATGAACGCGTTCTGATTCACAAAACCCAAGAGGAGCATGAGACTTGGACATAGATGGGATAATATTTAAATGTATTTCAAAGAAATTGATTGGGAAGGCGTAGAATGGGTTTGTTTGGCTTAGAATATGGATCACTGATTACTTCATCTTGGAAATACATTAATAAACTTTGCTGGTGTTTTTTTATTGGTTGACATTCCAGCGATAACTTGGAACGGAATTTGATGGTATATTAATAAATCTGTGATTCGCAAAACTGTGCGGTGTGTTAATTTCTTCTGTTACTTGGGTCTGCCGTTATGTCGGTTTTTGGGCGTTTGCAACATTGTGAAAGGCGAATATTAGCTTCTTCACAGGTCTGCCTGTCCATCCATACGCCAATGTGGCAAAGAGCTCTGCTCCCATTGGTCCATCCATATGCCCATGTGGAAGAACTCTGCTCCCATTGGATGGATTTTCATGAAATTGAACATTCAAGTATTTTTGGAAAATGTCGCAAGAAAATTCGAGTTTCATTAAAATATGACAAGAATTTTGTGTGCTTCACGTGCAGACCTATGTACATCTAGGATAATCTCTCACTGGAGTCGTCGCAGATTGAGAAGTGTTTCATATGAGTTGGGGAGAAAAAAAGCACACATTTTACATTCAGTAAATTTGTTTACAAAAATTGTGGTGATACAAGATAATGTGGGAAAATGTGGTAGAGTCAGGCAGACCAAAAATGACAATGTATGGTGCATGCGCTTTGTATGCTGGTTAACTAGGGTTATAGGCACATAGAGTATGTAATACTTTGTTGTATGTTTTCTTCTGGGTCATAAAGCATACAACATTCAGAACATGGCAAAAGTTTGAAATTAACAGTATGTAATACTTATTGCTTATCCATGGCAGCTGTGGTTACACTTATTGTTTCAGTATTACATTATACATACATTGCCTGTCCTGTTTAGACACAATTTTGGAATGCAGTTGCTGGCCTGTCTATGAAGGCCTGGGTTCAGTCCCAGGATACTCCTTGTGAGGATTTTGGAGGACAAATTCTGTGTGTAATGCAGTTCTCCTGGCATCCATCATCCCACCAGCGTTTTATACTCATTGATTCATTCATCTATCATTGATTGTGTAGGAAGTTAACTTTTGGCCCTCATTAAATAGCACAGAATTTTGGAAGTCAAGGTTAGAAATTTCAAAAGAAATGCTTTAAACATGTTCCTATATAGCTGCCGCCAATACCACGTATTCAGGGTACGACGCAGCGTTGTACAGTGCTGCCACCATGTATGTGGCACAACAAGCACAGACTGGTGCTGGTGCTGGAGCAGCTGCTGCAGTCACTACAAATACGGGCACTGCAAAGACAACTGGTTCGTGGCAAGGATATAAGAAGGGGCCAATCCCCGGTGGTATGAAGACCATGAAGCCAAAGCAGCCGCCCAAACCGCAGCAGCTTCATTACTGTGATGTTTGCAAGATCAGCTGTGCGGGTCCACAGGTGAATATTAAAAATGATTTTTTTGGTGTTTTTAAATTTTTTGTTTTTGTAAATTAAGATTTTGGGGTTTAGATGCATCATATGTTGATGCCCTTGCCACATGGGGTGAATCAGAATGAGAAATTGGGCTTATGTATGTAGTCTCTAGTTTGGAAAATTGTACTGTTTTTATGGTAGCTGTGGATCGTGTTTGTAATTAAATGTGTCTTGACTTTGCAAGTAATGTTGGCATATGTCCAGAATAGTTTGGAAAATGTAAGTTGACCAAGTGACGTACACCGGCTCTTTGAACCGTTTCATGGTGTGCAACCTACACAGAGAGCCGTGACATTCATGTAAGGTTTCCATCAAGTTTGGTTGCAGGTAGTGTATCTCAACTGTCCATTCTGGTGTGAAGCAGGTTAGGAAGTATGCAGGTTTAATGACAGTCAGCCCGTTGTGTTGAGTTATCTCGAAAAACCACACAAGTGACAGAAAAAGTGCATTGGTCATAGAATGTGTATTTGATTTTGGTCATAACTTCCGTTGCAAGCAGTCTTTTTTCCGGTAAATACTTAGTAAGTTATGGTTGAAACGCATGTAGAAATGTGTGTCACTATTATGGCGTGTGATTTCAGCCAGAATTGAGATACGTGGACGGATTTTATTGTGGTTGGTGGTGTTTGAAGTAAACTAGCAGTAGTGGTGCAGTGTAAAAATTGTGAAGTCTGTGTGCCAGGGTGCCTTGGATTTTTTTGAGTTGTTGGGAGTTTTTTTGGTGAATTGCACAGATGTAGTGCATCCCAATAGATACTACGTATAGTAGAATTCAAATAATCCAGCAGCTGTGGGGACCAGACAGGTGCCGGAGTGATCAGATGGTACATATATTTTGGCCAAAGTTCTTACAGGTAATACTTTTTTACTGCACCTGTGCGTGGGCTGCACAACTAATCAGAGGGGTATTCCATTTGGATAATTCCTCCTCCTCCATGTTCATGGTCATCTAGGTCCTCTTCTATGTTTTCTGGGGTATTACTAGCCAAAGAAGTTGATGGAGGAGGAGACGGGGGTCTGTAGATCCACCGTGGTTGATGTACAGGCACTCAGTAGGCCTTGTTGAGCATGTCTCTGACATGTGCCTGTTATAGTTGAGGAAACGTCTTTTGTCGTGAAAGCTGTTGAGCAAAACTTTCCTCAAGGAGTGGCTTAAAAGTAATTTGACTTAGTTTTAGTTACTGCTGGTGGGTAGTGGTTGTAGTGGCTAAAATTGGAGTAAACAGTCGAAAATGGGTTGCCAAAAACTTGGCCAATGGGAATTGCAACAAAAATAGGACACACACACACACACAATTGCAAGCATGTTGCAAAGAATTGTGGTGGAGGCTGGAAAGTAGGTGACAGTTAAGGGCTTGTTTTACAACCATAGTAGAAACTTAAATGAGGTTTGGTGTATTGTCTGACAGGGTGAAGGAATCTTTTTGAAAAGCATTGACTAGCTTTGAAGAAAACTTTGTGTGTAAAGATAAAGTTCAGCTTTGTCTTGGCAGAGTTTGGTGGTTTAGGGAAATCATATTTGAAGTGTTATACTCCGAGGATGTTGTTATGATTGAAATTTAGTGGCCAAATCATATTTACAGAATATTGGATTTACAGGCACATTTCACATGGCTAAAACTAATTTCTGGAGTTCAGGTCACATGCCTGGACTGTAAGGCCAGTACTTGAAGTCACAGTTGGTAAGGGTCAAGGGATCTATAATCTAATAACTGTGGATGAAATGTAAATTAGCGGGTTAGCTCGTACACCTTTGTTATAGTAACTTTTGAAGATGGCACCTAGGTCCTGATACATTTTGCAGTTTTTATATGTATTATGTATATTGTATCGCGAAGTGCATTTGTAACAAATATGTTGATTGTAAAAACATGTGTGGTATGAGTAACAAAAACTAATTTTTTCCCCTTGTTTGTGTAGTGAATGTAATGTGGGGTATTTTAGTAGATTTTGAAATCATCTCATAGTTGCAATAGATTTGAGACTTTCACATTTAAGTATTTCTCATAATGTCACCTTTCAGCAGTAGCTTAAATTCCCTTTCTCCTAGACGTACCGTGAACATCTGGAAGGGCAGAAGCATAAGAAAAAGGAGTCTGCCTTGAAGCTTGGATCTGCCCCAGCAGCTCGAGGTGGCAATGCTCTTCGCTGCGAGTTGTGCGATGTAACATGTACTGGCTCAGATGCCTATGCTGCTCATATTCGTGGGGCCAAGCATCAGAAGGTAAGAATTTTGAGGTTAATCACACAGTGTTGTTAGGCTTTGAATGATGATGAAAGAAATGTAAAACGCATGAATTCTGACGTTTGTCAGTCTGGTATTAGACAGTTATATAAACAGGCAACTAGATGCAACAATAATAATTTTATTAATAATTTCAGTCAGCTCAACATATTTTGGGTGATAATTTCGCCCATCCTCAGGACCACTAGACTGTGTTTACAGCTTGTGGTATAATGCTGGTGACCAGGTTACCAGCAGGCAGCATCATCGGTGCAACGTGTTTAGCTGATTGAAATTATTAATAAAATTACCATTGTTGCATCTAGCTGGCTGTTTATATATTATTGTATCTGATGAACAGTCACACAAACATCAGATTAGACGGTTGGAGATAACTTACAGTGCACATAAGTTGTATTATTTATTATCAGTTTTAATGAGAACAGCTCAGATTTACAGTTTTTCCCCAAATATTAATTGAGAATCTTTCCTGATTTATCTGAATAATGGGAGGGTGTTGTCTTATGATTGTGCACAATGTTAAACACATGGTATACAAGTATTTTTATGGTCATTGAACATATGAAGGGGAGTCATCTTGTACTTGGGTAAGCACAGTACTCGCACAGCTATCCCACCAGTTTTTGACTTCTGCAATTGGAACGTGTCGTATTGTGGAATGAGTGTTTCTATTCCATGTTACTAGAATTACATATACTGTATTACAAGTAATCTTGGTGCAGCCATTTACATTTTGCCATCAAAATCGGTTTGTGGCTGTCTACGTTTTGGGCGAGTGCTGAAAACAGTATTTTCTGATTACTGAATTTCAGTAGTTACAAAATTACTCACCATGTCAGTCTAAATTTCATGTTTCTGCAAAATAGTACTTGAATTCATGAATTCTTCCCCATTCCGAGACTTATATCAGTTCCTTATATTTGGGCACTATCCATTAATTTAGAAGTGGCATTTGAATCAAAATTTATTGTTACACATTCCAGGTTTTTAGCTAGGAGTTCTGACCAAGTTTCATAAATACACACCTGTTGTAAAAAGTGAATTGTCCAACTGAACTTATTATATCAGTGCTATTTACATTCTGTACCTGAGCATGTTAATAACTACAGAGGACTCTGATGTCTATGCACATTTTCCTTTTCTGTGCAATGGACATCAGGAGCCCCAGCTGACCAAACTACCTTCATGCCATGGAGGAGATTGTTCACCATTCTAATGCTTTGATACACACTTGTGCCACTGCCATTCAGGTTCTTTGAAATTTCTAGTGGGTGTCTGTTGTGACTTGTGGGCCCTGCAGCAATTCACCAAAGTCTGGCAGTTAAGAGTGGTGTACAGAATGCATGCCTGAATGTAGTGTTCTGGAACAGAATTATTAAAAGCAAGTTTGAATTTGTCCTGAGGGCATAATAACCCTGGTACATTCTGTGTGTTATTGTGTGTAGTGTTCCCATTCCTATTATTTGTAAGTGGTTTGCAATATAAGTATTCCCAAGTTCATGTATGAATTCACTCCCAACCAGTAAAAAAAATGTAGGTTTGAGCTTGGAAGAGATGGAGACCAACACCCATGTATATGAAATAAGCCTGGAATAGCTTATGTACCCCGCCGGTGCTGATGACGACGACAACAACAATGACCACCCAGTGACTGTGTGTTTCAGTCAGCTGAATGACTGATAGATTTATATGCAGTCAAATCCTGATACATCAGCAGTGTTTGTTCACCATAGTTTATAGTGGTTAAATATGAGTTCTGTTCATAGATATTTATGAGCACTAAGTGATGGATGAACTGTATCGGCATGTGCGGGTGTGCATGCATACACATCATGACACGTGCGCGCACATCACACAGATAACATTTACCAATTGGTGTAGTTTGAAGTGGAAATGTTGGTAGTATTTTTCATGTATCAAGACTAAGTGGTGATGGAAATTGTTTTTTCCTAACATGATGAAAGTCATTACAGAATTGAAGTAGTTATGGTTTTTAAGGTGTTAACAAAACACAAGTATATGTATCAAGTCAGTCACACTTCAGCACTAGCGTTATGTGATTTCATACATATTCTTGTGTGGTTTTTGTGTATGATAATTAGAATCAATTTGTTACTTGCTATTTTTTGCAGATTTGTGTTGGAACTTAAGTTTTTATGACATGTAACAATTGTGTTCAGGTGGTGAAGCTGCACACGAAGCTTGGAAAGCCAATACCATCAACAGAACCAGTGGTTGTGGGTGGTGGAATTAAGACAACAGGTACAACTGCATCCACTACTACCCCAGTAAAAACTGTGACTACCACTGCAGCAAAACCTGCAGTCCCAGGGGTTGCCAAGAAAACTGTTACTGCAGCACCTAAGATTAATTTTGTTGCAGGTAAAACATTGATGTAGCAATGTTTGTGGCAAGTGTACTCTCTATTACTGAACCTCCCTTGGTAGGTAGTCTCATGTATTGGCTTTACTTAAGCAGGTGATTATTTATGAGGCCAAAATTAAGCAGGTGTTCAGAGAAAAGGTTAATATTATGCCATGCCTATTGTCATTAATCCCACAAAACCATAGGACATAGAAACCCTACTCATGTCTGGGGCTAGAGGACATTCGTAGATGAGCTGCTGCTTCTTCTGTGCTGGCGTATTACCTATGTTGGGCAGTGATGTGGGTCGATGACCTGTTCTGAGGCTAATAGGACCTGCTTCTTCCATCGCTTCCTTATTTGATTTGGAAGTACATATATTGGAGGACGTTTATTGTTTATTCTTTCTTGTTTGTAGGCAGGTCTCATTTTACGTGGCTTATTTTTGCGCTATGAAATTTACGCTACTTTTGTGTTCAGGCAGTAATGTTCAGTTTAGTGCAAAGTGGCATAGACGATACATGATAATTTTCAGTTTAGTGTGATTTGGCGTGGTGGTAATGTGGCTGCACTTGTCTTGTGTTGGAGGCTAGCGGAAAGTGGCATCACTGTTGTGCCATCAGTCACGTGTCTGGGTTGATTATGTTGGTGATAATAAGCACATGGGTTATGTAATTACTCCGTCAGATATGTCTTTTTATATGAAAATGAGAGATGTAAATCTACATCACCTGGTGCAGTGTTTCCCAAACTTTTTTTTACATACCACATTTAGCTTTGAAAAATGACCGAGGATACCCCCATCCTTGCTTAGGTAAATGTAGGGTGTCTGGATGACAGGTATCCAAAATTAAAAATTTATATCTCACAACTTTTTTTTAGATAAATAAGAATACCAGTAGCATAGTGGCTTCGGTGATCTAGGGATAGCATTCTGCCTTTAAGTACCCAGGTTCGCAGTTTCAAACCTGGCCGAAGCCGTCAGGATTTTTCAGGGCAAAAAAATCCTCATTACCACTTCCTTTGGAGGGGAAGTAAAGCCGTCGGTCCCATGTCATATACTTGTGGCATGAAAAAGATCCCTAAATGGCGTGGAAGTCATTTAGCAAAATTAGCTGAACTTTCTTGCCCACACAGTTCCACCTTTCGCTGCTAGGATCTCTCGCGTCGTTACGGACGTGGAGGCACCTGGCGGCGGTAGTGGGAACGACTGAACAGAGAGGGGGATAGGGTAGTACAATAAGCCTTAAAGGCTGCAGTACATTCGAGGTATTAGCTACGGGCCCTAATGACAAAGAAGAAGAAGAAGAAGAATACCAGTAGCATACGTAACAATGCATTGCATTATTTGACCTTACACAAATTGTTGCTTGCTTTGTGGGTACAGGAAATTTTTAATTACATATTCAAACTGTCACGTGAAATGAACATATTGCCAGTTAAAGAAATTCCGCGATTAATCGTAAGAAAACGTTATTCCTTTAATTATGAGTGTCAGACGTATCCAATAGAGAAATGTATGCAGTGGTCCTGTGGGAAATGGTCGTGGGTCCATTCCGATCTGTAGATAACACTTTGGGAATTACTGACCTGGTGCAATGCAAGTGAAAAATGCGCAAAAGACACTCAGTATTGAAGAGAAATTAGATGTAATAAGTCAACTTGAAAAGGGTGGGCAAATTGTTGGCACATGCCATAATGTTAGATTTGCTTATATTAGAATATGTATAATCCATAATAATGCGGATAGAGTTACAGAAAGTGCTATGTCAGGAACTAAAATGTTCCTGTAGCCAAACTGCCACAGTCCTATCTGAATGAAACATTCCACACCTGTGGATGTGAATCTCTTGCATTTTTATTGCATTAGAAATATATTTTATAGAGATGCATATACAGCGTGTCCCAGGAGGAAAGGTCATTCTCAGCAAAAAAGTGTATATGGCTTATTCTGAGCAGTTACCGAGATAGAGCTATTTCACAGTACAGTTGCAAAATTGTTGATAAGAAAGAGATACTGCGTACTGTTTCTAATACCAGTATTTGTTGTACAAGTGACAAAGTTGGTATAGTTTACCTAGTACAATACATTTTTGAAAATTCCGCTGTCAAAATCAGTGCACTTTGCAACATGGCATGTTGCATCTCTGAGTGCCTCTTCACTTTCCCATATGTGTGCGAAAACATCCATTATGTGATAGAGCAGTTCGTCTTGTGTATCCACTCTTCTTCTTGTTACATCAGTCTTCATTCAATCTTGGCGGCTAGTTAGTGGTACTTCCATGACTAATCGGATTAGAGAAAGTGTCATTGAGATGTTTCATCACAGTTTGGATATAATAAGAAGGGGTTCTGTCATGCTGAAAGTGCGCAGCCATCCGTGTGGCCAGAGGGACATCCTCTAGTTCTGGTAATCCATTTTGCAGAAAGTCTAAGTAATTTTGTCCTGTTATACGATGGTCTAAAATAACAGAGACCAATCAACAGGTCATTGATCATACTGCACCACACATCAATAGAGAAATGATGTTCAAAATTTGTTTTCACAGTACCATGTGGATTGTCGTGAGACCATCAACGCAAGTTACATGTATTATTGATTCCATTATGGACGAAAATAGCTTCATCAGTGAATAGTGTTAATGGAAGCAATTGGTGATTACTATGTAACCAATGACAAAATTGTAGATGGATGGCATTGTCCCCTGGGTGTTGATTTTGCACCTGCTGTGGGTGATACAGATACAAGCCGTCTTCATGCAATGTTCGCCATACACGTGTTCGTGAAACACAGATGTTTACAGAGTCTTTGCATGCTAGTAGTAAGGCTTCACTGTACCATTTCAAGAATGCTTTCCTGTTCCTCCACATGTTGTTGACGCACTTGTTCAGATGAATCATGAGCAGTGGGAAGTGTACCACATTTGTGCAATGTATTGAACACCTTGGAAAACGCTCTTTGATCTGGAGTTCTGTGCATAGGAAACCGTTGACGGTATTCTTCAACAGCAGCATTGGCACTACCATCACAGAAGCTGTAAACATACAGCATAGCAGCATATTCAGTATTTGTGAAGATGTGTGGCATTTTTCACAACATTCCTGCACTGTCACTGTGAACAGTCACAACAGCCAACTGACGCTTCACACAGATTCACATGCTCCAGACAGTGTTGCAGTATGGCATGAGGGAAGGATAGTATTGGGTGCCTAGTCCAAACTACTGTACAGTCAGATAGCTCTACCTCGGAAACTTTTTGGAATAGGACACGTGCATACACACATTTTTGCTTAGAATGTCTGATACTATGACCTCCCAGAATATTAACCTTTCCTCCTGGGACATTCTATATACTGTACATATGTTAGATATATATACTGTACAGGTCCTTATGTCCACAAATGGCAAAATCATATATTATATAGGGTGAGGTTCAGGCACCTAACTGTCAGGAAATATGTTTTAAATGGGAATTTTATGTTCAGTTTGTGCTACGTTTTTCAGGAACATTTCCCCGGCTTTAAACAAGATCTACCTGTACATGCTTTTTCTCTGTGCCTGTACATATACAGTCTCTTCCAGTTCATCCTCTCCCCAGGTGTTTGTCATGATGATATGTTTTGTCTCAGTATAGTAACTACGGGTTGGTTGATTGGTTGGTATCTGATTAGTGTTGTTGTTGGTAAGGATTTATTCTGCTGAAGGTGTTATCGTTTGTTCGGGCGCTGCCTAGTTCTACCATCAACATGGTTGTGGAGTCTTAACACAATACTTTGTTGTAGCTACTTTATGAACATGCTGAACAAATTAAATGGCTCATCATCATACTATTAGGTATTAAGTCATGTGACTTTCGGGTTTTTATGCCAACATCAGTTATCTGGCTGAACGTCTGTTTCCATTCTTGTGTGTTATCTGCATTTTGTGTATCACACATGAGCATTTGAAATGTTTAAATCTTCAGAACAACACAATCATTTTTGGGTCACTGCCATTATCACCAGTCATAATGTACTTTGAAGACATGTCTTGTCATGCCAAGTTGCTGGCCAAGGAATAGCTAGTGCAGGGGTTGGTATGCTTCTTCTAGTGTGCTTGTTGACAGCTTTTGGGTGACATTGCCCCCAAAAATTGAAATTATTTATGGATGTGGGATTGGAAGATAGGTATGTGCATTGCTTTAAACATATTCGTACCAGGGAGGTTTGCTATTATTGGGTATTTTGTACTGTGATTGCTATATTCCTTGTTTCAGTAGTATACAGTTGGAGTTGGGTGGGGGGCAGAGGGACTGAAGGTACCTTGTTTTTGTCAGGTTTTTTAAAATTAATTAATTTATTTATTTATTTTTTTTTTTACTTTCAAAATATATTAACTGCATTTTCTACTATCCCTTTATATTATACATGCATTTTTATGTGGGAAGTACAGAGGGTGTTGCAAAACACAGTGTTCATGTCATGTTAGATGACATCTGGATACTCTTGATGGTGCTGCAGGTTTTGAGTGTTTTGCTGTAAAGTGTGTTGTGAAATGAAATTTACAAATTACCTTGGGCATGAAGAGAATGTAAAAAATGGCTCCAAAAATATAGTTTTTTTTTTTTTTTTTTTTTTGCTATTAAATAACAACATAAATCCATACTACCATAGTTATGTTTTCATGACTGATATTTACCTCGCCATTAGGCTCCTTCAACTTTCGTTGAAAAACATGTTGAATTACAAGTTACGTACATGAATTTTTAAAAGTAGTGTGCACATTAATTAGGCTGATAAGCATTCAGTGTTGGAATATATTTTAGTATTGTGGGGAGGGGGGCAGTTATGCCCCTGTCAGTAATACTTGTAACATTTCACTATATCATGTCATTTTGATCACTTTTTAGTTTTACTTCGAAGTTGCAAAATTTTTTCACGTGTACTTTTTCTTTTGTTATGTCTTTCACTTTCAAGCAGCCTTTCCCCCACATACTTTGTGAATTTGACTTTTGTTGATAGGACTTCATGCTTCAAGCTTCTCACTTAATGCACAAACGAAGTTCAGTGGACTTCCAGTGTGTTTCTCTGTATGGTGTGTGCGCGCGTGATATAAGATATTGTACTTGTTGCAGCTGGATCTTTGGGAACAGTTGGAACAGCATCTACAGGAATTAAATCTGAAGTCACTGAAGTAAAGACTGAAGTTAAGGAAGAACCTGTGATGTCTGACTCGGAGCTCACTATTAGTGATAAAGATGTGCAACCTGTTGGTCAAGATTATATTGAGGAAATCAAGAATGAAGAAGGTGAGTGACGTTGATGTGCACCACATCATGAGTAACGGTGTTCTGTTTAACCCTTTGGCACCAGAAGATGACTTCATTCGACACGTGGTATGACGCTGCGAAAACTGAACGTTACCTACATCATCAGCCAGCCAAGGATGTGCAAAGTAATGGGCGGCCATTTGTCCCTTCGGCACTGAGATTTAAATTACGGGATTTAATTTTGGTCAAAATCACAATTACTGAGATTAGTGGTGGCAGGGGAAAGACCCGAACAGGACTGTCCAAAAGTGGCCATAATTGGCCAGTGTATATGCTGTTCATAAGGAAATTTGAACCTCACTTCTTGGAACACAGCATATTGGCACCAAATGATTAATGATGCTATAAATTACTGATATTATATGGAATTGATCATAGAAGAATGTGAGGATAGAGCATTGGTAGAATGGTGCTGATAGGGGAGAACTGAAGTGTAAGGGGGGGGGGGGGCCTCTGTCTTAGGGACATCTGCACCAAATACCCC
>Ga0131853_10007000_pt1 | contig 20388 bp, 8 predicted proteins | sample TergutLab28metaG_FD_92764 | JGI IMG/M metagenome (GOLD analysis project Ga0131853, IMG submission 92764) | Labiotermes labralis P1 segment gut microbial communities from Petit-Saut dam, French Guiana - Lab288 P1 (version 2) (version 2) | ecosystem: Host-associated > Arthropoda: Insects >...
CATCAGAACCAGCGCAGCACACCACATGCAGTAACACACAGTCTTTGTTCTCCTGAAGATGGTCATAATGATGCCCGAAACATGTTGAGACAGTGTTGATAATAAACATCTGATTGTTGCATCTTGTTGGTTTTCTCTTTCTCTTCACAAAGTCTTTCATTACCATTTCTTGCCATTTCGTCAATTTTAAGGTTAAACTCACTAAGAACATAAAAACATGTTACAAATATCTGCAAAAACAAATTTCATTTAATTCCAGATAGAAGCACATCGAGAAAACACTACTGGATATAAATGGTAATAATAACTTTGGAACACTTTATATGACGATGGTAAATGTGTGTACCAGAATCTTCAGTGTTGCATAACAAAATAGAGCAGTTTTTCGCCCACATCATTTGTGTGCGGAAGTAGTTTTATTCTCAAAAGGAATAAATTTTTCACAAAAAGCTTAGAAAAAGAGAAGAGCGTACCAGTAATTAGCCTACTGAAGTATGTTATCACGACGGTGTTTATGAAAATTTGTTGTATGCTAGAATGTGATGCCGTATTTTCTGATAGAAATATATCGATATTTATGTGCAACCGGTTGGCTTGTCATCTACTTAGCCATCTAGTTGGTATCTGTTTATTTAATCGGCTCATTGACTGGATAATTATTTCCTTTGTTAGCTACTGTAATGAAAGATTGATGTAACGGATTTTTTGGAATTTATTTGGTAAATGTTTGTAAATTATTGTACATAGATTTCTCTCCCTGGGCAATGTGCGAGAAGTCGCGGATGTTGTCAGCAGTTTCAGGTATCTCGACGAATTATGCAATATTACTTCACGGAGGGCGGTCTTTTTCCTGCCCTATGGGGAGGATGGTGACGACGGACTCGATCAGACCATGGGAACAAAGGTCGAGCGTCGTACGAATATAGAAGACCCTGCGTTGTAACGCTACGGTTTCTTACGATTCCAGGTTACGACGTGATAACTTGATTTTTGTACATGTGAATCTCAGTGGGCGCAGGTTGAAATTATTTTAGAGTAACTTTACTTGGTGTAATGATGCTGTTTTTGTACATCATACCAGGTAGGTGTTGATGTGAGTTGTGGAAATTTATAACTTGAGCATTTATTTTATTTCTAACGGAACCTGAGCAAAATTTCGGGCTGGATTAGACATTACCGTGTAACGTTGTGTGTATTGCAGAGAGGCTTATTCGACTATTTTAAGTGCCCGTGCTTTTTTGTGGGGACACTTGTATAGAATCGTGTGAGATTATTAATGCGCATTAGGTTGATAGAATGTATACAAAATTAAGCAGGGTTAAAAAGCATAAAAACAAGTGCAATATTGGGTTAGTGAGCGGCTGATTATATTAGCAAAGTGAATAGTAGCTCTCTAGGCTGTGTAATACTGTCCATGCACATTCCGTCCAAGCTACATTCCCCATTTCTCCCGGAATCCTTACCTCACCGGCGGTGGTCCAACTAGATGAAACTAAACAGGTGGCAGAAAGACATTTTGATATCCCATATCCGCTCAGGTCAAATAAGGCAACCCCCATATTATAGTGGTCAGAATCCACCGGCCACTTCATTATTTAGGTAGCAGTTTAAATTTCTGATTAGACACGCACTTCATTAAAAGTTTAATTCGATTCTTCACCACTTTTAGCTAGACACATTAAATTTGAAATGTAAGACTCTGAAGCGAATATTTAGTATCTGTAACTATGCACAAATCAGGTTCGTTTATCAACCAATTTAGTCTGCTGAACTGCATAGCTGAAATAAAAACTTTTACCCCATACTTATCTCTGGAGCTGCTAATTAATCGGGAAGCAGCGAAACACCTGTATAGTCATTTTTCTTTAATATTTAGAGGGCCATTTATTACACAGGATCCGATTGTCCCATTGAAAGTCGGTGAGTTTGGCTTCCCATGGGCAACACACTGGAATTATAGGCGGCATGTCCTGTCTAAATACACACATAATCCACGTAAGCTGAGAGCATCACAATTCACCGAATTGGATGTGTAAGTTTGTGTACAAAGTATTTCATTTCGGATATTTGGATGTAGGTTGATAAGAGTAGGCGTTATTTATATACGCTTGTAGGCACATGAAGAAAAATCAATAAGCTCTTAATATGTTTGTCTATATACCTGCACGCATGAACTGCAAAACCTTGCTTTACTAACTTCCAGTTTACAAATTTTGAATTTTGACGTCGAAAGGTTTATTTGCTCCTTCTTCTGCACAAATCAAGTTATCCTACTCCAGGCTTGGACTGGTCCTTAGGTCTCCAGGAGGTTAAGGCACATGAAGGTGACAAGGTTCTTTGTCCCTCCCCCCAGCTGTCTTTACCCCCCCCCCCACCCCCCCCCCCCCCCCCCCGGAGATAATCCTGGTACTCATTTGTCTTAGAGGCTGAGTCGACCCAAGGGTCATAGTGCGGCCGGAAGGATTACGTCAATGAAAAATTCCAATGATCCCATTGGGAATGGAACCCGCCACCTTCCGATTTGTAGAACAGGACCTGCTACAAATTAAACATGAAGTTCCTAACTTTGAAACCTCAGTCGTCATTGCCATTTGATATTTATTTGTGGGTTACTGAAAGTCGCTGCCATGGAGACGCTACGTAGGCTACCTAATACGAAATGAACTGGATAGAATGCGGCAGGGTGCGGTTGTGGTCTGTTGAAGGTACTTTGCACGTATTTACGAGAGAAAAAAGGTCCGTAGCCACACCTTGAAAACAATGCGTGCAGCGACTCTTAGTTTCACTGCATATATATATATATATATATATATATATATACATATATTTGTACCTTTATATAATGCTGTATTAAAGATATTGTGTATGTGTTATACGCACATAAACGTAAAAATCGCCTTTGTCAAGACCCTAAAATCAACACTTTAATCACCTAATGGTCTATGACAATGCACAGAACATCCTGAATATACATACATTTTTGAGAATGAGCGAGCATGTGTTCCACAGCAGTATGCTTCGCGGATGATTACTTTACGACTCCAGCTTCAAAATCTAGCCGAATGTGCCAGACACACACCACGACACGTAGAAGAGTCACGATGTTAGTGGAACCTTCTAGAACACTGCAGACGAAATGGTCCCCAGAATTGGAATGAACTAAGGACTCTAGCTAACGCACCAACGCGTTTAACATAGCAGTCTAATTAGAATGATATCGTACTGCGTTCTGGACATGTGCATCTATTACATACTTGCCCTTCGGTGATCGCACTCTCTGTAACTCGAATCTGTGTTTTTTGAATTGTCGTTTTCTTGATGTTGTCTCCATGCATTTAAATCCTGATATGCGTGTTTATCTTTGATATTTTGCAAATTCCTAGTGGATGCAGTGCACCTACTTGCATATCATTGGCTACGGGCGTTAGAAAAACCATAAAAAAAACAACACAAAAGATAGCCTGTGTCCTTGTCGAGATTCGAAATACACAACTTCCTAATACAATTCAGAGGCTCAATTTCATCATTATTATCATCATCAGCAGCATCTTCTTCTTCTTCTTCTTCTTCTTCTTCTTCTTCTTCTTCTTCGGCGCTACAACTCTCTGTGTGTTTTGGCCCGCCCAGTGATCCGTTTCAGAAGCTCCGCTGCTTGACCCCCCGCACTCCGAACCTCCAAGTCGGAAAATAGCCTGTTCATTTTCGGATTTATGTTTGTAATAAGTCTATCAAATTACAGTTAGTCCGAATGGAGCTTAGGAGATTTTGGAAAAAGTTAATTAATCAGGCTTATTAAGCAGGAGGACTTCTTAGAAGACAAACTGTCTAGTGTTTTTTTTTGTAATTCTCGACTGAATATGCCTTTTTTCTTTTCTGAAGCATTGGCCATCGTATATTCTACATTCAATGGCCCATTTTCACCATCAAATTACAATTTAAATCTTACATTCTCAATTACTTCGACCATCCTTGAAAACAAGAAAATATTTTTTTTTAGAAAGACGAATTTTTCTTTCATAGCTATAATTTAACACATTCAAACGCTTGAAGACTAATATGAATCTGCTTCATTTACCCTGTGCTCTGTGTGAAGTAACACACCACTGACATCACAGCCACCGGTTCTCACTGTTACGGTACAGCTTCGTTTCTGAGTACCATCACAGCCATGAAGCAGAGATGTCACTTCCATTGGTTGAAATGGTTACAATACAGCCTGTTCGATGCAAGTCATCTATGTAAATAACAAAAGTTTTATTCGAGCATTTCCGAACGCTTTTTACGATTTTGTTTATGTATTGGGATTCATTGAACTGATTTTGATGTTTGGAATCCAATTTTGTTGTCTGTAATTGCAAACAATACTACACACAATCAGCACAAATGTATTGTTATTAAAACAAATAATGATGTGGCTGGTTATGTTATTTTAATATCAATAAAGTGGTTTTGACATTCCGTGTTATTATTCACTGAAATACGAGTATTAAATAGCAAGCTGTAAGCCTGGGATGAGACTAATATTTGGTGTTGCATTACGAAAGTGATTCAAAAAGTGCAGCGAATTTGTTCATAGAGACATTGTAATGGAGGCATTGCGACACCTAGCGGTTGTCTCAGTAACTACATGCTATGCAACTTAGCGATGAATCAGTGTCAGGTTTAGTTAGTGCTGCGTTTGTTTATATCTCTTCTTTAAAGATGGCGGTACCGCTTCCTAATTTCACCGCTGTAGAACAGCGAGCTGTGGTCAATTATTTGCGTTCAGAAGGCGTTAAAGCATTTGAAATTCATAGGAGACTGTTAGCGCAATATTGTGAACACTGCAAGGCGCTGAAAAATTTACACGAATCAGTTGACGGATTTAAATGCGGAAGGACAACTCTTGATGAAGAACGATCAGTCGACCTTCGATATTACGAATAGACAACCATCGTCCCGAGGTTTATGCACTGATTAAAGAAAACAGACAGATTACTGTAAGTGAAATTGCATTAAGTTTGAGCATTATTTATGAATCAGCCTTTTGCCATTGTGCATTATGACCTCGGCTGCCCCAGTCTGTTCGCATAGTTACAACGACAACTAAAAGACCCGATGACTGACATCTGAGGTTTCGGTAAATTGTCAAGCAGTAGTTTTAAGAAACTGTAAGCGTTTGATACGACTGAAATTCGCTTTCTTATGTGATGACAAACAGTATCATGCCGCATTCTTTTGTTCTGTTTACTGGGATAATTATTAGGTTGGGTATTTAAAAACGAAATTGGAACTTGCAACAGCTGTTACACAATACTTTCTATAACCCCTAAACTTTTCCTTGGATATTTCAAAGAGTTTCGTGCTCTTAGTTTGTACCCTACATAGCAGAAAATGTTCTTCACTGAGAAAATTGATCGGTGAATACTGTGTAGGGAAATAATTGACGTTCACTGTGGGAAACATGACAAAAAAGCACTACTTGGACAAGTGCGCTTTTTATAACATTAAACCCGAAGATAGATGTGTTAACTACTAGGCCGTAAAGGGATAAATTCAAAGTCGAAATACTGTGCTGTTTTAATGGTCTTTTTCAAATGTTAATCAACAAGGTTGAAGTAATAGATAAATCTGAAAATCGGTTAGATGAGAGTACACTATGGTAGGGCCAAGGTTAAGCAAGTACGGTTGTCCCTGCTCGGCAGTGCCAGAAGTCTGACACTACATAATGGAAGGACAGTCGCTGCAGCCAGTACCGACACAATCAATGGTCACTGTAAAGTTCATAAAAGGCCAGTGCTATGGTCAAAGCATAACACAGCCAGCAGGCACAGGAAAAGCCGTGAATATGGGACGAAGCAGATCACACACAAAGATCACGGAAACACCATAGACGACAGCCCGAGCTGTGATGGGAATGCAAGGCACATAGGTGTAGGCCTACCCACGACAAGAGGAGAGAATAGACCATGGCTGAATTGATATTGTGTTTAATATTATAAAACTGAAGATAACAAAAATGTGAAACTGACGGCGAGTTCACAGAATTGTCAGAGACATAACACAGACTGTACTGATTACACAGGTGTGAATGACATATTTTTATAATATTAAAATAAATATATTCAGGATTTAAAATATTTTATGTACTTGTGATGTATATTTCTAAATGTATTTAGATTGTTTTTACATGTTTAAAAACTCATTAGAATTTGGTATTTGGTGATTGGAAGAGATGTAAAATTGTGAAGAAAGGGAAAATGACTTTAAACTTTTGAATTTTAAGGCCTTTGACCAGTTTTATACAAAAGTCGTGCAGTACGATCATAATTGATATGATGACTGTTAGGTGATACTACAAATGAAGTATAATGCGCATTCGTAGATCATCCTAAAGAATATATCGTATTATATTATCCACCAATATTAATTTAATGTATGAACACATAGCTAAACTTTCTCCTGGATAGAACCCTCGTCACTGTGGTAAAGTTACTGATTAGGAAGATTTTAACTGTTTACATAATTTTATCTTTTAATGTCAGCTCTTTAACACTGAAATCTTTGTATACTTATGAATACACAATTGAGATCTCAATCCACTGGCACATTGTTAACATAAATGAAATATGTTTATACCTTTTAAAATCAAATAGCCTGAAATAACCATCTCCATGAATAGTCCAACCAATTAATAATAAGTGCTAATGAAGTTTTAGGACCAGCAATTAAGTACTTTTTCAATACACATTACAGCAGCATCTAATGCAATAAATCATCACTCATACTTTGGATGGTACTGGTTTTAAGACATACATAACCAGATGAGTTTTTTGTAATTTCAGTGAGTACTGCTCTGTAACTTTTTTAACAACCAATATAACCGAATTTTCTAAAGCCTGGACGCTAACAATGCATACAGTTTATTGGGTAGATAATTGTGAAATACTTCAAAAGAGTTTGCGATTGTTTTCTGTATTGACATTCAGGCGCATATATCATGGAACAGATGTTTTCCTCATATCTATAAGTTTCTTTTGTGGTAGCTGGTATTTTAACGGCGTATTTGCACACCAGAATAATCATGAATCAATAAAGTCAGCAAATATAGATTCCTGAGTCCGGAAAAACTGTCTGTGGTCAAAGCATAAATTATGTAGGAATGTGTTTGTCACACATATGAAAACCCAATATCCATGATCCATCACAGAAGAGACTTCTGAACATTGATGTGTGGTGCTAAATTAAGATCCACTATCACCTAGAGACCCGTTAAAGATGATCGTAAACGCTTCCGAAGAAGTCTGGAAACGTGCCTTTTCAGCGTTGACAGTAACCCCGCAAGAGTTTTCTTGGTTAATAACAAGACAATTCCAGCTTAGAATTATTAACCGTTTCCTCGGATTTCTACATTACTGTCATTTCAGAGAGATTCTACTGTGTATTGGTTTTCAAGTTAACAGCTCTCGAGACAAATAAAATATGTTTTTTTTTTTTTTTCGAAAACGTTTGTCACGATTCTTACGTCACTAAAGATAGGTCCCTCACTTTATAATCCAGATTGTTCATTTACTCTAAAGTAATTCTTGACAATATACATTAAACCGTCACATATCACATCCAGTTTCCCAAATACGCCTCATAATTCCGAGGTTTTTTTATACGTTATCGGTCATTAAATTTTTCAGTTCATTCTTATCTACTTTATTACAAGTATGTCACATCTTGCAGTATTTGAAAGTTATTTTTGTGACATTCTTATTTGAGTTGCTACAGACTATTTAAATTATCAGTTTAATAGTAGTTGAAATAAATACTTTACACATTTCGGTAGTACAGTGAGAATTTTAGAAACAAACCATAGATGCTGTCATTGTATCTTCGTGTGGCTTTATGTCACTGTCGCACTCAGCTCACATTTTATGACATGTTATTCTGAACCGTTGGCACGCAAAACTCACCTCTTCAGACGTACTTCGCTTTATAAAAATATCCATGCTACTAAAGAGAAGAGATACACACAGCACAAAACTTTAAGAACAAGCGTACATCTTTAATAATAATTTATAATTCTACATTTAAAGTGATAATATTGTGTTCTCATTCAGCGTCCTACGAACACACGTACACTGAAATCAATTTGTTTTACAAAAGGTACAATCTCTTTATAGAGTCATTGATTCCAAGAATTTTTAAACTGGTGTTTGAAAAACACAATTCATACACTGAAATAACATCTTGGAAGCGTGAAATTCGGATCAATTTTCCAAACAAAGACTTCGAATGTGTAATTGTCGAAGCCTTTGGAAAAAGGAGGCTTTAGTAATTATAATTTAAATTTACTGTGAACGTTACTACTCATTCGGTAACTGATTTTACATGAAGAGACATTCTAATGGGTCTGTTAAATTACGTATTCAATCACCCAGACCTATTAACCACAGTTACAGTACTCTTTGGTAGGAATTTTAAGTGTCACACTAACGTATCTTGTATTAGGAATACATATTTTAAAATAAGTTTTACTTTTTCTCCGATCGGTTTATTATTATTTCCTTCACTCGGAGTAACAGCTAGGAATTATTTTATTGTAACTTGTTGCAGATGGAAAACTTAACTACATAAACTAACACTGTAGTAACGAATGTAATGTTGCCTCTTTGTTTTTACCCTTAGCGCGGTCTTTACCTGGAAAAGCTATATACAGTAGACCGTAAAATATTAGAATCGTGATTGTGAGTAATGCCTCTGTAAAGACCTAAAGATGCAAGCAGGGGTATAAGAAGCAATAACGTAAAGGTAAAGCTGAAATCCACCCTACAGCAGGCCATGAAGGGCCAGACGGGCGGTAGAGTTATAGTAGTATCGTAGAACTTCTAAAGGAATACGCGAATAATTTTTGTCCCTCTTGTCTTCTTGAAAGAAACTGTATCGAGTAAATGAAATATATAGCGTTAAATAGGAGAATATGTTTAATGACAAATTGGAAGGAGGAATTTCTAAGCCTTTTAATTAACTATACCAGCAGATGTCTTTTGCAATTACAGAATGCAATAAAAATCCCAATTATGGCAATAAGTATCCAGGACATTAAAAAAGTGACTCGCTGACACGAATCACGAGATATTTCCTGACTAATAAGGACTGCTGGATGTTGTATGGCGTAGTAATATTGCTTACAGTTTTAAGGAGCTGCTACAGAGTAAGAAATAGTAAAGAAATACTATCGGGACTCATCGTTGGTTCTTCAGTCCTTATAGGAATGAAATGGAATATAATTTGGCGGTGAGAATTAATTTCTGATTTGTCAGTTATCAGTGGAATAAAAATATAAGTGTTGTCAAGTTGAATATACTTTCCCGTGATTTAATAACAGAAATTACGATAACCTTTCAAATGTCAGTCTTCTTATCCGGGTTGTGTGGTGAGATTTGAATGGCTTTTTGCCATACAAGAAGATAAAAAAGCACAGGATGTAGGTCATGTAACTGTGATTATGCTTGTATTAATTTGCAGGTCAGAAGAAAATAAACTTACATTCTTGTTAGTTCTTTTAAAATGTTTGTAGAGTGAAGAAATGTATGAGAATGATTCGAGCGCTAATTTTAAGGCGCTGTATTAAAAGTTGTTTATGTAAACTACGGACGACACGACAAAGTAAACCCAGTGTCAGCTGTTTTTAAGAGACCTGAAAGGGTATTTCCCAAATAAAAAAACAACTTTACGAAGAAAGAAGAGAAAAATACGAATATTACGGTATTGTGGGATGTGATGCGACATAATCTGCTGAAATTAACCTACTTTGCTTCAAAATATCCGTAAACGTCTGTAACCTACGTGGTGTCACATTACAGAGGACAATAGTCTTCGTAGTCACAGTCATGAGAACCTTTAATCTCGTAAATTGAAAAGGTATTTAGATGTATACTACATGAATTTTAGGACATATATCCTGGTACAGAAAAAAGAAAGAAAGAAAGAAAGAAAGAAAGAAGAAAATCGAGATATTTTTTAGGGTTTTTGCTTTGGAAAAATGAAAAAATATAAGAGGAATACTACAGGAAAATATTTACTGTGCATAGGAACCTGTGCACAATTGAGAGAAGTTATTTTCATTTGAAGGTTTATGGCAGACCATTAGACATCAGCATGTGTTCACCTTTTCATTGCGATCCTTATATGCTATTAGGCGGCACTGGATTATAATTACGTCAAGTGTGGAGCATAAGGAGCCGAGAAGGCCCGAAGGTGAAGGGTTAAGTTGACGGCAGTGCGGGATAATTACTAGATTTCATCGCCTCGTCTCGCTACGTCACCCGTCTAAATTCATATGGGGCTGGAGACGGATAGAGCATCTACATGTGCTGCGTGGAGTTTAGGACTGTGATGCTTAGTGCAAATAGTCACACACGTGCCTTATAAACAACTGACAGTTAAATGCCTTCATTTATTGCATTTATATCTCGGTTTTTTGTTTGTAAATTTTTTAACATTCTCCATCTACAAATAACATACGGTGTTTAAGAAATGGGAGAATGTTCGTAAGGAAATATATTAAACTGTGAATCAGGGTACGAATGACAGTTTTTTAAATGCATACATACATCTGAAGAAGTGCACAAGCACGAAAATTTTCCGTCATGTTAACCGCTTCTGCGCTTTCTTTAAAAAAGGCCCTATCTGTGCAGAGGGTACTAAGATTACAAGCAGCAGAAAACGTGGCGCTAGATGTGGGGTAAACACCTTTCCAAACTTCGTTTCTCCACAACTCTACATACTTATATCTTCGTGTATATGATAATAGAGATTTAAATCTGTTACTAGTTACACTAATTAATAACAAAGTCTAAAATACCATGAATAATTCCATATTAGTAGTATTTTAGACTTTATTAATTAGTACAGTTTTTGAAAACCCGTCTTCAGGTATATAGGATGAGATAAAACTATTCCGTTGGTCTCTTGATAAAGCTATGTCCAAATAAGGAATAGCAAGCAAACAACAGCGTCAAATACAAAAATTATTTATAACGGAAGATAACTTCAAATTACGCAGAAATTGTTGTTCTCGGATTCGCGCTTTGCTTTTTTTACTTCTCGCCAGATAACTCGTGTGGCAGCCCTTGTGCATTGCAGTGTAGGTCGCTCAAATATTCCTTTTCGCGCTTGTGCTGCACTGTAAGTAGTAAATTAGAGGCGTCTTCTGCACTTATCTGTCATGGAGTAGCTGCCGTTATAGGGATACAGGATATACTTGGACTGCGTGGTACGATTTTGAGAATTGCATTCTGCCCTCTTGTAATTATGTCTAGAGAGTGTAAAGTACCGGCTGACGAGGGGCTTGAGGATGAACACAAAGAAAAGTGATGCGTCTGTTAGAACACGTTTCCGTATTGGATAATTCTGATGGAGGACTTCGCTGCGGTCGGACTTCATGATGATGTAAACGAATCAATCATACGTTTTGTCGAGCGAAATGAGGACACAACCGGGAAATGCTGAGGCCAGTAGTCGATCGAATGTGACATTGCCTTCGTAAGCCGTCTCGACGTTTTCCTCGAAAAGGATGAAAGGACCTCTCTGCATGGCTGAAAGACAATTTAGGGAGAGGGCCATGCTATGTAAAGGCTGTTGTTAATACTTCATCTGACGTCAGAGAGAATATCCACGACTGGAAATACTGCATTTTACATGCGAAATTCCTTGGCGTGTTGTTTCGAATCTATTCTTGGAAACCTGTTAGAGCAAAGCGACAGAGAACGCGTAGGTAGCAGACATTTCATCTTACTTACCTATAGTGCTGACACAGACGGCTTGCATGTTCGAGTCCCGCAGCCGAAAGGCAAAGTTCACATGGACCTTCGTACTGGCGGATGCAATGATTTCAAAGCAAGATACATCAGCTTGGAATATTGAACCTGTATTTATCAAGTCTGAAACTTGAAACTTACAGTCTGAAAGTCATTAATTTGACAAGCTTAGTTCAAAGCGTTGATTGGGACCGACAGCTTTCTCGTTTAGTCCTTAGTAGGTGGAAGAGTAAAACACATGTTCAATACAGTTTGTCACTGCTAAGGAAACTATCCTTCATAACAAAGAGGAAATCTTGAACCCAGTCGTTTAGGAGACAACCAACGAGGTCAAAAACCTCCAAACCAACTACAAATTACAAACGGGCAACCAACCAGATTCATTCATATCTCGGGCGAAATATTAAGTAAGTTTTTTGAATATATTATTTCAATATTTTACTACTGTAAACAAAGGTGGACGTGCTAACATTTGTGAATTTATGATTAGTACTTATCAGGAAAATTGTTTAACTTTCTATTACTCTCTAGAACTTCTTAACAAGATATGACATGTTGAAAATTTGGTTCCTTCATCATTATGCTTTACCTGAGAATGCGGTTAGTTCGCGTACAATAAACAAGTCTAAAAAGCAAACAGAGATTTACGTGTGTCGTGTTATTCATTGTAAATTTAGAGGTAAGCCCAAATGGCTGAAAGTGTGCAACCTCCTATCCCGTAGTGTCTCACTTATCGACGAGCTAAAGCCGGCCCAGCAAATCGGAGTTTCTGCCGTGGATGGGAGAAGAAGACGAAAGGCTCAGTATATAAACGCACAGAAAATACAGTGACTAAGTCCGGTTATATTTTTCCTTTATAAAGACCTAGGGAAGGCCTGAAAAGCCTGTGATTTTTGTACCCAAAATGACATGCGGCACTCACCACTGTCCCAACTATTTTGATATTTCTTTTGCCCGACCAACGTCTGTATATTGTGAAGAATGCGCACACGCGCGCATGTGTGTATGTGTGTGTACATATACATATATCTGACTGCGTAGAGACTGTATATGAATTGCTTTTGGTACCAAATAACACGGTAAGTGAAATATTTGTACGCAAATCGGGAGCGGTGCTAAGTGTTGACTGGATATTTATCATTCGGGCGCCGGCCTGGCATTGACTGGGCGAATATGACATTGGATAAAAAGTTTAACGATCTTCTTTTCAAACAGGAAGTGGCAATAGCAGCAGTTACTTCCATATTTTCTTCCTTATCGCTTTCCATGAGTAAGCCTAATTAGAATAATAGTAATTATACGACACCTTAAATTTATAATTATAATATTTATTAAAGTGATGCAGTAATTAATAATTTATGGAATACTCCAAGACCTTGTTCTGCTCTTCAAAATTCCCATTGTCATGCCACAAAATTTTTTCGAACTTTACAGACAGTTTGGGTAAGCGCCCACTGAAAGTTTCTCCAGCAATGCCCTAGGGCCCGCAGGATCTTGGTCCCTCCCATCCGGAAATCCAAGTTGAGTATCTGTCCAGCGCCACCACCCCATTTCTGCTGTCACCTAAGAAGGGAATCATCAAGAACTTCAAGAAGTGTTACACTCACCGCCCATTCCACTGTATCCTGATTGCAAGCGACAACGAGAATTATATTAGTTTTAGTGAATGTTTCAAATCGTACAGCAGGCCAAACAGCATGAAGCAGTGAATCGACAAAAGCTAATTGCACGACCCTGAAGGGCAGCTGGAAGAAGCTTTAACTTGAAGGAGTTCATGAATGTAGGAAATTCGACAACCAGCACCACGAAACAAGGAACATTCTCATGTTAGCGTCCGACGTTTTGGGGAATTATTCTCAGTTTTACATGAGGGTGTGTTTCAGGAATTTCTCGAATCTCATGATGCTGAGTTTAATGATAAGGAATTTGAAAAGCTGGCTACGCGCTGTGAACCTGAAAATGAAAACCCACACGCTGTTGTGGAAATTTCTCTAACGACACGCCTTCAGATAATGGATGACTGTTATATGGATAGGTGCCTAAAATGAAAAGCGAGATGGATGCTGCCCTGGACCTGTAGCGTGTGTTGTAACAATAGTAAGAGTGCTGATATTCGGTGAGTTCAATTCGTACTACAACTTTCCTAAAATTGCTCTCTGTATAACACTTTTTTTCTTCTCCAGAGTTTGCAGGCCACCACGCGTTTTACCGTTCTATTCTTGCTTTTCTTTTACCTTATTTTGCCACTTACACTTTTAGCTAAATTAATTCCTAAATTCCTTACACGTGCTTGTTTGTACAGTGCATTATTTTCCTGTGAGCTGCGTGCTCTTATGTAGAATTAAAAAAAAACGATTTCTCCACTTAACGTGTTTCTGGTCAGTTCCGAGCTACAAGGACATGCTTTGCGTTGCAACGAAGCACAGAATGCACATCCGTAGCAGGGCACTCTTCGCAACATAACATTACACATCACGGCATGCTGCCACAATACTCAACTGGTACAGCGAAATTAATGTGACTTTTTATAGTGTGACTTTAGCAAGGACGAAATCGCTCCCTAATGATGTCCTAGGACCGAAATATGTCGGAGCGTTTCTAATGTTTTAATGTGTAAATTTTATAAATTTTATATATGTGCAGTAGTTGGTATAATTATTGAATAACTCGACAACATGCACAGTGTAACAACAAAAATACTTCTAACATTAATTTTCAGTATATCAGGATACATCATATTTATACAACTCTATAAATAAAATGTCTATATTTTAAACACTGGACACTTTCACATCACGTCATTTGTACAAAAGTGAATAATTTGTTTTCATACTCTAATACTTCCGTTTGATTGCCTGATGGTGGTCTCTTGCGGACCGAAATATATACGAATATGCAGCGTGATATTGTAATTTAAATATCTATGGAACAACTTTGTACATTTTTTGGTTTAGTGTCTTAAAGTGGTCTGGACTTCTCTGCTCAAAGCTGACATATGTTGCCAAACACAGGCCTACTAGTGAGATTGGCGGAAGTAATATTTCATGTTTTAACGTCATAGAAAGGAGGACTGCAAGGTGTCTATGGAATTCAGGACACTTCGATGTATAAATACGTTAGGTGCCGTTTTTACGACTATTTGTTGCACACACCAAGGCGGTATTTGCACTTTGGAAAACAATGCTGACTATTTAACGACATAAGAACAAAATTTAAGTAACACACAAAGGTAGAATATTGAACAATTACCTATTATCTAGTTTTAATTGCAGTATGTGATGGGTCATTTTAGTAAAATGTTTACTGTTTGCTGTGTTCTGAGATGTGACGTCATGTGGTGAGGTAGAAATGTACCGATGTTCCAGAAGAACCGCTGCCTCCAGCTTAAACTTTGTTAATTAATACAGCAGGTTCATCTGACAGCTTGCATCTATCGACAAAGCATACGGTGTCACATAAAATAAAATACTAATCTAGGGGAAATTTTAACTTTTCCCTGGGACCTCAAATTATGATGTCGCTGAAAATGGCAAAAAAACGGCGTTCTCCCTAACGTCTTAATATTAGTAAGGGATTTAAAAATTGTTTTATTAATAATAAACCTACTTTTGACACATTCGATCTTGCTTGATTCTCTTGATCATTGAAGTTAATTTTCCTTATGGCCTACGCCTGAAAACAGAGAAAAGCCGACTGACACAGAAGTGCTCGTAGTTCTTGGCAGCAACAGAGCTGCCTAATAACGGCTGCTTGTAAGATCGAGCAATAGTAAGATATATAGAGCTGTGATGTAGCTCCAGTGTGGTGAGGTGCTGAGCGTCCTCTGATGCATAATGTTTACGCAGCCGAACCGATCACAACTGCACATAGTTTAGCGGCTCGGAAAATCGGATCAGAGGAGCCACAAGCAGCCGACTGTCAGGCTTCCTATATTGTGGAATGATGTGTTTACGCGTTTACGAGTATGCGTGCCTAGCACAACACTGCATTAAGCTAGTCAATACCTGGCTACAAGCTGTTACAGCCCAGACATGCAGTGCCCTTAGCTTGTCGCTAATTAATCCGTCAGAACTTTGAAAACCATGGGTATAAAATCGAGATATTCCACAAACCTGTAAACAAATCAGGTTAAGGAAACAACGGGGTACAAGAATAACTTAGCAAACTGCTTTCCTAGTGTTTATTCAATATTTATATTTCCACGTTTGTTTGTTTTGTCGCTTTTGTTTCATTTAATTTTAAAGAGCGACTTACTATTTAAAGTTTTACATTTTCTGTGCAACTAAATAACATATATAAAGTTCGTATAGCGTATTCATTCATAGTGTGAACCCTAGACACCGGGTATCTCTTTCCAAAACGTGATTCGTTTGAAGAAGGGTTGAAACTTAGAAGTTTGGGCGCAATAAATATATCAACAGTAAATTTTAAGAATATGTCGAATTTCTAACACATAATTTGAAACATAGGCTGCACATGTTCAATAAGTCTCCTTGACGATGGCTAACAGTAAAGGCCGAAACATGTCGGAACATAATCAACAAATAAAAAGTACTGTGCAAAAAGTTGATGTTGAATTTTTTTGCGAATTAATTTCATTTGTTAATCCCACACCCTCTGCATGCATTCTTTCTTTCTCTCTCACATACTTGCAGAGTTTGCATTTCTGCCACGTTCTTAGTTGTTGAATTGAAATGTTATACATGTTATGTAGTTAAATTTATGGTCAATGTGTTTATAAAATTTCATGAATCTCCAGTAACACGAAACATGGTCAAGTTTTCTGGGTGTACTTTTCGAAATGGTATATGGAGAGGAGAGTTGTAGCTCAACACATTCTGGACCTCAGTAACAGACGGAGCTGAGTAATGGACTCCACACTCAGGCCGTTTTGCCCCCTGGAAAGGACGCTGGTATCCATTCAGTAATAGTTTGGGAGGGCTCGGAAGCTAGTCTGGAATTTTGCAGGAGCGAGAAATCTCTTGCCATTTCCTCGATTTTAAACATTTTCGTCCTGCCCTTAGCCTAGTCACCATTCTAATGACTACGATACCCCAACTCCTCATGAAACAGAAAACTAAGTAAGATATTCGCAGTGCGGCCATGTTGAGATTTTACGTTGTACAAAAGAACTAACTTTTTTTTATTTCGCAAATTCTTTACCGGACATAATTCCTAGACTAAAACATGTGGCAAGTAACATCTCGCTTACTTCACAAGTGCGCCTGCACGAATTTTTGTTACTGACGTGGATGTAAGGAAATTGAAAATATTGTGTTCGATTGTCCAGAAATGACATATTACCGTCCAAGTTTCGTGAATATTCGCCCACGTGTTCGAAAGTTTAAAAAGGGTGCAATCACACTGATGTAGGTACTGTCTTTTTTGAGGAAGAAAAGGTCACCTTAATATTTATCAGATCTTCACTCATTGAACGTTTTGGAAATAAAATTACCTGCATCTACAAGCAGTGGCCTGAAGAAAAACTCTGAATTTAGTTCGATGAAATGGGTGAGAAATTTAACATTTTTCACACAACGAGAAAGTTCTTGTTACCTGTACAGTAGTGTAATACATAAAACTATTAAGAGCGAGATAGTATCTGTATAATGATAAATTGGCACGCTGAAAGAGCAATTCTGATTACACTGGAAGTGAGGAAATCCTTCTGCAATGCCCCACTCCCAAGCTATGATATGGTTAGTTACCTCTCAGCCAGTCTACAAAACCAAGTCAAGCAATTTATTTCCTGACAAGTTTCTTTGTAACTGCCATCCTATCACGGTCATTTAATTTGAGGCTGTGGATTAAATTCTAACTAGAAGTTCTGAGCAGTTTAACCTAGTTAATATCCCACCGTTAAAACAGTTGGTCTAGATCCAGCGTGTAAACGTTAAAATAGAGCTCTGATGCCACGTAAGCCCAGACCATAGTTTAGATTGCCTAACGGCAGAAGGGAGAGGGGATGGGGGAATAGCAAAGCGATTCTGAAGGTAAGCTTTGATATTTGTCACGTGTTGCCACGTGCGTTTAAAGGGAGGGGATTCTTAGGTGCAGTACACACACTGTAGTCTCTTTGTTGTTTGTAACGTTGTTTTGTTGTTCAAATGAAAATTCATAACACACTCCAAATCACAAATTCTTGCATACACATTTCCTCTAAGTAAACCCACAACATACTGTGAACATGGTTTGATCATTATTGTGAAGTTTTCCATAGCGTGCATTCTCGTATTACAATTGCATCTTTAATATTCCACTAAATGCCACATTATATAATTGAATACATATATTTTGTGCCAACTCTCCTACATTTTCGCTGCGTACTGCGCCTTTCTCAGGGAGAACTTCGTATCACTTACTCAAAACTATTTGCTTTCTATAAAGTTGTTATATTGGTTGTGTGGTATTGCTCTTAATGATTGTAAATAACATTGTACAACTTGCATATGAAATATTTTATGTTCTGTAACACAACCAAAGTAACAAACGTATAAAAAACATAGTTTTGAGTAAGTGATACAAATTTCTCCCTGAGGATGGTGCAGTACGCATCGAAACATTCAGGAGAGAGTGGGTAAATATATATATATATATTCAATTGTATAATATGCATTTAGTTGAAATATTAAAGATCTAATTGCTGTAGCTTGAAGATGTTCGTAGTCGTCCTTAGTATGAATAATTTTCGTATTAAAACATGGCATGTGGCCGTGTGGAATAAGGTCTTTAGTCTTTTATACAGATACAGACGTAATAAAATATAACTTTAAACTTAGTATGGTATACCGTGTATACTTGTTGTTTCGTGTACGCAAAAAACCCGTACATCGACTAGTCCAGACTTACACCAACATCATAACCGTATCCCACTTTACAGAAAATAAGAGTAAGAGAACCATTTATTCTGCTGGTATAATAAGAACACATGTGATGGCCTGCAGTGCCTATATGCGTCGTATAATATCACGTTGAGGACTTAGCAACAATAACAGTTGCGTACAGTGCATCAGCTTAATTTCATCTTTAACGTTGTATATGATACGCCTGTATATGTGTGTGAAATACGAAAAATTTAACCCGTGTACCCTCATATCACATGTTAAGAAGAAGTGATCTGTGTCGGGGAAAATGATAAAAATAGTCCAGATGTGCTGAGAATAAGACCTCAGTCCACTTAATAGATTCCCATACGAAGAGCTGTGTTTAAATATTTGTGTCATACGTTCATCATATATTTCCTTTATCAATATTTTTCTTAATAACATGAAGTAAGTTTGTGTTTTGAGTAGGAAGGAACTTGCTATGGATAAGACTTTATTCATTCCTACAGCCAAAATCATGATATTGCTAAAAGAGATGTTGACAACCTGTACAAATCAACCACAATCCTATTTACAGGTGGCTGAGATTTCATGCAACTATATCTGTTCGTTGTCTTTCACGTTGATTTACATGTGACACGTAACATTTGGAATATTGATATTTACTCGCGTGGTCAAGATATTAACCTATGAGGCATGTGGTGAAGATTAATTCTGACTACAGAAGCAACAGTTTTCTCCGAAACGTCGGCACATTTCTACGAGAGAAGAGGGCGTTACACCCCAGCAGAAGTAATACGTAGTTTCGTTGTGCAAACAAGTGTAATCACCATTCTTACAAAACACTTTCCTGGATTTTACGTTCAGTGAATTGCATTTTTCAATACTAAATTCTGTTTCGAGTAAGTCCATGTAGCAAGTCCCTTGAGCAGCTTACAGTCCCTTATTCAATAAATCCCTTTTTTTCCATTTTATTGAGCCCAAAGTTTCACAACCCTGTGCGTAAGAACTTGTCACTGTGTTTCTATTCTGAGCAAAATTAATATATTCCACACTTGTATCCTGTTTTTAAGGTCCGTTTCAATTTTAGCTTCCCATCTATGTCTAGGTTTTTTGACTGGTCTCTTTCCTCTAGGTTTTCTAACAATACACTCTGTGCCAGAAGACCCACCCATTCCACTCTCTTTGATTTTATCACTGGAGATAAATTTGGTGGGGTGTTCAAGTCATGCAGTTGCACAGTATGCACTGCTCTTCATCCTCCTGTTACTGCCTCCCTCTAAGGCCCAACATATTTTTCAGCTTCCTTTTCTCAGCTCAAAAGCCAATGTCTTCTGCAGTGTCAGAGATAACGTATCACACATAAGAAACTGCAGCAGAATCATAGTTCACTCTACTACAAACTACGTTTTTATGCAGCAAACAGAAAAACACGCGTGTCAGGTCTTACGGTGGCAGGCTTTCCCTCAATCAAATCTGCCTTAATTTCTTCATGTACGCAATTTTGATTTGTAGTGTCTTAACCTAGTTTTTTAAATTTTCCACGCCTTGGAATAATTTATTATCTATATTTATGTTGTGATCTTATCCTGCATTCTTCTGAGGAGACATGAGTAAGGGTGCCAGACTTCGGGAGGGTGTTCCTTATGTTCAAGTATACCGATATAACCCAAAACACCTATGTCCAAAGTTGAACGGTTACAGAGATAATGGCCAGAGAAGTTTGAAACTTTGACAGCTGTTACACACTTATTGATTACCAAATACATATTAAA
>Ga0131853_10007001_pt1 | contig 20387 bp, 16 predicted proteins | sample TergutLab28metaG_FD_92764 | JGI IMG/M metagenome (GOLD analysis project Ga0131853, IMG submission 92764) | Labiotermes labralis P1 segment gut microbial communities from Petit-Saut dam, French Guiana - Lab288 P1 (version 2) (version 2) | ecosystem: Host-associated > Arthropoda: Insects >...
CGCACCCTGCGGCCCCTTCGGACCGGCCGGACCCGTCGCACCATCCGCACCCTGCGGACCCGCGGGACCCTGCGGACCGTCCGCGCCCTGCGGGCCGGTCGCACCCTGCGGCCCCTTCGGACCGGCCGGACCCGTCGCACCATCCGCGCCCTGCGGACCCGCGGAACCCTGCGGCCCGTCCGCGCCCTGGGGACCCTGTGGGCCGTCCGGACCCTGCGGACCCACTGCACCATCCGCCCCTTTGGGACCCGCCGGGCCGGCCACACCATCCTCACCCGGCGGGCCAACAGCGCCATCGGCGCCCTTCGGACCCTGTGGGCCCTGTGGGCCGGTCGCACCGTCGGCGCCCTGAGGCCCCTGGGGTCCTCCCGGGCCCTGCGGACCCGCTGCACCGTCCGCACCCTGCGGACCCCGCGGACCTGTCGCGCCACCGGCGCCCTGCGGACCCGCGGGACCCTGCGGTCCGTCCGCGCCCTGCGGACCAACTGCGCCATCGGCGCCCCGCGGACCCGCCGCGCCCTGCGGACCCGCTGCGCCATCAGCACCCCGCGGACCCGCCGCGCCCTGCGGACCACCTGCGCCATCAGCACCCCGCGGACCCGCCGCGCCCTGCGGACCAACTGCGCCATCAGCACCCCGCGGACCCGCCGGGCCCTGCGGACCCGCTGCACCATCCGCACCCCGCGGACCTGTCGCACCGTCGGCGCCCTGAGGCCCCTGGGGACCCGCCGGGCCCTGCGGACCCGCTGCACCATCCGCACCCCGCGGACCCGCCGGACCGTCCGCACCCTGCGGACCCGTCGCGCCCCGCCGGCCAGGCTGACCGTCGTGACCCGTCGGCCCGGCCACTCCCCGGGGACCAGACACGCCCTGCGCACCCGTGGGCCCGGTTCCGCCCCTAGGCCCGCGCGGTCCAGGGGCGCCGGCCGCACCGGGTGCAGTGGGATCGCCGGGACCGGCGTACTCGTAGATGATGATGGGCGCGAGCGCCCCGCCGCTGGGCCGTCGGTGGTGGTGCCCCACCACCGGTCCGTTCACCCCGGGTGGCTCGATCCCGAACCACGGCCGCTCCGGCCCTGGAACGTCAGCGTGCGTGGTACCCGAGCCGCCCAGCAGTGCCACCGCGACGAAGACGCTTGCCGCGACGCGCGTCGCGCCGTACTTCACGAGGTTGTCCCCAGGAGCTGGACGTCTCCGTCGTCCGTGAGCCTCTCCGACTCACCGGGGCGAGGCGAATAGACCTCGACCTGGAAGCTCGCGCTGGGAAAGGAGAAGTAGGTCGACAGGGGTCGGCTCTTGAAGACCGCGATGACAGCACCGCTCTTCGCCATCCCGACGTCGGCGCCGCGCTTTGACGCGCCACGCAGCGCGTCGTACCCGTCGATCGACTCATAGGTGGCAATCGTCAGGTACTTGCCGGGGGCCCCGGCCGAGACGCTCGCCGGCAGGTATCTCACGAAGACGCCGTTGCGCGCGGTGACGGTCAGCTCGAGCTGTGTCCCCGGGCGATCACCAGCCCAGTACAGCGGGTAGCGGACCCCCGCCAACTCCTTGAGCTGCTCCGGGGAGACGATGGTCGGCACGCCGACCTTGACGTCCTGGGCCGCCGCGATGTGAGCCGTCTCCGCATCGAGCGAGCGGTTTCCCCAACCGAACAGCCACCCCACGACGAGCGCACCGGCACAGAGCGTCGCAGCGGTTGCCGCAACGAGGACGACCATCGGCCTACGCATCGTCCATCTCCTTCTGAGTCACGTCTCGGCGTGCCCTCTTCTTCACAAGCCGGGACGCATCGGCGCCGCGACTCACTGAGAGCGGGCGGCCGCCACGGTAACCAGCGGAGCGAGGTTTCCGATTGGCTCGCGAGCCCAAAGTCCACGTACGCCGCTGGGCCGCCAGACCAACTCATGCTTCGCGCTGGCGGATCGGCCACTCGGATGCACGACCTCCTGCTGGGCGATAGGGCAACGAGGCCAATGTTCAGCCCCGGTTTCGCGCTGCGGCACCAAGCACGGCACCCGCCACAGATACGAGGGTGGCCCTGCATCGGCAGGCGCTGCGAGTGGCGCGTTGCCAGAAGGACAGGACCAGAAGGGGAGCGACGTGAGCCTCCAGGACAAGCGGCCGACCGGCGGCTGGCAGAACGGGGCAGCGTGCGCCGGCGTCGATCCGGCGCTCTTCTTTCCGGACGACGGCGTCTCGTCCCAGGACGCGATGCAGGTGTGTCGGACCTGCTGTGTACGCCAGGAGTGCCTGCAGAGTGCGATCTCAAACGATGAGCCGTTCGGGATCTGGGGCGGCCTGACCATGTCCCAGCGCCGCGGACTGCCTGCGCGGCCTTAGCCGACGCAGCGGGCGCCGCGCGCCGGTCACGCTCTCGCTTGCACCGCCGGGCCGAGGATGCTGCCGTGTAACCAACGGCTGCCCGCAATCGGCCCGGCGGCGCAAGCCCCCATGAATGCCACCGGCCGCCCCGCCAGGCGCTGGTGGCGTGGGTAAGCATCCCCGGTCTGCCCGCATGTCCGCTCGCGCCGACAGGCCAAATATTGCTCTGTGATTTGGCCTGACCTGCATCCGGCGTCGTTCAGCTGCCGCGGCTCACGACCACGAGCTCGCGCGGATTGCCGTACCCCTCCCCACCGCGACCAGTGCGAGCACGAGCGAGCTCAGGCGGTGCGGATTCTGTCTCCAGCCGCGCTCCGCGACATCGGCGGCGACCAGGTCTCGACACCTTCCCTCGTCGAGTCGGACCAGTGCCTCCGTCAGCCAACGGCGCGCAAGGGACATGTCCTCCTCGGTCGCTGCGCTGCCGAGCGGTGGAGTCGTCGCCGTGACGACCACCTGCCCGACGGTCACGCCTCGGCCGGAGAGAGCGTCCGCGCATCCGGCGAGGGTGGCCAGCACCGGATCGAGCGAGTGCTTCTGCGACGAGAGCACCACGATCCACAGATCGTCCGGCATCACGTCCGTCAGGCTGAACGTCGCCCACGGCGACCCCAGCACCGCCGTCCGAGTCAGTTCGCGTATTCGCTCCACGGCGCCGGTGACGTCGGCGCCGTACAGTTCTGGCTGATCCAGGATCGCCGCTGCGCTTCCACGTGTCAGGCCATCGGTCTGCATCTACACCCATCCCCCTCGTCGGGCGCGACGGTCGGCTGCCTTCTCCCCGGCAGCAGTTCGCGACAACCGGCGCTCCCCCCACCACCTGACTGTCCGCCATGTCGGGCTCAGACTCGATGGCTCAGCGAACAAAGATTGGTGACGACTTCGACGTGCCAGACCAGTTCGGCCCGATTTCGGCGCCCGAAAGCAGCGTTCCTGTGAGGACGGCAACAGCTAGGTAAAGAGGCTCGGCACCTGCTTGGGCAGCACCTGGTCTCCCAGATGCGCCGCCAACTGGAGGGCGCACTCGAGCTCGAGACGCCGCTCACGCAGGTCATGCCCGAGCACGTCGCGAGCAAGTTGAAGGCGGTACGTGACGGTGTTGCGAGCGATGTGCAGCTGGTCCGCGGCCGCCGCCAGGCTCCGCTCGCAGCCGAGGTAGACGCGAAGGGTGTGGCGCAACATCTCGTGCCTCGGCGATCGCGCAGCGAGGCCCCGAAGCTGTCGACTCACGAACGTGCGCGCCAACTCGAGGTCGTTCGCGAGCAGGATGGCCAGCTCCAGGTCGAGATAGGTGGTCACCGCGCCAGTGACCTCCGCGGTCACCTCTCCGCTGCCCAGCCAGATGAACTCAGCACACTTGAGGGCTTCCACATGGGAGGCGCGGAACCCGTCAGGCCCGAAGGCGGGGGATCCCAGCGCAGCCCGTACGCCGGACGGCAGCGACTTCTCGAAGGCGGCGCGGTTGATCGGCTGGTTCCGCGACGCGCCCCATACCCAGACCGCGTCGGGGGAGCCGTCATGGACCAGGACTCCGGCGCAGCCGGCCTGTGAGAACGCACGCGCCGCGATGTGCCCGAGGGCGCGGTCCTCCTCTCCGGCAGAGTAGGGCGGCTCCTTCCACACCACGGCGGCGATGTGCTCTCGATCAAGGCGGTAGCTCAGGCGCGCACTCGCCTGGTCGACGTCCATGCGCTTGCCGGCAAGGAGGGCCGTCAGCGTCTCGGTCCGACGCGCATCGGCGGACTGCCGCCACTGTTGCTCGACGTCGAGGTAGTACATCTCGACGGCGTTCGTGTAGTCATGCATGTGCTCGAAGAGGAGGTCGGAGACGAGCCTCATCTCCGCGCCCTTCGCACTGTCCTCGAGCACGTCGTCGGCATGCCGCAGAACAGCGTCCGTCAATGCCGCATGCGTCATGCGGGTTCCGCGCATCACCAGCGCCAGGGGCACCGGGCGCCTGGCCCACTCCGCGACGCTGACCTTGGTCTCCTCGGTCAGGCCCAGGTTCTCTCGGTCTTCGGTGACCACGAACATGAGCGCCCGCAACATCGCGGACTCGGCGGAGAAGCGCCCGGTCCTGATCCGCTGCTGGGTGAAGAAGCCGTCACCCTGCAGGGCTTCGAGGACGGAGACCACCGTTCGCTGCGACAGCGCGGCCACCCACGAGACGACGTCCTCGCCGAGTACCGCGATGGCCTGCGCCGTCAGGCCCGGCGTACAGATCGATTCGAACCCTTCGACGGCTGGAAGGGTCGTGATCCACTGCCTCATGGACCCGGGTCAGGCACGGTTGCGGTCCGATACTTCTGCGTGTCGTCGGTGGGATTGGGCACCGTGCCACGTTATGAGCCAAGAACGGCGTGCCGCTTTGGGCGTCGGACCAACAGTTCGGTCGTCTTTGGTACTGGGAGCACAAGAGCCGACGAATCAGGCTGGCGCCGCTTCCCACACGGGCCGTTCCGTCGGGTCGGGGGCCTCTGCACCGCCGGGCGAGAGCGTCGGGCGACAAGCCCCCTGCTCGCGCCGGCTCAGCCGCCCGGCGGTGCAGCCCCCCTGAGCCGAAGTCCGCCATCCCCGCGATGTCGGACCTCGACCGGGAAACCTTGGCTGGCGCGACGCCTTCGCTCCTAGGGCCTGGAGGCCAGACTTCGACCGTCCGATTGGCCTCGTGGCGCAAACCGCGGGGCTCATGTGTCCGCGAGACCAGTTTCGGCCTCAGCATTTGCGTCCACAGCGCTACGCCGTCCGGGCACGAACTCCATAGCTTCTGCCTCACGCCGTGGTCCTCAGCCCGCAAGGGGCCCGAGGCCCGGGACGCCGCTGGGTCAGGACGGTGAGGGATGGATCGTGATACGGATCAGCTGGAGGTCGCTGGCAGCAGCACTGAGCGAACTCGCACGCGGGGCGCTCCAGGAGTTGCGGGCGCGCTAGAGCCTCTCCCCGTCGCCGAGCCCGAGCTGCCGACCGTGCCCGCTGCGCGCATCCTCGTGGCTGAGAACGGCGACATCCTCTCCAGGGCCATCGAGGTGGGCCTTCTGGGCCTCGGCCAGCCCAGCGAGGTCCTCGTGGCGCACACGGCGAAGGACGTCGTCCAAGCGCTGGACATCGCCGACGTGGCGGTCCTCGATGCATCGCTGACATGGCTCGACGTCGTCGACGTCTGCGACCAGGCACGGCGTCGCGGGAGTGCGTGCTTCATCCTGGTCATCGCCCTGGTGGCGAGCGAGTACGAGCGGGTCGTCGTCCTCGATGCGGGCGCAGACGACTGCCTGAGCGTTCCTGCGGGCCTGGCGGAATTGCTCGCACGGACGCGGGCCCTGCTTCGACGGTGGCACCGCGCACGGCGCCAGGAGTACGTCGACCCGCGGTCGGGCGCCCGGCTGTCGGTGGTCGCGATGCAGCCCGAGCGCCGTGCGGTCTCCGTCTCGGGCTGGTCGGTCGACCTGACCAGCCGCGAGTACGACGTACTCGACGCGCTTCTGTCGAGCGCGGGCCGCGCCGTGACCCGCGACGAGCTGATGGCGAGCGTGTGGGGGCGCTCGGAGTCGGACGGCAAGGCGGTCGACGTCACCGTGGGCCGAATCCGGCGCAAACTGGCCCGCGCGGGCGCTCCGAGCCACATCGCCACCGTGCGTGGCATCGGCTTCCGCGCCGACCGGCGCGTCCCCGTCCGCCCTGCCGCCGCCGACCCCCGGCTTGCAGGGGCGGCGACATGAACGCCCTGCGCGGGATCCTGTTCGACTACGGCGGCACGATGACGAACCCCGTCTCGGAGTCGATCACGGTCTGGATGAACGAGGACGGGATCGTACCGGGGTCCTTTACGCGGACACTCAGGGCGTGGTTGGGGGCGGACGCCCCGCCGGGCTCACCGATCCACCTCCTCGAGCTCGGCCGGCTCGACGTCAACGAGTTCAACGCCCTGCTGGCCGCCCAGCTCCAGACCCATGACGGGGAGCCGGCCGCGTCGAAGGGGATTCTGCGCCGCATGTTCGCCGGGATGCGTCCGGACCCGGCGATGTTCCAGCTCGTCGCCGACCTGCGCGCGGCCGGGGTCAGGGTCGGTCTGCTCTCCAACAGCTGGGGCAGCAGCTACCCGCGCGACCAGATCGATGCCGCATTCGACGCGGTCGTCATCTCAGGCGAGGTCGGAATGCGCAAGCCGGAGTCCGAGATCTACCTCCACGCCCTGGAGCGGCTCGGCCTACCTGCCGACGTGGTCGCGTTCGTCGATGACGCCGAGGCCAACCTTCGTGGCGCGCGGGCCGTCGGCCTCCGTACCCATCTGCACACCGACGCCGCCACCACACGCCGTGCGTTGGCCGCGTGGCTTCCAGCCCTGACCCATGCCGAGGAGTCATGACCCGATCCGCCAGCGTCCCACCCGGACTCCACCTGTCACCGTTGGCCCGCTGGTTCGCCGGCGCCGTGCCGGATGCCGGGTCGGAGCTGAGCGCCGACCTGATCACCGGCGGGAGGTCGAACCTCACCTACCGGGTCAGCGACGGCGACCGATCCTGGGTGCTGCGGCGGCCGCCACTCGGCCACGTGCTGGCCACGGCACACGACATGAACCGTGAGTTTCGGGTGATGTCCGCACTCGCCGCCACCGCGGTGCCGGTCCCGAGGATGGTCGCCTTCTGCGACGACGAGAGCGTTCTCGGCGCACCGTTCTACGTCATGGAGGACGTCGACGGTACGCCGTACCGGTTGGCCGACGAGCTGCGTGCGCTCGGTCCGCGGCGCACCCGGACGATCTCCACCCGTCTCGTCGACACGCTCGCCACTCTCGCAGCGGTGGATCCGCGGGCCGTCGGCCTCGCGGACTTCGGCCGGCCGGAGGGCTTCCTCGCGCGTCAGGTCGAGCGCTGGCGCCGCCAGTTCGACGCCTCGCGCTCGCGGGAGCTCCCCGCGGCCGACGAGCTCCACAGCGCCTTGGCGCGCACCGTGCCACCGGAGTCGGCGATCGCGGTCGTGCACGGGGACTTCCGGCTCGACAACGTGCTCGTCGATGCCTCCGACCGGCCGGTCGCCGTCATCGACTGGGAGATGGCCACGCTCGGAGACCCGCTGACCGACCTCGCCCTCATGGTGGTCTACGCGCGTCTCGGCGCCTTGCTCCGAGACGTGGCGAGCGACGTCGCCACCGCTCCGGGCTACCTCAGCGAACACGAGACGCTCGAGCGGTACACCGCGAGCACCGGCCACGCGCTGCCCGAGTTCGGCTGGTACGTCGCCCTCGCGTCGTACAAGCTCGCGGCGATTGTCGCGGGCATCCACGTCCGCCACATCCAGGGCAAGACGGTCGGAGACGGGTTCGACGACCTTGGGACGGCCACGGAGCCGCTACTGGAGGCCGGGCTGGCCGCGTTGAAGGGACAGGCCTGATGGACTTCGGCCAGGATGCGCGGACCCGCGAGTTGTGCGAGAACCTGCGCGATTTCATGGAGTCCCACATCCATCCCTCCGAGTCCGTCTTCCGCGACCAACTGGCAGCTCGCGCCGCGCAAGGGGACCGATGGTCGTGGGACTCCACGGCCGCCATGCAGGGGCTCCGCGACGAGGCCCGCAGCCGCGGCCTGTGGAACCTCTTCCTCCCCGGCGACACCGGCGCCGGGCTGACCAATCTGCAGTACGCGCCGCTGGCCGAGATCACCGGCCGCAGCATCCACCTGGCGCCTGCGGCCCTCAACTGCGCTGCACCTGACACCGGGAACATGGAGCTGCTGGCGATGTTCGGCACGCCTGCCCAGAAGGAGAAGTGGCTCGGGCCGCTCCTCGACGGACGGATCCGGTCGGCTTTCGCGATGACCGAGCCGGCGGTCGCCTCCTCCGACGCCACCAACATCGCGACCGGCATCGTGCGCGACGGCGACGAGTACGTGATCAACGGCCGCAAGTGGTGGATCACCGGAGCGATGAACCCCAACTGCCGCGTCCTGATCGTGATGGGCAAGACGGACACGAGCGCCGAGCGGCACCGACAGCAGTCGATGATCCTGGTCCCACGAGAAGCCGCCGGCGTGGAAGTCCACCGCGGCATGGAGGTCTTCGGGTACGACGACCATGAGCACGGTGGTCACGCGGAGCTGTCGTTCACCGACGTCCGGGTGCCGGTCGCCCATCTCATCGGCGGTGAGGGCGATGGCTTCGCGATCGCGCAGGCTCGACTCGGTCCGGGCCGGATCCACCATTGCATGCGCTCCATCGGGATGGCCGAGCGCGCCATCGAGGCCATGTGCGACCGCGCCTCACAGCGAGTCGCTTTCGGCAAACCGCTGTCCGACCAGGGCGTGATCCGCGACTGGATCGCTGAGTCACGGGTGCGCGTCGAACAGCTGCGCCTGCTCGTCCTCAAGACCGCGTGGCTGATGGACACCGTCGGCAACAAGGGCGCCCACACCGAGATCCAGGCGATCAAGATCGCCACTCCCCGCACCGTGCAGTGGGTGCTCGACAAGGCGATCCAGGTCCACGGCGCCGGCGGGCTCTCCCAGGATCACGACCTCGCCCAGTCGTACGCCGCGATCCGCACGCTGCGCTTCGCCGACGGCCCCGACGAGGTGCACAAGCACGCGCTCGCGCGGGCGGAGCTCGCTCGAGCCGAAGCAGCCCGCACAGCCGCCAAGCAGAGCGTCACCGAACACAGCAAGGAGCAACGATGAGCCAGATCCAGACGGTCCGAGGACAGGTGGAGAGCGCGGACATCGGCGTCACGCTGATGCATGAGCACGTCTTCGTGCTCACCGCCGACATCCAGGCCAACTACCCGGCCGAGTGGGGCGACGAGGATGCGCGGGTGGCGGACGCCGTCGAGCGACTCCACAAGGTCTACGACGCCGGAGTGCGCACGATCATCGATCCCACGGTGGTCGGCTTGGGTCGCTACCTGCCGCGCATCCAGCGGATCAACGAGCAGGTGCCGCTCAACATCGTGGCCGCCACCGGCGTCTACACCTACAACGATGTGCCGGCCTTCTTCCACTACCGCGGCCCGGCGCTCAACGCCGCCGTGGGCGGCGAGGTGCCGGACCCGATGGTCGAGATGTTCGTCAGCGATATCCGGGACGGCATCGCCGGCACCGGCGTCAGGGCCGGGATGCTCAAGTGCGCGATCGACCACGACGGACTGACCTCGGGCGTCGAGCGCGTCTTCCGGGCAGTCGCCAGGGCCCACCACCAGACCGGCGTCCCGATCACGGTGCACACCCACCCCGGCAGCGGCACCGGCCGCCTGGTCAAGCAGGTGCTCTGCGACGAGGAAGGCGTCGACCCGAGCCGGATCGTCCTCGGGCACAGCGGCGACACGACCGACTGCGACTACCTGGTCGAGCTGGGCGACGCGGGGTTCGTCCTGGGGATGGACCGCTTCGGGATCAACCTCGAGACCACGTTCGAGGCGCGCGCGGACACCCTCGTCGAGATGGTGCGCCGCGGCTATGCCGAGAGGATGGTCCTATCCCAGGACGCGTCGTGCTACATCGACTGGGTCGACCCGGCCGTGATGGCGATGCTGCCGCAGTGGCACCACACGCACCTGTTCGAGGACGTCTTCCCCTATGTGCTGGACAAGGGCGTCGACCAGGCCCAGATCGACACGATGCTCGTCGACGTGCCGCGGCGCTTCTTCGAAGGGCGCTGATCGACGATGTCGTTCAACCTAGCCACGATCCTGCGTGAGTCGGCAGCCAAGGACCCGACCCGTCCGCTGCTCACCTTCGGCGACGCGGCCCTCTCCTACGCCCAGGTCGACGAGGACTCCGGGCGGGTGGCCTCGTCCCTGCGGGCGCTCGGCCTTGAGCCCGGCGACAAGGTGGCGGTCCACCTGCCGAACGTGCCCGAGTTCGTGATCACCTACTTCGGCGTCCTCAAGGCCGGCATGGTGATGGTGCCCCTCAACCCGATGCTGACCGCCCGCGAGCTGGCCTTCCACCTCGGCGACAGCGACGCGCGACTACTGGTGACCTTCGCGCAGTTCGCGGACGTGGCGCTGGCGGCCGCCACCGTCGTCGGCGGCATCGAGGTCTACACCGTCGGGCCTTCGGAGACCTCGGCCCCCGAAGGCAGCCGGGACTTCGAGGAGCTGCTCGCCGGATCGGATTCGGGCGACCTGGTCGCGACGTCGGCCGACGACACCGCCGTACTGCTGTACACGAGCGGCACCACCGGGAAGCCCAAGGGCGCGGAGCTGACCCACTTCCAGCTCTTCATGAACTGCACGACGTCGGGAGCGCTCTTCGAGGCGACCGAGGATGACGTCATGATCGTGGTCCTCCCGCTCTTCCACGTCTTCGGTCTCTCGAGCGTCCTGAGCCTCGCCGTCCGGTACGGGGCGAGCCTGGTGATGCTGCCGCGCTTCGAGCCAGCCGCCGTGATGGATGCTGTCGAGCGCCACGGCGTGACGATCTTCGCCGGCGTGCCCACGATGTACGTCGCGCTGCTCGCGCAGGAGACCAGCGGCCGGGATCTGTCGAGCCTCCGGATCGCCATCTCGGGCGGTGCGTCGATGCCCGGAGAGGTGATCCGGGCCTTCGAGGCGAAGATCCCCGGGCTCGACGTCCTCGAGGGGTATGGCCTGTCCGAGACGGCCAGCACGGCCGCGTTCAACGTCAGCGCGGAGCAGCGCAAGGTGCTCTCGGTCGGGAAGCCGATCTGGGGCGTCGACATCGTGGTGGTCGGCCAGGACGGCACCGAGCTCCCACGTGGTGCGGAGCACGTGGGAGAGATCGTCATCCGTGGTCACAACGTCCTGAAGGGCTACTACAAGAACCCCGAGGCGACCGCACGGGCCGTTCGCGACGGGTGGTTCCGCACCGGCGATCTGGGCTACCGCGACGCCGACGGCTACCTCTTCATCGTCGACCGACTCAAGGACATGGTGATCCGAGGCGGGTACAACGTCTACCCGCGCGAGGTCGAGGAGGTGCTCTACGAGCATCCCGACGTGGTCGAGGCCGCCGTCGTCGGCCGCGCGGACGAGCGACTCGGCGAGGAGGTCGTCGCCTACGTCGTGCTGCGCGACGGCGCGCAGATCGGCGCCGACGGACTTCTCGACCACTGCCGGGAGCGCCTCGCCGCCTACAAGTACCCCCGAGACATCTCGGTCCTGACCCAGCTGCCGAAGGGCCCGACCGGGAAGATCCTCAAACGAGAGCTGAGGCGATGAGCGAACGCCTACCAGGCCGCGCTGAGGTACTGGGTCTCCAGGAACTCCTCCAGCCCGGCCCGCGCGCCCTCCCGCCCGAGCCCGCTCTGCTTGACGCCGCCGAACGGCGCTGACGGGTCCGAGACCACGCCGCGGTTGATCCCCACCATGCCCGCGTCGATCCGCTCGCCCAGGCGCAGCGCCTCACCGAGCTCGCCGTACACGTAGGCGGCGAGGCCCAGCTCGGAGGAGTTGATGGCCGCAAGCAATTCCTGGCGGTCGTGCCATCGAACGATCGGCGCGACCGGCCCGAAGATCTCCTGCTGGACGAGATCCGCCTCCATCGGCACGTCGCCGACGACCATGGGCGCGACCCAGTGGCCGGGCTCGTCGGGCACGGATGCCCGATGGGTGACGCGCGCACCGGCCGCGACGGCGGCGTCGACGAGCGCGGTCACGCCCGCGGCGGCCTTGGCAGAGATGACCGGTCCGATCTCGGCGCCGCTCGCCGCCGAGCCGACCCGAAGCGCCTGCACACCAGCGCCCAGCTTGGCGGTGAACTCCTCATGCACGTCGGCATGGACGTAGAACCGGTTGGCGGCGGTGCACGCCTGGCCACCGTTGCGGAACTTCGCGATCATCGCGCCCGCCACGGCCTCATCCACATCCGTCGAGGCGAGTACGACGAAGGGAGCGTTCCCACCGAGCTCCATCGACGCGTTGACGACCCGCTCGGCCGCCTGGGCGAGGAGGATCCGGCCGACGGCGGTGGACCCGGTGAACGAGATCTTGCGCACTCGCGGATCCCGCAGCCACGTCGTGACAACCGTGGCCGCGTCGGTCGTGGGGATCAGGTTCACGACGCCGTCGGGGACGCCGGCCTCGGTCAGCAGCCTGACCAGCGCGATCGCTGTCAGCGGCGTCTCCGCGGCCGGCTTGAGCACCACCGTGCATCCCGCCGCCAGCGCGGGCGCGATCTTGCGGGTCGCCATGGCCGCCGGGAAGTTCCACGGCGTGACGAGGGCGGCGACACCGACGGGCCGGTGGGTCACGAAGGTGCGCGTCCCGCCGGCCGGCGAGGCGCCGAAGTCCCCGTGGGGGCGCACGCCCTCCTCGGCGTACCACCGGAAGAACTCCGCGGCGTAGACCACCTCGGCGCGGGCATCGGCGAGGGACTTGCCGTTCTCGGCGGAGATCAGCTCGGCCAGCGACTCCGCGTCGCGCAGCATCAGGTCGCGGGCGCGGACCAGTACCTCGGCACGGGCGCGGGGAGGGGTAGCCGCCCAGCTCTCGAACGCGGCACTCGCAGCGTCGACCGCGGCGGTGGCGTGCTCGGCACCGCCGTCGGAGACCTCCGCGATCGTTCGCAGGCTCGCCGGGTCCTCGACGAGGAAGGTGGCTTCCGCCCTTGCCCAGGTTCCCCCGATCCGGAGCCCGGCGGCGGGGTCGAGCCCGGCGATGGCGGGTACGGCGGTCGTGGTCGGCGTGCGGTCGATCTGCTGTGTCACGGGTAGAGACCTCGGAGTCGGTGGGCTTGGTAGACGCGCTCGACCGCCATGCAGGTGGCGGCGAGTCGCAGTGAGATGTCGCGGCGAACGGCGTACTCGAGGACGTCGTCCCAGGCGTTGTTCATGCGCTCGACGAGGCGATGCTCGACCTCTGCCTCGCTCCACCAGTAGGCCTGGTTGGCCTGGACCCACTCGAAGTAGGAGACCACCACGCCGCCGGCGTTCGCGAGGATGTCGGGCACGACGAGGATGCCGGCGTCGGCGAGGATCTTGTCCGCGTCGGAGGTGACCGGGCCGTTGGCGCCTTCGACGATCGCGCGGGCACGCACCGCGCCCGCGTTCGCGCCCGTGATGACACCCTCGATCGCGGCGGGGACCAGGAGGTCGACGTCCAGGCCGAGCAGGTCGCCCGGCTCCGCGATCGGTTCAGCACCGGAGAAGCCGACCACCGATCCGGTCGCGTCGACGTGCGCCTCGAGGGCGGCGACGTCGAGGCCGGCCGGATTCGTGATCGCGCCGTACATATCGCTCACCCCAACCACCCGGACGCCCTCGTCGGCCAGGAACGCGACGGCGCCGCGGCCGACCTTGCCGTAGCCCTGGACCGCGGCGGTCGCGCTGTTCGCGTCGATGTCCAGATGCTCCAGGGCCTTGAAGGCGACGGCGGCCACACCGCGGGAGGTGGAGGACGCGCGACCTCGCGAGCCGCCGACCGCGATCGGCTTGCCGGTCACCACGCCGAGGACGGTGTGCCCGCGCCCGACCGAGTAGGTGTCCATCATCCAGGCCATGGTCTGCTCGTCGGTGCCGACGTCGGGCGCGGGGATGTCCTGGTTCGGCCCGACGATCGGCGCGATCTCGGAGGTGTAACGGCGAGTGATCCGCTCGAGCTCACCCTGGCTGTAGTGGCGCGGATCGACCGTGACACCGCCCTTGGCCCCGCCGTACGGAACGTCGAGCAGAGCGCACTTCCACGTCATCCACATCGCCAGGGCGCGCACCTCGTCGAGGTCGACCCGGGCGTCGAACCGGACGCCACCCTTGGCGGGCCCGCGCGAGTAGTTGTGCTGCACGCGGTAGCCGCGCAGCACCTCGATCGTCCCGTCGTCACGGCGCAGCGGAATCGAGACGCTCATCTCGCGCCTCGGCGCGGCGAGCAGGTCGTGCACCTCCGCCCCGAGGCCGAGTACGTCGACGGCCTCGGCCAGCTGGCGACGTGCGTCCTCCAGCGGGTTGGCGTCCAGGGTGGCGCTCACGACTGCTCTCCGAGCGCCGCGATGACGATGCCGACGCCCTCGATCAGGAGCTCATCGCTGATGCTCAGCGGCGGGAGGAAGCGGATGACGTTGCCCCAGGTTCCGCAGGTCAGGGTGATGACGCCCTGAGCGTGGGCCCGCGCGGCGACGCGCTTGGCCAGCGCCGCGTCGGGCTGACCCGTCACGGGGTCGACCAGCTCGATCGCGATCATCGCGCCGCGACCGCGGATGTCGCCGATCCTCGGATCCTTGGGGGCCTCGAGGGCGCCTCGTAGGAGCTCACCGATCTCTCGCGCGCGGCCGACGAGACCCTCGGCCTCGATGGTCTCGATCGCCGCCAGCGCGGCGGCGCACGCCAGCGGATTGCCGCCGTACGTGCCTCCGAGGCCCCCGGGCTGGATGGCGTCCATGATCTCGGCCCTTCCGGTGACCGCCGAGAGCGGCAGCCCACCCGCGATGCCCTTCGCCGTGACGATGAGGTCCGGTACGACGCCCTCGTGCTCGACGGCGAAAAGGTCACCGGTACGCGCGAACCCGGTCTGCACCTCGTCAGCGATGAAGAGCGCGCCGTTGGTGTGGCACCACTCGGCCAGGGCGGCGAGGAAGCCGGGGGCCGGCTCGATGAATCCGCCCTCGCCCTGGATCGGCTCGATCAGGATCGCGGCGACGTTGCCTGCCCCCACCTGCGCTTCGATGGCGCCGATGGCCCGCGCCGCCGCCTGCTTGCCGTCGAAGGACTCCTGCAGCAGCCGGTCGCGGTAGGGATAGGACATCGGGGCCCGGTAGACCTCGCCCGCGAACGGGCCGAAGCCGTCCTTGTACGGCATGTTCTTGGCGGTGAGCGCGAGGGTGAGGTTGGTGCGGCCGTGGTAGGCGTGGTCGAACGCCACGACGGCGTTGCGGCCGGTGTGGCGCCGGGCGATCTTGACCGCGTTCTCGACGGCCTCCGACCCGCTGTTGAAGAGCGCCGTGCGCTTCGCGTGGTCGCCCGGCGTGAGTGCGTTGAGGCGCTCGGCGAGGGCCACGTAGCCCTCGTACGGCGTGATCATGAAGCAGGTGTGGGTGAACGCGGCGACCTGTTCGGTCACCGCCTCGACGACGCGAGGGGCACTGTTGCCGACGGTGGTCACCGCGATGCCCGAGCCGAGGTCGATCAGGCGGTTGCCGTCGATGTCCTCGACGATCCCGCCAGCGGCACGCGCGGCGAAGACGGGCATCGTCGTCGCCACGCCGGCGCTGACGGCCGCGGCCTTCCGTTCCATCAGCGACGTCGATCGCGGACCGGGTAGCTCGGTGACGAGGCTTCTCGACTGAGGCAGGGGGCTGGAGGTCATGGGCCGAGCATTGCTTCTCGGCCTCTATGCCGTCCAAGACTTCTTCAGCACAGGACCTATGCTCTTCCAACATGGATCTCCGGGTGCTTCGCTATCTGGTCGCGACGGTCGACGCCGGCTCGGCGAACCGCGCAGCAACCATGCTCCACGTCACCCAGCCGGTGCTGTCGCGGCAGTTGCGCCAGCTCGAGCGCACGCTCGGTCTTCGACTGTTCGAGCGGCGCGGGACCCGGCTGGTGCTCTCGCGGGAGGGCGAGGAGCTTCTTCCGCTGGCGCGCGATCTGCTCGTGAGGGCCGAGCGCTTCGAGCACGCCGCGGGCGACCTGTCGGCCGGGCGCCTGGAGCGGCTGCGGCTCGCCGTCCCGACGACCACGCTGAACGACGTACTGGCCCCCTTCCTCGCCACCCTCACCGCCGAGGACCCGGTGCCGGTGGTGACCGAGCTCCAGGACCTCAGCGCCGAGACGCCGCTGGCCGGGGTGGACCTCGTCGTGGCGCCACGTGTGCCGCCCGGAGGCCTGGCGTCGCTGCCGCTGGCCGTGCTGCCGGTGTGGGCCTACGTCCCGGGTGACCATCCGTGGGCGCGGGAGGGCTCGGTCGACATCGACGCGCTTGCCGCCGAGCCGGTCGTGCTGCTGAGCTCACGCCACCGGCCCCGCCTCCTCATCGACGCGGCGATGGAGGAGGCGGGGCTGGCCTACGCCTCGGTGCTCGAGTGCGGTGACGCGCGAGTTGCCCAGGCCCTGGCAGCTGCTGGGCGCGGGGTGGCCGTGGTCACCGACGATCCGCGCTTCGATCTGGTGCCGCTGCGCATCCGGGGCCGTTCCGGAGACATCCGGATCAGGCTGTACGCCGCCTGGGACGCCGGCCACCACGCGGCCCCGACGCTGGCTGCCCTGGCACACAGGTTGTCGGACTTCTGCGCCGAGCGGTACGGCGAGGGCGTCCGGCCCCTGCCGGCGTGACCCCGAGGCGGTTGAAGGCAGGTCACGCCATCTGCTGTTCGGCGACGTGGACCTGCTCGGCGCTGGGCAGCACCGCCGGCGGCGCGACTCTCGCGACGGCGGCATAGCCCCCGGCACTGAGGGCCAGCGTGATCAGCGGCGCCAGCTCGGCCAGCCTCGGATAGGCGGTCTGCTGGGTCAGCCAGATGCCCACGCCTGAGGCGAGGACCCACACCACGGCGCCGGCGGCCACCGGCTGGAGCCGGTCGCGACGTACTTCGGGGAGGACCTCGGAAGTGGGCCGCGCCAGCGCGATGTAGACCAGGGCGATGCCCACCCACGCAGTCACGAAGACCCCCTGCCATGCCAGCGCCTTGAGCAGGTAGCTCAGGACGTCGGTGAGCATCAACAGGTAGGCGATCACGCCGGCCACGATGACGAAGACCCAACGCGGGAGCACGAGTCGGAACAGCCGCGTCGCGAGAGCGTCGAGATTGCTGGAGGCGAGGTAGTAGTTCGCCGAGTTGATCCGCGTCTGCGAGACGAGAATGACCAGGAGACCGCCGAAGCCGAGCGACTTGATCATGGCGTCCACGACGCCGGTCTCGGTGCCGGCGACTCCCCACGCGGAGACCAGGTAGATCCCGATGAGCCCGTTGAGACCGAAGGTGAGGAGATAGAAGACCCACCCGAAGGTGACGCTCGCGTGGAAGCCCTCGTCCTCGGCGCGACCGAACCGGGCGTAGTCGAAGGTGTACATCATCATGATGTAGACCCCCATGTAGATCAGGTATGACGAGAGCCAGCCGGGCATGCCGGTCGAGCCACCGTGCGGCCACGCGATCCCCGACCCATGATGTGCGGCGGTGGCGATCACGGCGGCGACGATCCCGATGCTGTAGACGGGAAGCAGCCAGCCGTTGAGGCGGTCGAGCCAGTTCTGCACGCCCCCGGCGACCAGCGGGAGGGCGTAGAGGACCACCAGTGCGTACCAGAGCTTGAGGTTTCCGCCGAAATAGCTGTGGAAGGCGGCCGCGATGATCGCGCCCTCGAAGACGGCGTAGTAGATCGCCGTGGCCGCGAAGATCAGCGTGGCCAAGGCCGAGCCGAGGACCCCGAAGAGCGACCGGGAGAAGAGCTCCACGGTCAGGCCCGTTCGGGCGCCGTACCTGGAGAGGACGGCGTTGATCGCGCCGTACGTCGCGATGGTCAGCGCCATCCCGATGATGGTGTTGGTGATGCCGACGGTCTGGGCGGAGGCGACGGCGATGTAGAGCCAGAACATGGCCGAGAACAACGCCCACCACGCCATGGCGAGTGACAGGCGTCCGGTGCGCTGGCCGGGCGTCAGAACGTAATCGGAGTACGACACCTGGTGCTCCTCGAAAGTGAGAGGGATGAGAGGATCGGTGGGCCTGCCGTGCGCAGCCCGGGATGGGCGACCACGCTAGGAACGCGACCCTGGCTCAGGTATCGGTAAGACGCCCAACGAACGGGCCATCAGATGGGCAGATTGCACTCGGGGCCTGTGATTGGGCCCACACCGTGCCAGGTCTTAGGCGAGGCGGAGTGCCATCAGCAGAGTCGCGCGCACAAGTCCGTCGCGCAGATCGAGCCCGAGGATCTCCTCCAGGCGCTTGAGCCGGTAGGCGAGCGTGTTGCGGTGGATGAAGAGCTCCGAGCAGACGGCGGTCCGCGCGCCGCTGTGCCGCAGGTAGCAGTCCAGCGTCTCCCGCAGGGCGCTGTCACCGAGCTGGTCCAACGGCGCCAGCAGACGGCGAGACAGGCTCACCGCACCCGGATGCCGCAGGGTGTCGATGACCGCGTCGAAGTCGAGCAGCGGCGTGCGGACGACGCCGGGCTCACCGGCGGTGCGTCGCGCAAGCCGCAGGCTCAGACCCAGCTCGGCGGCGTTGTGGGCGAAGCCGACCACGGCGCTGATGGCGCGCGCCGGCCCGAGCGCGACACGGGTAGCGGCTGTGAGCCGGTCGAGTGCCAGCTCCCCGCCCTGCAGCAGGATGGTCGAGATGTCGGGCTCGTCGACGTACCGCATGCTGGGAAACTCCCCGCCCAGGATCACCCGCGCGCGCCATGCCACTGCTCGCAGATGGGTCGGGGTCACCGACTCCCCCGCCTGCAGGACGACGAGGCCGAGCGGTTGGTGCGGGTCGAGGTCGGCCGCCCTGGTCAGGGCGATCAGCTCCTCGGTGGGCACGGCGGCGTTGCCGTAGATCGCTTCGGTCAGGCGGCCCGCGTTGCGCGAGTGGGCCACGGCGCTGGATCCGAGGGTGGTGCTCAGCTGCATCGAGATGACCGCCGTGACGGGCGCGAGCATCGTGCGCAGCATCGGAGTCTCGCCCTGCTCCTCCACCACCAGCCGGAAGCGGCTGTTGTCGCTGCCGGGCATCGAGAACTCGGTCCTCGTGGCCGCCTGCGTCGCCGGGCCGGTACTGAGCAGCGTGGTGCCGGTCGAGTCCTGGATCGAGAGCCTGGCCCCGAGGACCACCCCGATCCGGTCGAGTACGTCGTGCACCGTGCCCTGGGCGGCCGCGATCCGGGTGCACTCGTCGGCGAGCGCCGACCCGCGCTGCACCACCGCGTAGCGCTCGGCCGAGAGGCGGTCCTGGGCTTCGCGCTGGACGTGGGCGAACGGAATGCCGGCAGGAATGACCAGGAGCGGCAGCCCGTGGGTGGTACACGCGTCGACCAGGCCGCCGGGCAGGTACTGGTGGGCGACCCCGAGGCCGAACGCCAGCGCTGAGATGCCGACGCCGGCGAGCCGTTCGACGTACGCGTCCCAGATCCGGCTGTCGGTGAAGTTGAGCGCCATGCCCGAGGTGAGCATCAGCGCACCGGGCGTGAGGAACGGCGTCGGGTCGATCGACTCCGTCGAGACGCACCACGTGATCGGGCGCTGGAGCGCGCCGTCGGGTCCGGGCACGGCTACCCGGATGCGGAGGTTCGCTGCCGCGGCGAGGTCAGTGACGCGCACAACGCGGAACCATAGTGCATATCGCTGCCAGATGCGGGTGCGATTGGGCGCCGCGCACAATGCGCTGCGATCCTGATCACACCTAGGCTCTCCCGGCATGACCCCCGCCACACCTTTCATCAACTCCGACATGGGAGAGGGCATCGGCCTTCACCGGTTCGGCAACGACGAGGCGCTACTCGACATCGTCGCGGTGATCAACGTGGCGTGCGGCTTCCATGCAGGTGACCCTGATGTCATGCGCGACACCGTCACCGCCGGCCACCGGGCCGGCGTACGCATCGGGGCGCACCCGGGGCTTCCCGATCTGGTCGGGTTCGGCCGGCGACGGATGACGCTGACGCCCGACGAGGTCGGCACCATCATCCGCTACCAGGTCGGGGCCCTGACCGCGTTCCTCGGAGCATGCGGGGCCCCGCTCAACCACATCAAGCCGCACGGCTCCCTCTACGGCATGCTCGCCGCCGACGAGGAGCTCATGCGCGCAGCCGCGCAGGTCAACCTGCAGTACGGCGTGCCGTTCTTCGGCCTGGCCGACACCGCTCATGAACGTGTCTGCGCCGAGCTCGGGGTGGAGTTCGTCGCCGAGCTGTACGTCGACCTGAACTACGACGCCGCGGGCGGCCTGATCATCCAGCGCCGGCCCGAGCTGACCGATCCCGCAGCGGCCGTCGACCGAGTCACGCGCGCCATCGCCGGCAGACCGATCCTCGCCGTCGACGGCACCGAGCTCGACGTCCGATTCGACAGCATCTGCGTCCACTCCGACGCCCCGAACTCGGTCGATGTCGCGACCGCGGTCCGGGCCGCGATCATCCACCAC
>Ga0131853_10007004_pt1 | contig 20377 bp, 17 predicted proteins | sample TergutLab28metaG_FD_92764 | JGI IMG/M metagenome (GOLD analysis project Ga0131853, IMG submission 92764) | Labiotermes labralis P1 segment gut microbial communities from Petit-Saut dam, French Guiana - Lab288 P1 (version 2) (version 2) | ecosystem: Host-associated > Arthropoda: Insects >...
AACAAGCGTATGACCTATATCACTAATGATGTACTTACGTCAAGGCAAGTTTGTGTTTGCGATTTGCTTCATATTGATTTACATCTGCCTAAAGGACCAGCAAACTGTAATTTGTTTACACACAGTTGCTTAGAACAAACTTTATGCGACTATTATCCTGGTGCCACCTTCTATTGTACTAAACAAACTCATCGTGAGATTAAAGAGCACCATTGCCCCTGTAAATTATGTGTGAAAGAGGGGCCTGCATGTTTAAAATCACTATGTGGTGACAAAATTAGTGAATTTACTTTCTACCCGATCCCTCTAAGAAAAAGAAATTATTGCAAGCGTGTAAATATACTATTTTTAAAATTTACTGGTTTTTAATCACACCGTAAGCAAACATCTGTCGGCTACCAAACCACACTCTGCTGATTAATTAATGTAAGTGTACAAACAATAATAAAATCCTACATTGTGTATATGTTTGTAAATTGAAAATTGTGTATATATTTTCCTTTAACCTGCGATAGGATCCTTTAAAAAAGAGATGGTTAAAGCATCAGGATCGGAACCTAGAATATTTGAATTATGGGTCAGGAATCTTACTGCTTCAGCCAAATCTTTCGAGAAACACAAAAACTTATATACTTTACATTAAAGTTAGTGTGCTATAGCAGCCATATAGCAAAATGGTGTGCTTTAATGTAGGTTTAATTCAAAACTAACGCGATGGAAGCCATATTAGGAAGCGGCAATTCAAACTTAAATTTTGGTTAAAGAGTGTTCGAAAGTACCGCGCTCATAGCCATATTGGGAAGCGTCAATTGAAACTTAAAGTTAAGTTAAACAATTTTTAAATGTACCGCGCTGGTAGCCACATTGGGAAGCTGGAATTGAAATTTAATATTACATAGAACAAATTAAAAATGGCGCTAATTCAACATGACACACTTACTGTTGCGGTCATCCTAAATGATAGCCGGCGCCAAACCGTCTGGCATAATTAGGTCAGCCGCCATATTTTGTGTACGTATTATGTCATATGTTTACATATAGGAAGTTAAAATTGGGTTAGCCGCCGCAATGTCTAGGATAAGTAGGTCATCCACCGTATTTGTTTATACACTAAGTCCCTTGTGTACATATAAGAGGTTAAAATTAAGTTAGGCGCCATATTGTATGGGATAAGTTGTTCATCCTCCGTACTCATTTACATACTACGTCATTTGTTTTCATATCAGAGGCTAAAGTTTGGTTAGGCGACACACTGTCTGGCATAATTAGGTCACCCTCCATCTTTGTTTACAAACTGCATCATTTGTTTATATATCAGAGGTTAAAGTTGGGTTATTCGCCACACTCTCTTCCGAAATTAGGTCACCCACCATCTTTGTTTACATCACGTCACCGCCTGAGGCAAAGTCGTTCGCCAACTTTGTTTACAAGTGACCTCACTGGCTCATTAACCTCGACGCCATGTTTGTTTAGAACACGTGACCTTTGAAGTTGGAGGGTCGGTAAACGGCCAACCTCTCTACTGACTTGTTAATATGTATTAGATCCAATTTCTTACTTAAACCTTCATAAGTTTCTTTAACTGCTTTTTTCTATTTCATCTAATTTTTTTGTTATAAGTTGAAATTGCATTTCTCTGTTCTCATTTGCAGTGACTTCATTAACATGCTCCTGTTCAAAATTATTTTTTAACTCTTCTTTTATTTAATAATTGTTTAATTTTTTACAAACTGGTGTTTTTTCACGCGGTAGCGGTAAAGATACATCAGCATCATTATAATTTTTATTTATTACATTTCTTTTTCTTCATGTTTCCGAATTCGCTCAACTTGATCTTTTTAAAAATTTTCACGTATTATTATATACATGTTTTCCTTAACTTCAAATAAATAACGTCTAGCGTCTAACGTCTAACGCTTAACGTCAAACGCCTAAAGTCTAATGTCAAAATTTAATATCTTAATCTAAATTTTGACGGTTCATCCTATATCATTTTTTACACGTTGGTTGTTCATTATCCGTATATTTTTCTCTTTTTCCTGCTAGTTTAGGATTTCGCTCGGATTCGCCTTTTTGAAATTTTTCTCGTGTCAATTCAAACACTGTTTGTACCGTCTCAAGTTTACGATTTCGATCTGCATGACATTTTTTAAAATGTTCACGAATTATTTCAAGCGTTGTTTCTACCATCTTCTTTATTATATTATTTTTATTTAAAAGAATATTTTTAGAAATAAGTGGTTACAAACTCAAAATTTTAAAAGCGTTGCAAAAACATTAGCATCTGTAAGAATTCTGAAGAAATGCACCAATAGATTTCTTACACCTATTCTTCACGAAAACTCTGTTCCATTTCTAAGAGATCAAAATCGGGAGATGTATTTTGAAACAATGAACCATACAGAATGTGATTTAACAATAGCCATTTTTAATACTAGTAATGATAAAATTAACAAATTAGATGTTCTAAGGCCCTTTGAAAGAAGAATAATCGAACGTAGTGAGGTATTAGGTTGTGCTATTATTTTAGAGGATTACATTACCGATAAAGGAAAACCACTCATGTTTACATACGAAAAATCTCAGTGTTTAGGAGAAATTGAAATAGGGGTTGTTCGTGTATTCGGAGCAAATTCTTCGTGGAAAATAGATGATTTTCGGACTCCAAGAACAGAGACTGATGGTGGTGGTGGAATTTTTAATACATCACATTAATTGCTTAGGGCTGGACGAGCTATTGAACAAGTCAGTTTCAAAGAAACAACAACACCAGAGAAATTTTATGGCTTTATTAAGTTTTATCTCAGAATGTGGTTGCTGAGGCGAGCTCGTGCGTGATTTATTATACCGAATTCTATTCTTCGAAAACGAACACACGTTTGGTTCCCGTTATAAAGGTGGTGGATACACAATCCAACACCTTTTTCAGTTCTATTTAGTTGGGTTTAGTGGAGACGCTAGACTTGTTCTAATCCTAACTTTTTGAGTTTGGTTAAAATCTTTTTGTGTTGCTGTTCCTGACACAGAATTTAAACTATCATGATTTTTAAAAGCTATAGTGTTATTTAAAAATAAACTAAGCAGTTATTTCTTCTTCAAACATTTTTCTGTTTCGGCCGTTTTTAAGCTTTTAGTTGTATGCATTGTCAGAAAGTCATAGTCCTCGCGCTAACACGAATCATAAATTTTTTAAACCTTTCAAATTTAAAATCTGAACCTACATATTCATCATAAATTATTCTCGTGTATTTGTAATTTTGTTTAAATACGCACAAAAGTTAATGTTATTTCTTATCAACTGTATTTCAACTTTCGTGTAAGACTGTGTTAAATAAACACAAGAAATATCTTCATGGCGTTCTCTAGAGAAATATTCTTTTATAATTTGTTGCTGCTGTTCGTTAGGCTCACATTCGTTAAACGGAATTAATTCTTCGCAGTTATTTAAAAATGTGCAATTTCCTTATTTTCCTGAACTGATAATTTCTAATATATCTTTTTTAAATCATGTTAAACATCTTGTTCTAATAATTTTGTAAATATGTACAAATGAATAAAGGTGTACCCCATTCTTGTAATATTACATTTGAAAGCACAGTAGTTTTTCCACAACCTGATGTTCCCTCAATCAAACACCTTAATGTTAAAGGAAAAATTTTTTATGCTTTTTATTGATAATATCCCAAGGAAATTATTTTATTTTTTGTTTCATTGTTTATTTATTTAAATATGTCTAATGTTTAAATAACTAAAAACTTATTGTAAATCCTATCCATGTTATAATTTAGCATTGTATATAAAGATTCGTGGATCGCCCTGACTTGACGACAACTTGTTTTGCTATTAATAGCATGCTTGATCTTACTACAAATTAGCTTGTCATAAGAGCCACAAACTGAAAAATTATTTATTTAAAGATTCGATATCATTAAACGAATAAACAATTAGTGAAACACTTAAAATTTTGGATATAAATAATTATAGAATTAATTATATAATGTTTCTATACAAATACTTAAATGAGGAAAGGGCTACTAGAAATAATCTTAAAGAAGTATGTCGAATTATCAAAAGCTTTTTCTCGGAACGGAATTTTTTATAACGTTTTCAGAATTGGGAATATTTGGAGCTTCAATAAATTTACCTAAAATGATTCCCTTTAGCACACCAATTTCTGTTGCATTAACAGCTTGTTTAGCGATTTTAAGATCAACAAGTGGTTTCATAACCAAAAAAGTCAAGAAACATTCTAAAATTGACTGCTAGCGAAGACTAAATTAAATTCAAATTTCAAAATTTTTAAACGCTATGGATGATGGTGAAATAACAGACGAAGTGTTTAATAATATTGAACAGGAAATAGAAAATTACGAGAGCATGAATTCAAACATTTTGAATGAATATAAATTTAAAACTGATTTAATAAAAGTATTTAAAATAATAAATAAATAATAAATGTGTAAAACTAAATTAAATTTATCTATAGATCAACTTAAAAAATAGCGATTGCCCATAAAAACAATACGGCTCTAAGAATTCGCTTATCTTACGAACAAATCAAGGGTAATATCAAATATAAAATACTTTTAAACAAAGCCCAAAAGAGAAACTGAATGAAAGTAAAAGACGGAATAAAGGGCTCGTATTAGGTTTCAATCATGAAGAAATGAAAACTATACCTATACTTATTGGTATAACTACAGCTATAGGGGTTTTAGCAGGAGGAGTAGCAGCTTTTGCAAATTCTGTTACTAGTGCAAAACACCCCCAAAAGAAGGCAGCAGAAGAAGAAGAAGGAGGAAAGAAGAAACACGACGCCATAATGCAGAAATGGAAAAAAAGCTCAAAATGCAAATCTGTAACTACTGGTGCCGTCTTAAAAAAAAGGAAAAATAGAGCCATTAAATAATTTTGATATTATAAGACTAGTGAAATCTCTTAAAATAAAGCATTTTAGAGATGTTTTTATAAAAGATGAGTTACCAAGAAAAGTGAAGAATATAGAATGATGTATAATAAATCTACAAAACTCCAATGAAAGTGGAAGTCATTGGGTTGCTTATTATAAAAATAATGATGAAAGTATTATTTTGATTCTTATGGAGATGCTCTTCCACCCTAAGAACTTGATAAATATTTAGCGCAGAAAATTTGTTTTGTAACGACGCAAGGTTTCAAAATTATAATGACCCTCCGATTTGCGGCCACTTGCGCTTTATCGTTAAAAAAAACTGCCAAGAATTTAAAATTAGGAATATATTTTAAGAAACTTGAAAAAAACAGGAAGTTAACAAATTTGTAAATTGAAAGAAAGAAATTTATATATCAACAATGAATGTAGAACTGCTACACAGAACTATCGACGAAATTGCTCCCGAAACATTGGTTGAGTGTTATAACTCAACACAGTATAATTTAGAAACTATACAAACAAACAGAAAAACAACAATAAGTCTGTTTGGCAACATATAAGCCAAATGGTTGTTTCTGATGATTTTATTCGGGTCTTTAAGGCAAAACATGATTGGATTTTGATATCATCTAATTATCACTAAACGAAAATTAATTTGAGAATTTCAAGACTTTATATATTTGGAAGCTGTTTCACAGTGTCAGAATTTTTCTGAACAGTTTATTGGAGAGTTTCAAAACCGTGTTGCATGGTTATGAATATCAGCTTACCCACTTCTTTCCAAAACTTTTATTAAAGAGTTTCAAGACAAACTTAATTGGTTTTGGTTGTGCATAAGTCAGAATATTTCTGAAAGCGTAATGCGGGAGTTTTCGTATAAAATGGATTGGGAAGTAGTTTCACAGTATCAGCCTCTTTCTGAGCAGCTTATTCGAGACTTCCAAGATAAAGTAGATTGGAAGAAAATTTATCGATAGCAAATACTCTCAGAAGAGTTTATTCAAGAATTTCAAGACAAGGTAAATTGGAAAAAAATTTTATACGCTAGCAACTTTCCGACAATTTTCGCGTTGAATTTAAAGAGAAATAAATTGATAACCAGAAGATCACTAAACTCTATTAATTTTTAATGGATCAATTTCTATTAAAAACTGTGTAGGTTTGCATTTATGGTTATCATATTTGTTGCTCCCCAACTTTTGTAAAGACTTTTTTAGAGTCGTCAACATATCTTTGAAGAGGGGTGAACTAAAGCGATTACGTACACGGGTTTTAGAATTAAGTTAAAGAAATAAATTTATATATAATTAAACAATGGAATGTAATTTAGACGGCGAAGACAATATCAAAGCAGCAAAGACTCCTTCTCTTAAAGTTCTGAACGATGATGCCAAATTGTGGAACTCTGATGAATGTGTGGAAATGTGCAAGTGGAAAGTGGATGTCATTCCCCACGATATCAAAATTAACAAATAAGTTGTTACTATTGTCGGAAACATAATTCCTAATCCGCGAAAGCTTATACTTCAGCGTTCTCTTTTGTTAAAAGTCGAGACTAAGACCGGACGTATTTTAAGAGCACGGGTCGCCAACGAGAGCAAAGAAGGAGACACGTCCGCATGCATTTGATCTTGTTAGTAGATGAAGATAACAACACAACATGAAGTCCCTTTACAGCTTACTGCGAAAGGATGCTTCCAATTTGAATTCCATTGACAACTTTGCGAATTTGGAAGGGCGATGACTAAAACCTATAATGAAAAAGCAAAATTTATGAAAGGTTCTTGGTATAGTATGCGTTTCTTTGTTCCTAGTTTTGAAATTATGATGCGTGGAGAGGGATGCAAGCAAAAGAAATTTAGCTTCACAACGGGGTATGAAGACCCTACTAAAGAAAACTGGCTGTCACTTTGCGTAGGAAGGCGTACTGACACGTTTTGGCCTGATGACCTTACATGTGCACAATACGTGTATAAATTATACTGCGAAACAGGGGAATCTTTTAAACAAAAGGCTGGTGGAGGAAATAAGAGTAATAATTATTTTTAAAAGTTATAATTTCCAAAAATATTACTTAAGGCTATGCTTACTACAATATCCGGCTTCAAATTTTACTTTGATTGTGCATTGTGTATTTGCTTTCCGGCCTTAAATATATATATATATATAGGCAGGTTTTAGATTTAAAATCACTCTCCGTAAACTGTGAATTAGCTCTCAGGTTTTAAAGACAAGTTTCAGACTAACATTCCTTGTTATTCATTATTATTAACATATACAATAATTGGAGTTCTGGGAATTTATCATATACTTTAAAAATAACATCAACCATTAAGTTTGTTTTAAAAATTCTGTTTAAGAAAACAGCATGTTCCGTAGTTCGAGCCATACTTTAACTATTTCCACTACATAAATTTGTGGAAATTATTCATGCACTTCTTCGGCATATTTAACAATTTCATTAGTAGTCGTCATTTTATTATATGATTCGTTCTTTTAAGTAATGTTTTAATCTAGAAGGTAGTCAGTAGAACACCTTAACAGAAAGGTTGGTATCTTGGGCAAGATGTTCGGCAAGATCTTAATAGAACTCAAAAAGGTGCAATCCGCGCAGGGTTGCACCTTATTGTGGCCTTTTATTTAATCTCATTTACTTCCTACACGTGCCAAATCAAGGTCTTAGTATGCGTCACGCTGTATGACACGTTATGTTTGCATCATCTTGTGCAATGTATAGCTTTTGAACGATCACGGAGGAAAAAGTATTAGTACACCCTATAATTTTTTATGCAGATAAAGACAACGATTTATATTTTAAAATGGAGTGCAAAAAATGCAACTTTAAAATTACACCGACCAACTGGTCGATACATTTAACGTAATTGAAACAACTTAAAAATGATCCTGACCAAATTATTGAACAGAGAAGCCGTGGAAGACCCAAAACCAAATCCTCTCCTGATCAAATTATTCCACGAAGAAACCGAGGAAGACCTAAACCCGATCCTGCCCAAACTATTACATGTAAGGATCTGCTTTCACAGTCCAAAGACTGTAACATAAAAGGCCATACTAAATGGAACAACAACAAATACTTTCTGTTTTAAGTAAAGTAAAGGAACTCTTCTTTAAGTAAACGAGCTACAGCAACTGAATAAAAACCAAACAATAAATATCGCCAAACAAAATAACATTGAAATTAATTTAAGAAAGAAAAAAGATGAAATTATCGAAGCAATCTTAAAAACACAAAATTATATTTTTCGTGAAATTGCAGCCACTAAATTAATTTTTTATGAGGACCTCATAAAGACTACAAAAGAATACCGTAAACCCGCATACACAATCACAAAAACAAAATCACGCTTCATTAAAAAATTTAACGCTACCGAAGTAGATTTCACCAACAAAATAAACAAAATTAAAGAAACCGAAAACGCCATTATTGCTGTAATTGCTCATGCGAAGAAAGAAGGCAATTACAAAAAAATGATAAAATAACAATTATTGTAACAACCCACATATTCACCACGATATTTCTACAGTCGTAAAATCAGATGTTAAAGCCACCGAATTTACGCAGCATATTGCAAAAATTCATTCTTCGAACGAACATTTAAACATTACACAGTGCCGATTTGATGTTAAATTTTTTAAATCCCTCAAGGCAATAAACCTACCAAAATATTAAATTTGGCTAATGGTATGAAAACCAACAAAGCATAACGCAAATCAACATTAATGATAATTTGTGCTGCTCCAGAGCTATTATTACGGCGTTAACATATCATAGAGATAATATTTTCGGCACTGAAAAAAACACAAAGTTTATTCCAAAAGGTCGAAATGTACAGACCGAATTAGCCGAGGAATTATGCCAAAGGCTCGGAGACTATAATGAAGAAGGGTTTACATTGGTAGACATTAAAAATGCAGAGGAACTATTAAATATTCAAGTCAAAGTCGTTTGTTTCGAAAGTTTCAACACAATCATTTATTCAGGAGAAGAAAAAAGAAACAAAAATTTAACTATATAAAAATGGCAACTATTTTGAAGTCATTAATATTATGCAAGCTTTCTTGGGGCGTTATTACTATTGCAACAAATATGATAAACCTTACGACCATGAGGATAATCACAGATATAATACACGTACAGATGTTTGCAAACTCTGCAAAAAGCCCTTGCATTCTGAAAAAAAAAACTTTGTGAAAATTGCAATCGTTATTTTTTTTAATCACGATTGTTTTAATAACCACAACTATGTTTGAAAAAGAGGCTTATAAATGCAAAGTTTGTAATAAAATTGCATTAAGAGCCGAACCACACAGGTATGGCTAATGACGGTGCCGCAATTGTGGTGAAATTGTTAAAACGAATGAACATGAATATTATATGCAGTCTAAAAAACAAAAACCTTACACATAAAAATTACATTTGCTGTGAATACGAAGCAGAACAAGATACAGGGTTTCACAAACCAAACCTAATTGTGGCCCATTATTTTGAAGGTACAAAGGTTTGCTTCACAAACAATGAAGAATTTTATGAAATGTTAATATCTGCAAAACCTAAAGCTTATATCGCTATTGCGCACAATAACAAACTTATAACTCGCAGTTCATCCTAAAATACTGCGTGGATAATACTTTAAAGCCTTACACTATTTATAACGGAACAAATTTAATGCTGTTGAATGTCTGCAATATTAACATTATAGACAGTAATAATTTCGTGATTTCACCTCTAAGCGCTTTTCCAAAGACTTTTGGCTTAAACGAGCTCAAAAAAGGGTATTTTCCTCACTATTTTAATACAAGCGATAACCAAAATTATTTAGGCCCATTCGTGATGTAAAATAGTACGGGGTTGATAGAATGGGAAATACAGCAAGAAACAATGTCTAAAATGGCATGCTGATAAATTTAAAGAAAATATGTGTTTGATTTTCAAATGAATTTCTCGAATATTTTAATTCTGACGTTGACATCCTACGAAGAGGATGCTTGTAGCTGAGAAAGAAATTTTTATAAATTGCTGATATAGACCCTTTCCAGTACATACAATAGCCGGCGTCTGTATGACCATCTACAGATGAAAATATCTGCAAACCGAAAATATTGCTATCGTAAAAGAGAACAAAAAATAAATATAGTAAATGGTCTATAGCTTGGCTTGATAGCATTATAGGCGTGCGGCATGCCTTGAACGTTGGAGAAATCAGTATATGCGGTGCTAAATTTGACGGGTTTAATCAGGACACTAATACTGTTTACCAATATCACGAAGACACAATAATCAATGTAAACCACGAAACAAAGGGCGATTTGTACCAATAAACAAATGAAAGAAGTAAACAAATTATAGGTGTACGGTTCAACTTAATTGAAATTTGGGAATGCCAATGGCTAAAGTCCCAAGAAAAAAAGCGCTATTAAAACCTCTGATACAATAGTGGAGCCATTAAACCCCCGAGATAACATTTATGGCGGCAGAACTAACGCTAGCAAACTTAAAGTTGAAAACAAAGTACTAAAGTATATCGATGTTTGTAGCCTATTATTACACTGTTGGGCACCCTGAAAAAATGTATAAACCCGAAAAATAAAACGAAAACTGGTATTTTAAAATTAAATGTAAAAAATTATACCACCCCGTGCTGCTCATTAAAAAAGATAAATTAATATTCATATTGTGTGCAAAATGCTTTGATAAAAAGTGTAATAGGTGCACATACATTGATGAAGAAAGGGCTTTAATAGGAACATGGACCAATGATAAACTATCCAAAGCCTTAGAAAATGGATACTTGATAGTGAAAATCTATGAGGTTTGGTATTTCAAAAAAAGTAACAAACTCTTCAAGGAGTACGTTAAAACTTTCATGAAAATTAAATTAGAAACAAGTCCGTGGCAAAATATTTTCAAACAATTCAAGAATTTATTACAGCCATTAAAACTTGTTTAGACATAGATTTTAACCCTGAAAATGTTGCACCAAAACCCGGTAAACGTGCTGTTTACAAACATGTGCTTAAATTCTCTCCGGGGTAAATTAAGGCAACGCCAAAATATGACACAAACAGAATACGTGTCTGTTGTCAAACGATGACATCAACTTCCGTTGGATGATACACACGGAATCAGTAATAGCATCTTGATTAATGACAATATGGTGCAAGTAAATTTCAGGTATAAAACCAATATGTTCATGACACTTTTTCGACTAAAGTTTATATGGCAACATTCACAACACCTAATGCAACAATGCGATTATGTGATATGTTGGACAAGCACAGTCAATCTGTCGCCTACTAAGATACTAACAGCATTGTTTATATTGATAGTGGCGAAAATTCCATTAAAAGAGGCTGAATGTTAGGCGAATGGACTAACGAACTAGGAAAAAATAATTACATCAAAGAATGGTTCTCAACAGGCCCTAAACGTTACGGGTATATAACAAACACAGGTAGAGAAGTCTTAAAAATAAAAGACTTTACCTTAAACTATACCAACTCCAAAAACTTATATTTAGAAAGCACGAAAAAAATTTGAATTATAATATAAAAACCAAACACTACTCAACACTGAGACAAGCAAAGTTTTCAGGTCCGTGTACGAAAAAACAAAGGTTCTGCCGGAAAAAGACGCCACTATCGAGACATTGACGTGGAGTTACTAAATGATAGTGCTGCAAATAGTGACTGAATGATTGGCTTTAGTACTCCTAATATCTCTTTAACTTAAATAATTTATAGAGAGTATTGGGCAACCTAACGTGAGTCATACTACCTGCAACACATGATGCATAGAACACCTTAAGTTAGCACGGTGTATTCAGTCAAGTATTTAGGGGCATGGCGTTGCGCCATGCACTTATTTGAAAACCGAGGATTTAGGTGCGTGACGTTCTGCAACTTTTTGGAAAACAAAAAGCGGCTGAATTATAAATTGGCTGAATCAAAAAGAGGCTGAATAAAAAAGAGGCTGAATGATTGTGTGACTGAATGATTGCTAATGGCTCAGGCATAACCAAATGGCTCAGTCATAACCAAATGATTGTTAATGGCTAATTTGAGGCACATGCCCCCAAGGTCCGCTCTTACTAGTCGCACAGAATTTAATTTTATGTAGTAATCGCTATGGCCCGAGGTTTGTATGTAACAGTGTGACTATTTACGACAGATATTTTAATTCTGCTTTGAGGAAGATGTTAAGCCCAGACTTTAAGCACTGCATTAATTTTCTGTGAAAATATCCTTCACCTTCCTACGTTTGACTTGAGACTGAGACTTTTTCGACTTGCGCTTCCTTTTTAAACACAAGCCAGACCCCGTAATATTTTAAATCTTTTCTTCAAGGTTACCTTTGGCTTCACTGAATGTATTTTTGAAAATAGCACCCACACGTTATTCTGTTTCTTTATTCAAAATATCAGTTATTATATTGGAAACGTTTTTCAACGTCTCCTTTCCGACTGCCTTTGCCCCTCAATACAAGAGAGTTTTAACAAAACGAATGAGCCCTCTGAAGAAGGATCCTATTCTGTTACCCCTCTGCACACTGAAAACTGTAAACAGGACCAATCTTACCACCACCACTATGATTTACGTAGTACCGTGTATATCGATCCATTGTAACTACCATACTGAAACCAATTACACCGAGGTCTTCTTTTTAAAGTGCAATATTACAAGGCACGGAATATCACTATTTTCAAACAACACATTTTCACCAGTTTTCATAAATAGACAAATCGAAATTGACTCTAAAAAGGATTGTTCCACTGTCTTTTACAATGGGTAGTCAAATCTATGGTAACCCGTGATCGATGGGAAGTGCAAGGAAGTTAGTAGTCGCACATAAGAATCTCCAACCAAGTTTGGTTTGATAATATCTGTGTAAATGTATACGGGTTCAGGCTGAGTAAAGTTAAAATTGTCTTTTGTGGATAGCTTCACTGTGGAAGAATGGCAATTAGCAGGGTTCATAATTGTTTCTGCTAAATCTTCAATGCCATTATATACACGCGCAGGGAAATAAGATACTAAATTTTCGTGAACCGTGATGGAATTTTCCCCGCGACATGAATTAAACAGTACTTCATTTTGCGTTTGATATTTGTTTTGTAGTTGCTAAATATCCGGACAAAGTTTATCGTATAAAGACGGTTCGTGAAATTGAGCTATATTTGTGAGAAAATCGCAGATTCATAATGCTTTACAGGAAATATGATTTTCTCCGAATCTAAACGAAGTGTATTGTGCATAGTCCATTTTTTATCCTTTAGGATAAGATATCTCGAATAGTCCAAACTCCAAGCTATCAACTCGAGTGGTGTAGCCAATTTGGTTTTAAATTCGGCTATTGTGTTGGCCGGAAAATAGTAAACGGAAATCTCAAACCGCAATGTTACGTAAAAATGGTCCATTATATTTTCATGATATAGGTAGCGTTTACCCAAGAATTGAACGTCGCATCGTATCCTCTTCACTTGACAAAATGTTATTTAGTACCATGAGTATTACGTGTGCGCACTCTTTAATCTATTTGGAACTCGGTTTGGGGTAATACAATAACCTTGACAAGCTCATAATTGTAGAACTGACATTCAATAAGCCGATACTGAAAGTCTGATTTTCATAAACAGGTTGGGGCACGCGCTGAATAACCTTGACAAGCCAAAACATTTGTATTAAAATTTGTTCATTTATTATAACTGTGGTCTTTACTTTTGGGTATCATTTTTACCGGTGGCAGCGGTGGTGGTTTTGGACAGCGGTTTTTCCAGTTGCAAAGCCATTTGTTAATTGTTACTAATTGGTGTTCCTATTACACCCGATAAAATACTTGTGAGCAGTGGAACTGTAAACCCACCTTTTTGATTTAAAACTTTCGGTTTACTGTTGAAACTAACCTTTGGATCAATTAGCGCTGGTAACCGATTCTTATATTTATTCAATTAATTCTTTTCCTCTTTGGATAGTTTGTGGTTTCCATTTAGCGTATGTATCTCACACTCGAAAATAGCTTTTCTTAATTCGTCGTCAGCAGATGCAAGTAACGCACGTCTGGCTTGGGGCTTAGATTCTTTAAGTACTGAAGGAAGTGTAGCTGCGAATTCAACCGGTTCGTTACCTCGAACAGGTGCAAACACTTCTGTAGTTTCCCCGGAAATATCTTTGTTCTAAATCACAAAAAATCGTTAATCGATTGTGTCAAGTCTAAGAATAAATACGTATGCGGATCTTCACAAACTTCTAGTTACGTCTTTTGAAAATTGGAAATGTTTTCGGGGTAGACTTGTCGGGCCAAGTGCACAACTTAATTCTTGCCTATAGGATACTTAAACACAACAATATACTTACTGTTTCAGGAAATAAAACGCGATGACGGACCTTGGTTAAACAAGGTTTGTGTAATTAGTACCACAATAATGTTACGATGATGCGATCCTTTTCAAAGTCTGGTACTCCTTTAAGAAATTATACGCTTTTCAAATAACGTGGTGCGTTGTTTTTTTATTTATTTATTTATTTTATTTATTTTTTATTAATATTTTCAAAAGCAATATCACAAAGTTGCTCCCTGCACTCCAACAGTCTTACAACAAAAGTAGGTTTCCCACAACTACTAGGCCCTGTAATGATCAGGGTGAAGGGATGTTCCAGCTTCAAAGTCATACTATGAAATGAAGCGTAATGCGTAAAACGTTCCTATTGATAATTATTACTCATAAATAAATAAATAAATAAATACATTAACTACTAATATCCATAGGGCAGGAAGCCAAATTTGTACATAACCCGGCGTTTCTTAAAGACAACTTTTACTCCTTGTCTACGGCTCTGAAACAACTCCACCACCATCTTTCCGAATGATCTTACGCGTATTTTGTACATGCATTGGCGCGGCGTTTTCTAGAATCATGTACCTCAAGGTGGTGAAAATTAGAACCTTTGAATTCTCATACGTCAAGGTTATAACCTTCACATTGCATTTTCTTACAGGTTTTCCGGTCGAGGGGCAAAATACCGAAAACGCATAGCTTTTAGGACCACCCGACACAAATTCTTCGACAAAGGAGCGAGAGCCGTACTCCTCCAACTAATCTGTGAGGTCGCGCAAATAATCCCCTATTTTTAATTTCATTGATCATTATCCTTCTGAATGAAGATGACCGAGTCTGTATCACAGTACAAACAGACTCCCGCAACTTACTCAGATACTCGAACAGTTTTAACCGAGTTTGAGTTGTCACGTAGGCAGCAACCGCCACGTTAACATTCTTCCCTATGGCAATGTTGTCTTCAGAATATTTCCAAGAGAACCATGCCACGTCATCTTTCGGAAATATGAGGTTTGCGACCTCATTACCCGGAAATGTCAATAGCTGGTAAAACTCTTTCTCTTAGTCTACAGTATTTGTCAGGGTCATGTTTTGGTTCTGTGCCTATTTGCCGGAAATTAAGTTCAATTTGAGTTTAGCGAAATTTCGTTGACATGCATTTTTGGAAATCGATGCATTGACTAGAGCAATTTCCTTCGCTCGCCGGTATTCCTCGAAGTATCTGTCCTTGTCTTCTTCACTTTGAACCAAGAATGGGTAGCCGGATGATTCCTGTTTCAATTTTAAGCACGTGTTTACGTACTCTGAAATAAACCTCCAGGATTGGTGTCCTTGTCAAAGCACATCACCTCATATTCCCAAAATTCAAACACGTCCATTACACTATAGCCCATTTCTAAAGCCTTGCGGACTTCATCCACTACCCATGTACCAACTATATACATCTCCTCATCAGAGTGTGTACAATTGCCTTGGTTAATTGTGTCGGCACAAGCAGAACACAAGGGGAACAGCAGTTCGGATTTGTTTTGTACGGAAGAACCGGATGATACAGTTTCATAGGAGGCAGAACCTTTCATTTGATAATACCCTGCCTGTGCAAACAGTCAGGGGGACAGTCTGCACGCACGTACATTTTCGTGCGGCCCAAAGGAAAATTGCCATATTTACAAATGTAGGGGTACACACTTATAATTTCAAATAGTGGATTTTCTACCCATTTTGACTCCGTTATATGTTTTGGTAGCTTCGGTTCTACCCCCGTACAAGGCATCTCGAATATTTATTGGAGTGTTGTTCATATAGGGGTGCGAGCAAAGTTCATTTTGAAGGCCAGGATTTTCGCGCAACAGTCTTGTAAACTCGCATCCCCAGATCGAAACAACCTTATACCCGGTAAATTCTATTTACTGCAATCTCGCTTTAGGTTACTCATACTTTTCTGCAAAGTGTCCTCAGTCTTACCGGCGTGTTTGTGTCTATTGGGCATGTAAAGACACCCATGCCAAAAGCACTCGATGTACTCAAATATTTCATTCGTTTCTGCGCATTACACATCAATTTTCACATTAGGGAACCCAGCCAAATGAAATTCCCTGCCATTACCAGCACTAATAACATTGTTACGCGTTCGACAATGTACGCCAGCCATTGAAGAGCATGAACAGACTGCCGATTCTCCATAAGCTAACCCCCTCTCGGGATAATAACTACAGAATCTGGTTTAAGAAACATGGTCCGGAACACCTTGTTGCAAATGGACGATATTTTAATGGCTGGTCGAAAGTGGTCCATCTTGACCAATTTCAAAAACAAATTCGGAAAAGCACAGCATTCCTGCCCAAGTACATTGACGTCGTCCATGCAGTAGACCAACAATTCCTCCCTATTTTTAAAAAAATTGTCTTTTTTCCCCTCTTACCAGACCAAAAATTGGCATCGTTAATCACCAGACCTAAAGCATGCCCCATAGTACTTGGATTCGGGATGAGAACCCACATAATCCAAATTGTTGGCAAAGTTGAAGAAGTGGGGATGGTACCCCTTCTTGCATGTGAGGTCTATGATTTGGGAATGCTTTTGAGACACATTGGCAAATTTTTAAACGAATCCAGAAAGTGGAGATTCTCTACTACCATACTAAGAATTTTGCTACCTTCTATTATTGATTGTGGGACCCATTCCATTTCAAGATATTTTCCAAGAAGAAACTGTGTGTCGTATCCGCGAGAGTTGTGTCAAATAACATAAACCTTGTCCGCGAATGTTCGGGACTGATGGAGATTATCAATAAATTTGCCTACTTTGCCTTACCAAACGCATGAATGCGTTTCCCACACTGTTCACATTCGATAATCAAATCGTCCACGGTTTCACACTTAGAACACATTTGCTGAGCACATATGAGTTTCGGTACATGCTCAAAAGACCAATCGCGCTTTTCAAGGTCTTGTGTTCATTCCGTATCGAAGAAAACGTACAAAAAATTGTCCGATATCTTGCTAGGCTTCAGTGGAATCACGTAACAAAAATGACTTGAAAGTTTTTTCTTATTACAAAAGTTACAAAATTTGTTAAAACATACATTTTTCGAATCACTGGTTACCAAATAACTACAATTTCGGCATACTTGTCTGCAGTGACATCTAGCTTGCCTTTCACTTTGAGTGTTAAATGATTCTGAGAACATTTCTCAGTCAAAAAACGCCTGTTGCATGTACCACAATATTTGGTATCATCCTTAGTACAGAGTGGTGTAGCGGTAAGAAGGGAACAAACTTTGTCACATTTGTGCGTTTTATCATATAAAGTATCATACCCATTACACATGTACTGTTTCGCCATAGCACCCTTAAGGCTGATGATTACTTTTTAGTGCTCTTTGTCCCGATCATATAGTAGATATAATTTCTTGGCCGAAAGGGAATTTCCGCTAAACATGTCCCTATCTGGATTAAAACCATAAAACTCAATAATTTGATAGTCCGAAAGGTGCATGTGAAACTGCCGAAGTTCTTGAAAGCCTTCGCCATTAGCTAGATCAACACCGGAAGAATACATCAGATCTTCAAATGTGTTTTCAATCCACACCCATGCCTAGATGATTGGTAATTTGGGTCACCATTAACCAGAGCCATAGTGATTACAAGTGTATAGTCAGACAGTTAAGAGCTCCTTCACAACAACGATACTCTTTTTAATAGCACTCATCACATCCAACGACCACCCTTCGTCTTAATTCTACTGTTACAGGCAGGCATCCTAACATGTTCTAGATGGACTTCGAGACGGTCACTCCGACCAAACCTAGCATTGCTGTGAATAACTTTCACGCCTACGCTCCAGACCACAACAGATTTAAGGTGGTCCCACCGACTCAAACTAATGCCAACCAATTTTTCCTCTACGCTCTCAGTATTGCGGAATCTTAAACCCACCAAATCTCTACCCGGCAAGTCATCATTTAGGTAATCTGTCAATGCTGTAATGCATTTCTTCAGATAGGTACCAGGGTCTTGCTCTTCACACCCAAAAATTAAACGTAATTAAAAAAATTAAGCCCGGTCGCATTTAATTTCGGAAAAGATTTTGAGGTCTCGTTCAAAATAAAAAAAGGTTAGCTGTTCCGACAACGGGTTGTTTCCACTAGTAGAGGCAGATGGAAAAGCTCTCTCCCTACTAACAAACTCTCACTTCGCCGTTATATTTTGAATTGTAATAATATCATTTACTTGCATGTAAAGTATATAAAGAAGAAACTCGGATTGTTGTAGCCAACAGGTATCGAACTCAGTATCGAAGACAGCAGGTTTGACTGGTCTCAACTCACTATCGTAGACTGTTTTATCTTGCAGGTCTCGAAAAATGTATCGTAGATTCTTGACAGGTCTCGAACGCAGCACAGTTGAAATCGAGGCATAGGTCCTGACGATGCAGAAGCATAGTTCAGAATATCACAGTACGGGTTGGTACGACAATTTATAGCCCACGCCTAATTACGTCACTAATGGCTTTAAGATTTTCATCTGTGTAATGTGTTTGGCCTGAGGGGGTGAAAGGAACAAGTCAACTAAGTGAGCCATTAACGCTAACGGATATGACCTGCGTGAGTGAAAGGGACAAATAAAGTAAGTGGGGCATTAGTGCTAATGTATATTGCCATAGTCATTAATAAGTTTCTAAGTGGGTTTGCGATTTATCGAGCTAAAGGAATTCTAATGGGTTTAGCCTGGGACGTACCAGAGTGAGTCAACACGCTGTGCGTGGAATTTAACTCAGCTGGCGAATTTGTGTGCATATTCGAAACTGTTTACCCTGAGACAAACACCAACCCTAACTGTCGGTGGTAGTCTAGTTCGCTCTCGCAGTTCACCAGCTAGCCTCGCTGTGGTCGGTCGTAAACTTGCACAGAATTGATTTTAGAAACTTTGGAGACGTTTCGTACCTTCCAAACACTAGCATCAGATGCTTATTTGAAGTCTTAAATAACATTGTGGTACAAGGTGTTTGCTATGATACATTTCAAGTTCAGAGCACAGAGTGATTATGGCTCGTGTCTGATACTGTTACGACCATGAACAGTGATAAAGCGTTGTGTGGTGCATTTAGTTTCTTACCGGGTTGTGTTGCTGGTATCCCAAACTCTGTGAAGAAAATTCATTTCTACGTGTTGTGCAATGTAACACTCTACTACGCAGATTTTATTCTAAAATTTATTGCCGGTAAAGAGTACAGTGTTACGTATAAGACACATGCAGGAAATTATTTCGAGTTATCATCTAGAAGTGAGACAGTTGCATTAACGTTTGAAACCACACAATTTCCAAAACTGTAATCAGAATTACTATTCGCGCATATTGTTCTAAAATGGATGAGCTTTACGTCGCTAGCATACAGTATTGTATGCATCAACAAACGTATGACATATATCACTAATCAAGTACTAACATCAAAGCATGACTGTGTGTATGATTTGCTTAATATTGATTTACATTTTCCTAAGCGACTTGCAAACTCTAAGTTGTTTATACGATGTTGCTCAGAACAACTTTATGCGAGTATTATCCTGGTGCCACCCTCTATTGTACTATGTAAACTCATCGTGTGCTTAAAGAGCCTCAGTACCCTTGTAAATTATGTGTGCAAGACGGACCTGCAAGTTTAAAATCACAAAGTGTTAATTAAATTAATGAATTTACTTTCTACCCGATCCCTCTAAGAAAAGGAAGTCACTGCAAGTGTGTAAACAGATTATTTAAAAATTTACTGGTTTTTATCACACTGTAAACAAACAACTGTCGGCTACCGAACCACACTCTGCTGTTTAATTAATATAAGTTTACAAACAAAAATAAAAAACCTATCTTGTGTATATATATATATATATATATATATATATATATATATATATATATATAAATGTCAGAAATGAATTAGATATATATATTCTCTATTAAACACAAATAGTTTTATTACAGAAAATAAATGTCAACTTGATAAAATTCCTAAAGAAGTCATTCAGTATGAACCAAGAGAGATAACTTTGGTGATGAACTAAATGACATTCTGATGCCTGAATGGGTCAGTTGCCTAATCCAAACAGTGAGGATAA
>Ga0131853_10007005_pt1 | contig 20375 bp, 23 predicted proteins | sample TergutLab28metaG_FD_92764 | JGI IMG/M metagenome (GOLD analysis project Ga0131853, IMG submission 92764) | Labiotermes labralis P1 segment gut microbial communities from Petit-Saut dam, French Guiana - Lab288 P1 (version 2) (version 2) | ecosystem: Host-associated > Arthropoda: Insects >...
CGCGAACGCCGCGAGGCGCTCCCCGGCTGGCTGCACTTCTACAATCACCACAGGTTCCACACCGCAATCGGCGCAGCACCCATCAGCAGACTCAACAACCTGCCTGAACATCACACCTAGGCCTCGCGCCGCGCCAGGACCGGCGAACCCATGACGACGCCGCTGCGCTGCTGCCACGCGCCGACCGCGAGGTTGTAGTGCACGAGGAACTCGAGCGTGCTGCGCTGTGCGGCGTCGGCGAGCTCGAGCAGCTTCTCGCGCACGTCGCCGGTGGCCTCGAAGGCCGCGAGCTGTGCGTCCTGCGCGATGCGCTCGTCGGGCTCGCGCAGCTGGTGGCGCCAGAGCACTCGGGTGCCGAGCGTGTCGCTCAGGAACTGGAGGGCGTCGGCGTCGGCCGCGCCCATCGGCTCGGCCGACGCCGGTGCCTCGCCGGCGCTCGCGGCCGCCTCGGCTGCGGCGGCGTCGAGGTCGTCCAGCACGTTGTAGCAGGCCGCGAGGGCGACCACTGCGGCGAGGGTTCCGCCACCGATGAAAGCGTTCGCGTACAACATGTATTTATCTTATCGACATGGCTTGAAAGTGTCTGAGAGTCCGCGCGCGCCTCCAGTGTCGGCGCGGGGCTACTCCGCCGCCAGCGCCCCGAACAGGTCGTTGAGCGCCTCGGTCATCGAGGGGTGAGTGTAGATCCCGTCGCGCAGCTGCGTCGCGGTCGCACCGAAGCGCATCGCGACGGCGACCGTGTTGATGAGCTCATGCGCGTCGTGTGCGAGCACGGTGACGCCGAGGATCTCGTCGGTCGCGGCATCCACGGTCGCCGTCATGAAGCCGCGCGCATCGCCGACGATCTTCGCCCGCGGCACGGTCGCCATCTCGACGACCTCGCGCCGGGCGACCTTGAGCGGGCGGCCGCTCGCGCGCGCCTCGCGCTCGGTCATGCCCACGCGCGCGAGCGGCGGCGTCGTGAAGACGACGTGCGGCACCGCGACGCGGTCGTGGGTCGAGCGGATGCCCGGGCCGGTCAGTTGGTCGAGCACGATCCGGTAGTCGTCGAGCGAGACATAGGTGAACTGCGGGCCGCCGTTGACGTCGCCGACCGCGAAGACATGGGGGATGCTCGTGCGCAGGCGTTCGTCGACGACGACCGCTCCGCGCGCATCGGTCGCGATGCCGACGGCCTCGAGCCCGAGCCCCTCCGTCGCCACGCGCCGCCCGAGCGCCGCGAGCACGGTGTCGCCGTCGGCAGTTGCGAGCGCGCCACCGGCGAGCTCGTAAGCGACCCGGGCGATGTCGCCGACATCCGCGACCTCGCGCACGGCCGCGCCGGTGATCACCTTCACGCCCGACTCGGTGAGCAGCGCGGCGACCCGGTCGGACACGTCGGGGTCCTCGGCGGGCAGGATGCGCTCGCCGCGGTGCAGCAGCGTGACATCCGCCCCGAACGCCGCCTGCATCGACGCGAACTCGACGCCGACGTAGCCGCCGCCGAGCACGATCAGTCGTCGCGGGCGCACGGGCAGCGTGAGCATCTCGGTGCTCGTGACCACGTGCGCGCTCGTCGCGAGCCCGGTGATCGGCGGCAGCGCGGGAACGGCGCCCGTGTTGATCACGATCGTCTCGGCCCGCACCGTCAGCCGATCATCGCCGGCCGTGACGAGCAGCGTGTGCGGGTCGACGAAGCTTGCCCGGCCGGTGATGACCGTCGCGGTGTCGGGGGTGTCGAGCATGGCGAAGTTCTTCGCACGCATGGCGGTGGTGAGGGCGGATGTCGCACCCACCGCCTGCGCCCAGCGGGTGTCGTCGTCGACGCCGGCCTCGCGGTGCTCGGACCGCCACACGAGCGCCTTCGTCGGCACGCAGCCGATGTTGATGCAGGTGCCGCCGTACATCGCAGCCGACTGCTCGATCATCGCGACGCGCTTGCCCGCCTTCGCGAGCGTCGCGGCGAGGGTCTTGCCGCCCTTCCCGAAGCCGATGACCGCGAGGTCGACGTCGAGGGCTGCCGTGGTCGATTCGTCTGCCATGCGCTCAGTCTTGTCCAGCCGTCTTCCGGGGTTACTCTTCGGCGACACATGTCGGGGAGAACGGTGCCGGTGATCCGATTGTGCGCACGGTGCGGGTTTCGTCCACGGCTGGTCGAGTCCTCGATTTCGTTCTGTACAAAATCCGCAATTTGCACACACCGAAATCGCCATCTCGTCGACCCCAGCGGACGAAAAGTAGGCTGACCGGGTGAGCGTCGAGATCGTCCGGGCCGTGGCGGCCGATGCCGTGCGCGTCTCGACCGTCGCCGCCGTCACCTTCCCGCTTGCGTGCCCGCCCGACGCGCCGGCGGCCGACATCGCGGCGCACATCGCGTCGAAGCTGAGTCCGGCGGCGTTCGAGCGCTACATCGCGTCAGGCGACCACCTGGTGCTCATGGCGGTCGAGGGGCCGGATGCCCCGGCCGAGGCATCCCTCGCGGGCTACGCCATGCTCGTCTTCGGCGAGCCCGCCGACGCCGAGGTCGCCGCGCAGCTGACCGCGCGGCCGACGGCCGAGCTCAGCAAGATCTACGTCGACCCGGCCCACCACGGCGGCGGCATCGCCCGTGCCCTGATGGAATCCGCCCTCGACGCCGCGACCGCGCGCGGTGCCGCCGCCGTCTGGCTCGGCACGAACCAGCAGAACGCGCGCGCCCAGCGCTTCTACGCGAAGTCGGGCTTCACCCGCGTCGGCACGAAGCGCTTCACGCTCGGCACGCGCGTCGAGGACGACTTCATCTACGAGCGGGCGTTCGCGCGTGGCTGAGACCCCGAGCCCTGTCTTCGACGCCGTCCTCGCCCGCCGCTCGTACTCCAAGGTCACGCCCGAGACGCCGACGACGGCCGAGGTCGAGCGGCTGCTCGAGGCCGCCGCGACCATGCCCGACCACGCCGGGCTCGCACCGTGGCGCGTGATCGAGGTGCGCGGCGCGGCGCGCGAGCGGCTGGGCGACGCCCTCGCGGCGGCTGCGGAGCGGGCCGGGCACGGTGCCGACGCTGCGGCATCCCAGCGCGCCAAGCCCCTGCGCGCCGAGCTTCTGATCGCGATCGTGGCCGGTTATCGCGAGAGCGAGAAGGTCGAGCGCTGGGAGCAGGATGTCGCCGCCGCCGGCGTCGCCCACGCGCTCGCGCTGCTGCTCGACGACGCGGGCTGGGGCGTCATGTGGCGCTCCGGTCACCTCACACGCACGCCCGAGGTCGCCGCGATGCACGGGCTCGGGCCCGACGAGGCCCTGCTCGGCTGGCTCTACGTCGGAGGCCGTCCGGGCGGCACGCGCCGCGAGCGCCACGCGACGGTCGACCTCGCCGCGCGGCACACGGTGCTCGGCTGACGGGCCACACAGGTCAGGTCCCCAGGACCCCTCGCTGATCCGCGACGCGGCAGTCGTACAGCGTCTGGGTCTGCGTCTGACCGCTGCGGAACTCGCCGTGCAGCACCGGCGTGCACGTGGCGCGCACCCAGCGCCGCACGGTCGCCATCACCGGGTTCGGCCGGTGCGGCACGCCCGGATCGTCGAGCAGGACGTAGCGGATCGTCCCGTCGCGCAGGTAGGTCTGCAGCCCCGCGAGGGTCGGGAACGGGGTCATCGTCGAGAACCCGCTCATCGGCAGCACGTCGTAGCGGCTCTCGATGATGATGGTGGTCGCGACCGCCACATTGTCGGTGGCGAACAGCAGGTGCTTCTTTCCGACGTGCGCGACCGTGTAGTCGACGAGCTGCCGCTGCGCCGGGTCGAGCCGTGGGGTGTGCACGACCTCGAACGGCGGCCGGATCCGGAACGTCGGCTTGCGGGTGGCGTTCGTCGCGGCGACCGCGGTCGCGACCGGAACCCCGAGCGTGTTGGTCTTGACGGTGCCGTAGACGCCGATCGGGCGCGGCCCGGCCCAGGCATCCGCCGCGCTGCCGCCGAGCCCGGGGAAGATCACCATGCTCGACCAGGCGACGGGTGCGAGCCCGATCGCGACGAGCAGCGCGATCGCGGGCAGCGCGGTGCGGCGCAGTGCGGCGCGTCGGCCGGGATGCCCCGCCGCCGGGCCCCCGAGCACCGCCAGCACCGCGGCCGCCGCGAGTCCCACCAGGGCGAATGGAATGGCCGCGAACCGCGCGGCTTCGGCGCCCGTCACGGCGATGACCACCTGCCACGCCGCGGTCGCGACGACGAGCGCGGGGGCGACCCAGCGCCATCGCGGCATCCGCTCACGCCACCAGGCGAGCGAATCGACTCCGGCAACGGCCGCCAGCAGCGCGAGCGGAACGGCGATCGGCGCGTAGTAGGTCGCGTGCGGCACCCAGCCGTGCGCGAAGGCGAGCGCCGTCATGAAGATCCAGACGCTCAGAGCGACCAGCATGCCGATGTCGACGCGGTCGCGCGGGCTGCGCTCGATCAGGCGCGTGGGCAGGCGGCGACGCAGGCGCGGCACGAGCAGCACGATCTCGATCGCGGCGCCCGCGAGTGCCGCCGGGTACAGCCAGCCGATCTGCGAGGTGAGCCCGGGCAGGAACATCTTGATCGGGCTGTGCTGCAGGTCGAGCCACACATTGCTGCCGAACGAGCGGGTCGAGTCGAGCTGCGGCACGGCGTCGGGCCACAGGCCGGGAATCGCGCGGTCGATGCCGTTGTACCCGAACACCATCGTGAAGAAGTTGCCGTCGGTCGTGCCGTCCGCGTAGGGGCGGATGCCGTGCGGCAGCAGCTGGATGAACGTGATCCACGAGACCGAGAACGCGATCGTCGCGACGGCCGCACCCGCCGCGACGAGCAGGCGCCGGCGCCACGCCCCGCTCGCGCCGAGCAGGTAGACGAGCAGCACGGCGGGCACCATGAACCAGGCCTGCAGCATCTTCGCCTGGAAGGCGACGCCGACCCAGAACGCGGCGACGACCATCCATCGTCCACGCCCGCCGATCGCCGCGCGCTGCGCGGCCAGCACGGCGAGCACCGAGGCCATCGTGAGCAGCCCGTCCTCCATGGGCCGGCCGAACATGGCGGCGAGCATGGGCGTGAACGCGGTGCCCGCGGCGGCCAGGATGCCGATGACCGGTCCGCGCCAGCGCACCCCGATGCCCCAGGCGGCGAGCACCGTGACGAGCCCCTCGAACACCTGCGGCAGGGCCAGCGCCCACGCGTGCACGCCGAAGACGCGCGCGGCGATCGCCTGCGGCACGAACGCCCCGGAGAGCTTGTCGAGCGTGATCAGCGCCGACGGGTTCATCGCGCCGGTGACGAGCGCGAGCGGGTTGCGCGCCATGCTCACCGCCGAGGCGGCGTAATAGGGCGAGAAGCCGACGAAGCCGATGTTCCAGCTGTAGAGCAGGCCGGCGACGATCAGGATGCCGATGAGCGTGCCGATCGCCCACCGCGGCCGCCCGCGGAACAGGGCGAGTCGGGCGGATGTCGCGTCATCGGTCGCGGCCTGCGCTGTGGTCACGCGCTCATCGCACCACACGGTCGCTAAGGAACCACCGAGGGTGTGGGCGGCACGCCGCGGGGTGGCCTCCTGTGCCCCGCGGCCGGGGGCGGAAGAAACGCGGCGGGGATGCCGTTCCCACCTTCGAGCGAGAGGATGGCCCCATGCCCACCGTTGAACTGACCACCGAGAACTTCGAGCAGACCGTCCTCGGCGACGGCATCGTCGTCGTCGACTTCTGGGCCGACTGGTGCGGCCCGTGCAAGATGTTCGCGCCCGTCTTCGAGACCAGCGCCGACGCGAACCCCGACGTCGTGCACGGCAAGGTCGACACCGAGGCGCAGCAGGGCCTCGCGGCGGCGCTCGAGATCCAGGCGATCCCGACGCTCATGGTGTTCCGCGACGGCATCGGCCTGTTCCGCCAGGCGGGCGCGCTGCCCGCTCCGGCGCTCGCCGAGCTCGTCGAGCAGGCGCGCGCCCTCGACATGGACGCCGTGCGCGCCGAGGTCGCGCAGCAGCAGGCATCCGGCCAGCCCGAATAATCCGTGACTGCGTAAGCCCCCGGCGGAAGTCGGGGGCTTACGCGTGCCCGTTATGCCGGCCGCACGCCTGCGTCCATGCCGAGCGGCAGCGCCTGCCCCTCGAGTTCGAGCAGCAGCTGCTTGCGCTCGAGGCCGCCGGCGTAGCCGGTGAGTTTGCCGTTCGCGCCGAGCACGCGATGGCAGCCGACGATGATGCTGATCGGGTTGTGCCCGACCGCGTAGCCGACCCGCCGCGCGAGCTTCGCGTCGCCGAGCTCGCGCGCGATGGCGCCGTAGGTCGTCGTCGTGCCGAACGGCAGCGCCTCGAGCGCCGCCCACACGCGCCGGTCGAACGCGCTGCCGCGTCCGCGCCGCGGCACGTCGAAGACGGTGCGTTCGCCGCGCAGGTATTCGTCGAGCTCGGCGGATGCCTGAGCCAACACCGCATCGTCGGCGACCTCGACGCGCTCGCCGATCGTCCCCGCGGCCGGCGGGTGCCAGTGCCCGGGGAAGTACACGCCGCACAACTCGGCCCCGTCCGCGACGAGCAGCAGCTCGCCGAGCGAGGTCGCGGCGTACCCGTGTCTCACTTCGCCCTCAGAGCCCATGTGTTCACCGTACGGCGGCGCGGGCACCAGGCGTCGGCGGGAATCGGCCGCGGATGCCCGGCGTCGGCGCGCCCTGATGGATCATCCGAAAACAGTTGTGCGCAATTAAATTGCGTGCAAATATTACGAGGTGAGTGCGATCGACGAGATGTTGTGCTTCTCGCTCTATGCGGCGAGTCGGGCCACGACGCAGGCATACCGCCCCCTGCTCGAGCCGTTCGGGCTCACGTACCCGCAGTACCTGGTGCTCGTCCTGCTCTGGGAGTGCGACGGGCGCGCTGTCAGCGATCTCGGCCAGAATCTCGAGCTCGACTCGGGCACGCTCTCGCCGCTGCTGCGCCGCATGACCGACGCCGGCATCCTGATCCGCGCGCGCAGCGCCGACGACGAGCGCGTGGTCGTGGTCTCGCTGACCGAGCGCGGGCGGGCACTGCGTGCCGATCTCGCCCATGTCCCCGGCTGCATCGCGGCCGGTGCACGGCTGACGCGCGAGCGCGCCGACGAGCTGATCGATACGCTGCACCGCTTCACGGCGGACATGCATGCTTCCGCGGACGCGACCCCCGCCGCGGACTTCACGAGCGGTTCGCCACGAGCGGCCGCTGCCACCGCAACCGAAAGGGAACACGCATGAGCGCGCTTTACACCGCAGAAGCACTGTCGACCGGGGCGGGCCGTGATGGACACGTCTCGACGGTCGACGGCCGTATCGACTTCGACATGGCCATTCCGAAGGAGATGGGTGGTTCGGGCAACGGCGCGAACCCCGAGCAGTTCTTCGCGGCGGGCTACGCAGCCTGCTTCCACTCGGCGCTGCAGGCGGTCGCCCGTGCGCAGAAGATCTCTCTCCGCGACACGAGCGTCGGCAGCCGCGTCTCGATCGACTCGAACGGCGAGGGCGGCTTCCAGCTGACTGTGCACCTCGAGGTCGTCATCCCTGAGCTCGAGCACGACCAGGCGCAGGCTCTCGCTGACGCGGCCCACCAGGTCTGCCCCTATTCGAACGCGACCCGCGGCAACATCGAGGTGACGATCTCGGTCTCGGACGACTGAGCCTGATCCGCGAGGCACCCGCCCGGTTGCCTGCGATGCAACGTCCTGCCGCACGGGCGCCGAGCATGGGGCGCGGCATCCGCACCGACGAGAAAAGCCCCGGCGAACCGGGGTGTGGCGTCTCGGGAGGTCGGTGACAGTTCTGTCTCGGGATTTGCCTGACAGATGGCCGCCCGGAGACATCGGCGGAGCATCTCAGAGCGTGATGCGCAGCAGCAATGAGTCCCCGTGCATGGCATCGGTCTCCACCTCGCCGCTGTTGGTGAAGCCGAGCTTCTCGAGCACGCGCAGCGATGCGCCGTTCCAGGCGCGCACCGTCGAGGCGAGGTGCTGGTAGCCCGTTGCTCGAGCCCGGGGCAGGATTGCCTGTGAAGCCTCCGTCGCGAAGCCGCGGTTCCAGAACCGCTGAAGGAACTCGAATGCCAACTCCGGCTCATCGGGGCGGCCGACGCTGTTGGCCACCAAGCCGCAGTATCCGATGGGCTCGCCGGAGGCCTTCAGCTCGGTCACCAACAGGCCCGGGGCCGGGGCCGCATCGTAGGTGCGCAGCCACCTCTCCATCTCGGCGATCGTCGGGTGCCCATCCGGGTCGATGCGGCGATGCGCCGGGACCCGTGGATCGCGTTCCAGCCAGAGCTCGCGGTGGAAGCCCGCGTCGGAGACCCGCCAGGGCCGCAACCTCAGCCGCTCAGCCTCCAGAACAGCGGCGTCGGATCCCGGGTCGCTCCACTCCATGGCACGAGTATGCCCGGAAGACTCCGCCATCCCCCCTGACATCTCAGCTGACGTGCCCCGTTTTCCAGGCACTGGCAAGTGGAGGCGCGCGCGGTGTACGCGGCGCTTGTGTCGTCGCGGTTCAGATGCGATCGAGAAAATGTCCGAAGGTCTCGCCGCTCTCGCTCCGCCTCGCGGCATTCCACCGCGTGACGATCTCCTCCATGCGTTCGGGCGGCAGACCGAGATCGTCGAGCGCGACACGCACCGCGTTCTCGAACAGAAGATGAAGGGGCGCGGTGCGCTTCAACGAAACGCTGGCATATGTCTGAAGCGCAAGGGCCTCCCGGATCCCGGGATGCCTCTCGCGTTGCTCACCAAGTCGCACGGCCAACCGATCCCGGCCTCGCGGCACCGCGATACCGCCCCGCACACTTTCGTTCGGATCGGTGATCAGCACTAGTTGGACGGACAACGGAAGCTCCTCGATGCCAGCGATCATGAAGCGCGCCTCAATGTCGTCACTGATCGCCAAGGCCAGCTGTTGGTATTCGTCGAGCCGCTCGTAGTTCATTGAGTCAAAGAAGCCCAATCGCAGTACTCACTTCCGTATCCCAATCCAGAAGAGGCATCGCCAGCATTGCGGAACAACAACCTTGGCGGCAAGGGACCGTATTCGCTGCGCCCCGATGCCGCTGTGATGATTGTGTGATGGAGGCTCAGGCTCGACACGTTTTGACGCTCGTGCAGGCGACGCGCGAGGGCTCTGATCGTCAAAGCCGGCCGTCGGCGAGGACGCGACACTTCTTGGATTTCGCCATTGATGGTCGACGCCTCCGGGAATGGATTCCCGAGACCGGCGACAGAGTGACGCCCCTGTGCCGGGACTGGTCGCCGGGGTTCGTGCGCGAGTCGATTGACGTGCTGCGAGGGGCAACGGTGCAGGCCGATGCGCGCCTCGGCGAGAACGACAGCGAGCTCTTCGTCTGTCCCGAGTGCGGTGATCTCGGGTGCGGCGCGGTGGTCGCCGAGATCGACGTGTCCGACGAGACGGTGACGTGGCGCGCATTCCGCTTCGTGCAGGACGGCGATGCCCCGGATGACCAGTGGCCCATTGACGTCCCAGGGGAACCGTTCGTCTTCGATCGGACGGCTTACGAGCAGGTGCTGGCTGACGCCGAGAGCGAACTCGCTCCTCGTGACGACTCGGGACACGGCGCCGACTGACGGAGACCCCTGGCAGGGGCCCGTCCTAGTCGAAGAGGGTTCCCCATTCCACATCACCGTGCATGAACACGACGGTGTCCCTCTCGCCGCGCCATACGTCGATCCAGGTCGGAGCACTGAACCGGTCGGTGAAACGCGGCGGGTTCGCGGCTGCGATGGTGAGCGTCGTGCGTCGATCCGGCCACACAGGAACGCACCCGCTGCCGGTGCCGCCGCCGCAACCGCAGCCCTCAAACGCAACGGCGGCCCTGCCTCGAACCAACTCTTGCGCGGCGGCAGGGCTGACATCCTCGCTGATGCGCTCAAGCCGGTTCCCGTCCGGTGTGAAGAAGTCCCCATTCAGGTTGAAGTTGCCTGGTCGAACGGCGAAACGAGCGGAGACCTTCGGCGCAGGCGCAGTGGTCTGAGTCATACCGTTCCGCGCCGATGCGCCGCGTCGCCTTGCCATGCCGTAATCCTGCATCACGCACGATGTAGCCGCGGCGTCGATACGCCCGAGAGCAGATCCCGCAGCGGACAGCTGTGCTGGGGCGGGGGGTTAGTGGATTTCTCCGTTGGTCCGCAACTCGGGCGGGTAGTTCGTGAGGGTCAGGGTTCGGTAGTAGTCGTCGCCGCGGAACTCGTCACGTTCCAGCGGCCGGAAGCAGGAGTAGACCGCTTGCACACCGGGCGGAAACGGCCCGCGAAGTGGCACCGTGCGCTCGTAGTGCTCGCCTTCGAACATGGGGAGGTGAAGCAGCCGGCGTCGGACGAGGCAGAGTGCTGGTGGGGTTTCCTTCGGATCGAGCGCACCGTGCGCATCGAGGCGCAACGGCTGCGTCTCGAGCTCTTCCGATGGTGGGAGCGTGACCTCGAGCTGGCACGCGAACTTCACCGGGTCGAGCGTCGTGCGGGACAGGAAGGTCTTGTACGCGTCGAGGCTCTCGGCGAGGGTGGTGATCGGGTGGCCCTGCAGGTCCGTGAGCTCGTCGACATGGCGGCTCCACATGTCATATGTCGGATTGGCGAGGAGCTCGCGCTCGGCTTGCGCGACCCAGTCTTCGATCCTCGTTCGAGTCTTCATGGTGTCTCTAGTTTCCAGGTCGCGCCGTCCGCGGTGTGCCCTGGCCGCGACGCGGGTCGGCTAGACATATCGAGTGAGTTCAGGGCTTGCGGATCCCTGAGCGTGCGCGGCTGCCTAGTGGTTTCCCTGCGGCGTGCCGCGTGCGAGTGCGTCGGCAGCGGTGCGAGCCAGGCGATCATCGGTGGATGCGGCCGCCGCGCGCAGTTCTGAGAGCAACTGAGGGTCACTGGTCTCGGCCCACCATGCGCCGATCTCGTACAGGGCGGAGAACTGGACTTCCGGGTCCGGGTCGTGGGCAAGTCGGATCAGTATGTCCCGGGACTGGGCGGAGAGGCCGGCCCCGGACGCTTGGGTGATCGCGGCCGTGGCGGCGTCGCGCATGGCCGGGTCGGAGTCGGAAGCGCTGGCGTGAATCTTCTCGATCGCCCGACCGCCTGGCACGAAGCCGAACGCGAGCAGGATCCACCACGCGAGGTCCCGAGAGGTCTCGGCTGTCCAGATGCGGTCGAGGAGTTCCGCGGCATCCGCCCTGTGGCCGGGGAGCTCACGAATCAGCCGGGTGCCCACAATCGCGCGCTGCACCTCGTCATCCAGCACGAGCTGCTGTCCGATTTCCCGCAGGTCGTCTTCGGGTAGATAGACGATCACCTGGTTGATGAACGACCTGACGTCATCCGGCTGCTCGTCCTCTGCGACCTGGGTTTCCAGCAGCAGTCGGATCAGCCGCTCGCCGGCCGAAGACATGACCTGCGAGGGGTCCTCGTTCTCTCCCGGGCTCACGCTCCGAGACTAGAGCCGCCATACCCGAACGTTGAAGGAGACGTCGAGGCGCAGCAGCCTGTCCGGATCCGGCCACACGATACTTGTCCGGTGAGGCGGAAACATGTCGCATTCGTGGTGCTACTGAGCGCAGCCGTGACGTTGACGGGCTGCAGCGGCCAGCCGCTGCCCGACGGCACCACCACGGTGAAGAATCTGACCGGCGAGATGATCCGCGTCACGGGCAACTGCACCCCCGACGATGCGCAGACCCTCATGCCCGGCGACACCACGAACGACGTCTACCTCGGAGCCCAATGCCGAATTGACAACGGCGACGGCTTGGACGGAATGCTCGCCTGCGTCACGCTCTCGACTCGACACACCGTCATCACGGCTGCCGATCTGAAAGACCCGCCGAGTCCAGATCAGTGCTGGGGCGACGACCAACAATAGAGGGTCGGGTTGCGCGCGCGACCACCTCGCTAGGTTTGACGGGTGGATCGACTAGAGGTTGACGTTCGCGCGTTCGATGAGAGCGACAGCGAGGCGGTTCTCGAGTTCGGGCTCAGGGCTTTCGAGCCGGTCTACGACGCCTGGAGCGTCATCCTCGGCGACTCGGTCTATCGGTCGTTCTATCCCGATTGGCGAGCCTCTCAGTCGCAGGCGATCCTCGCCTCGGTGCGCACCCAGCGCGCATGGGTCGCGGCATCCAACGCCGGGCCCGTGGGTTTCGTCACCGTTGTCATGCATTCAGCCGAGGTCGGGGAGATTGACATGCTCGCTGTCGACCCGCGGGCCCAACGACAAGGCATCGGCCAGAAGCTCATCGAGACCGCCCTGGACTACATGCGCTCGCAAGGCGCGCGACGCGCAGAGCTTGGAACCGGCGGTGACCCCGGGCACGCTGCCGCCAGGCGTGCGTATGAGCGGGCCGGTTTCGTCGGGCTGCCACTCGTGCACTACTACAAGGAACTCTGACGCTCCGCGTCCCACTTCACGAGCCGGTCCCACAAGCGGGGTTTCTGCGGGGCACAAGAAAAGCCCCGGTTCGAAAACCGGGGCTGATCAGGTGTTCAGTGGCTCCGACGGGCGTCGATCCCGTGACCTCACGATTTTCAGTCGTGCGCTCTACCAACTGAGCTACAGAGCCAAAGAGGGGAAGAACCTCTCTTTGGAAGAAAAGCCCCACCTCTCGATGGGGCTTGTCGCTTCCGCGACCCTGACGGGACTTGAACCCGCGACCTCCGCCGTGACAGGGCGGCACGCTAACCAACTGCGCTACAGGGCCATATTGTGTTGTGTGTTTCGGCCGTCATGGTGACCCCAACGGGATTCGAACCCGTGCTACCGCCGTGAAAGGGCGGCGTCCTAGGCCACTAAACGATGGGGCCGTCTGCCGCTTTCGCGGCATGACTACCGAGAAGCAAGCATACGTGACGCTCTCGGCGAGTCCAAATCGACGCGAGCGGATCGCGGCGTCCGGGCGTGTTCATCGTGACGGATGCCGCGCAGCCGGTTACGTTCGAGGCGACGTGCGCACCCCGACGCTCGGCACGAAGGAGGCGGTTCACCGTGCGGCAACACCAGCGCTCGGGCGCCCTCGCGCCGACTCGGCAGCGCCGGCGCAGGCCCGGAACGGCGCGGCGCCTGGTCCAGCTCGCGACCGCGGTCGGGGCATCCCTCGCGCTCATCGTCGGCACGATGACCCTTGCTCCGACGACCGCGCTGGCCGACCAGTACCCGACGTGGAACGACGTCCAGAAGGCCAAGCGCAGCCAGGCGGCGACGCAGGCCGAGGTCACCCGCGTGACGAACCTCGTGAAGAGCCTGCAGGCGGCATCCGCACGCGCCCAGGCTGACGCGCAGTCGGCGGGCGCCGCCCTGCAGAAGGCGCAGTCGGACTTCTTCGCCGCCGACCAGAAGTACCAGAGCCTCAAGGCGCAGGCCGCCCAGGCATCCGCCGCCGCCACCGCGGCGAACACGCGTGCGGGACGCGTCGCCGCCCAGCTGTACCGCTCGGGCGGCCACAACATGACCATGTCGCTGCTGTTCGCGAGCGCGAAGGGCAGCGCGACAGACCCCACCGATCTGCTCGCCGACCTCGGCAGCATGACGAAGCTCACCGAGTCGACGTCCCAGCTGTGGTCGCAGGCCGACCAGGCGAAGAACACCGCGGCGGCGGCATCCGCCCAGGCCAAGGTCGCGCTCGACGAGCGCACCACCCTGCAGCAGCAGGCGCAGACCGCGTTCACGGCCGCCGTCGCCGCATCGGCCGCCGCCGACCAGGCTGCGGCCGACGAGCAGGCCCACAGCGACACGCTCGACTCGATGCTCGCCGCGCTGAAGAACAAGACGGCGAAGACCGTCGCCGGCTACCAGAAGGGCGTGCAGGTGCGTGCCGAGCAGGCGCGCCAGCGCAAGCTGGCGGCCGAGCGCGCCGCCGCGGCAGCCGCCGCGAAGGCGTCGCAGGTGTCGGCATCCGGCTGGGTCGCGCCGATCCGCGGCTGGATCACCGCCGGCTTCGGGCCGCGCCCCGCGCCCTGCGCCGGGTGCTCGACCTGGCACGAAGGCGTCGACATCGCCGACCCCGCCGGCACCCCGACGCACGCCGCGCACGCCGGCACCGTCGTCTACGCCGGCTGGTACGGCGACTACGGCAACTTCATCCTGATCGACGACGGTGACGGCGTCTCGACCGCATACGGCCACAACATCGACGGCGGCATCGTCGTCTCGGTGGGCCAGCATGTGGTCGCGGGCCAGGTCATCGGCCACGTCGGCTCGACCGGTCACTCGACCGGCCCGCACCTGCACTTCGAGGTGCGCCTGAACGGGGTGCAGATCAACCCCATCCCCTGGATGTCCCAGCACGGAGCACCGCTATGACAGACCACGACGGCTCGAGCTTCCGGCGCCCGCCGGCCATCACTGTGACCGCAGCGTCGATCGGGGTGGTGACGGCGTCCATCGCGGCGATCGTGCACCCGGTCTCCGCCGAGGCGGCCACGCCGAAGTACCCCTCCTGGTCCGACGTGCAGCAGGCCAAGGCCAGCGTGCAGGCGCAGCAGAAGATGGTCGACCAGATCAACGGGCTCGTGGGCGAGCTGCAGACGAATGCGACGACGGCGGGCATCCAGTCCGAGATCGCGATCGAGTCGTTCCACCAGGCGCAGACCGCCCTCGACGACGCGACCCAGGCCGCTGCGGATCTGCAGAGGCAGGCGGATGCCGCGCAGAAGACGGCGCAGACCTCCTCGATCCGCGCCGGCCTGCTCGCCTCGCACCTCATGCGCTCGGCCGGCACCGACGGCTCGCTCGGCCTGCTGCTGCAGGGCGGCGATTCGGGCGCCGCCGACAAGCTGCTCTACCAGCTCGGCACGATGAGCCAGCTCACCGAGCAGTCGCAGCGCATCTACGACCAGGCGGTGACCGACCGGAACGCGGCGCAGGCGTTCGCCGCACAGGCGAAGGCCGCGCAGCAGGTGCGCAAGCAGGCGGCGGATGCCGCGAAGCAGGCCTCCGAGGCCGCGCAGGCCGCGGCGACCGCCGCGCAGGCCGCCGTCACGACGCAGCAGCAGAAGCAGTCCGAGCTCACGGCGCAGCTCGCGTCGCTCAAGAACGAGTCGCTGCAGGTCGCGCAGCAGTACGTCGTCGGTCAGCAGGCCATCGCAGCCGAGAAGGCGGCTGCGGCTGCGGCCGCCGCTGCGGCGAAGCACGCCGCCGAGGTGGCCGCCGCGAAGAAGGCCGCGGCGGACCAGGCCGCGCGCGACCGGGCCGCCGCGGCGGCGCAGCACCAGCAGCAGCCCTCGGGCGGCGGATCGAGCGGCGGCGGCGGGGCATCCGGCTCGGCCCTCTCCGCGCCCAGCCAGCCCGCGCCCTCCGCGAACAACGGCAGCACCGCGCCCGACCCCGCGATCGTGAACGCGGTGATCTCCTACGCCCGCGCGCAGATCGGCAAGCCGTACATCTGGGACGGCGCGGGGCCCACGGGCTTCGACTGCTCGGGCCTGACGATGATGGCCTACGCCTACGCGGGTCTGAACATCGGCGGCCACGGCGTCGTCTCGCAGTACCTGCAGGGCCAGGCGCTCGGCCAGCTCGTGCCGCGCAGCCAGGCTCTGCCGGGCGACCTCGTCATGTGGGGCACCGCGCCCTACGGGCTGTACCACGTGGGCATCTACGTCGGCGGCGGCATGATGATCGCCGCGCCGACCGTCGGCGACGTCGTCAAGGAGCAGCCCGTCTGGGGCACGCCGATCGACGTCGTCGTGCGGCCGTCGATGGGCAGATAAGCGGAAATCCCCGGTGGATGTCTCCACCGGGGATCCCGTGCTGTCTGAGTGGCCCTGCTCAGTGGCCCTGCGCCGCGAGGCGCTCCTTGGCCTCTTCGACGAGCCGCTCGGCGTCGGCCGCCGAACCCCACTCGTCGACCTTGACCCACTTGCCGGGCTCGAGGTCCTTGTAGTGCTCGAAGAAGTGCTGGATCTCCTTGCGGGTGTACTCGGGGATGTCGTCGACGTCCTGGATGTGCGACCAGCGCGGGTCCTTGTACTGCACGGCGATGACCTTGTCGTCGCCGCCCGCCTCGTCGCTCATGTGGAGCACGCCGACCGGGCGCACCTTCACGCCGACGCCCGGGAACAGCGGGTAGTCGAGCAGCACGAGCACGTCCAGCGGGTCGCCGTCCTCGCCGAGGGTGTTCTCGAAGAAGCCGTAGTCGGTGGGGTAGGTGAAGTTCGTGTAGAGCACGCGGTCGAGGTACACGCGACCGGTCTCGTGGTCGACCTCGTACTTGTTGCGGCTGCCGCGCGGGATCTCGATGACGGCGTCGTAGGCGTTGGTCATGCGGCTAACTTTAGTGCGTGCCCCCCGAGCCCCAGGAGGAGACGGCGCAGCAGCGCCGCCCGCGCCTCACGCCCGCCATCGCGGACGTCCGGCGCGCGGTGCGCGAGTCCTTGGCCCGGCTGGGCGAGGCGGCCCCCGCCGGTCGCCCTGCCGAGGCGGCCCCCGCTGGTCGTCCTGCTGAGGTGCCTCCCGCTGGTCGACTGAGCGAGGCGAATGGAGACCAAGCCGGTGCAGCCCCCCTGGTGCTCGTCGCGCTGAGCGGCGGCGCGGACTCCCTGGCCCTCGCCGCGGCGACGGCCTTCGAGGCGCCGCGCGCGGGCCTGCGGGCCGGCGCCGTCATCGTCGACCACGGGCTGCAGGATGCCTCGGCCGAGGTCGCGCAGGCGGCCGCCGACCGGGCCCGCGGTCTCGGGCTCGACCCGGTGGTCGTGGTGCGGGTCGACGTCGACCCGGCGAGCCCGGAGGGGCCAGAGGGCGCCGCGCGGACGGCGCGCTACGCGGCGCTGACGGCTCAGGCATCCGCGCTCGCCGCCTCCGCCGTGCTGCTCGCGCACACGCTCGACGACCAGGCCGAGACGGTGCTGCTCGGCCTCGCACGGGGCTCGGGCGCCGCGAGCCTCTCGGGGATGGCGGCGGAGGCGGGGCTGTTCCGGCGGCCGCTGCTCGGCATCCGCCGCACCGAGACGCGTGCGTTCTGCGCCGATTCGCGACTCTCCTTCTGGGACGACCCGCACAACCTCGACCCCTCTTATGCGCGCGTGCGCGTGCGGCAGCGGGTGCTGCCGCTGCTCGAGGCCGAGCTCGGGCCCGGTGTCGCCGAGGCGCTCGCACGCACGGCCGAGCAGCTGCGCGAGGACAACGACGCGTTCCAGCGCATGATCGAGGAGCTCATCGAGGATGTCGTCGAGCACGTCGAGGCCGGCATCGCGATCTCGGTCGCGGCCCTCGAGGCCAACCCGCTCGCGCTGCGCGGACGCATCGTGCGGTATGTCGCGGCCGCGGAGTTCGGGGTCGCGCTCGAGCGCGTTCACGTGCAGGCGCTGCTGCGCCTCGTGACCGACTGGCACGGGCAGAAGCCGCTCGACCTGCCGGGGTTCAGCGCCGCCCGGGAGGGGCGGATGCTGGTGCTGCGCGCCGCGGCGCCCACCGCATAGGCTCGAGGCATGCTGCCGGAAGACGTCGCATCGGAGCTCGACAGGGTCCTTCTGACCGAGGCCGAGATCAAGGACAGGCTGCGCGTGATCGCGCGCCAGATCGAAGCGGACTATGCAGGCCGCGACCTGCTGCTCATCGCCGTGCTGAAGGGCGCCGTCATGGTGATGGCCGACCTCGCGCGCGAGCTGCAGCGCAGCGTCGAGGTCGACTTCATGGCCGTGTCGTCCTACGGCGCGAGCACGCATTCGAGCGGCGTCGTGCGCATCGTGAAGGACCTCGACATCGACCTCGCGGGCCGCAATGTGCTCATCGTCGAGGACATCATCGACTCGGGCCTCACCCTCGACTGGCTCAAGAGCAACCTGCTGTCGCGCAATCCGGCCTCGCTCGAGATCTGCGCGCTGCTGCGCAAGCCGGATGCCGCGAAGGTCGACATCGACGCGAAGTACGTCGGCTTCGAGATCCCGAACGAGTTCGTGGTCGGCTACGGCCTCGACTACGCCGAGCGCTACCGCAACCTGCGTTCCATCGCTGTGCTCGCCCCGCACGTCTACTCGTAAGTGGGCCCATCCGTCCGGCGGGGGCCTCCATTCGCCGCAAGCGGCTCAGTCGACCAGCGGGAGCCACGAGCAGCTCAGTCGACCAGCGAGACCATTCGCTCCGCTGGTCGACTGAGGCCGCCAGGCCGAATGGAGACCCGCCTGCGGGGCGGCACCTCGGCCCGGCTGGTCGACTGGCCGCTCGCGGCGAATGGAGACCAGGCCCGAGAGGTCTTCCCCAGCACAGGGCGCAATGCGCCTCGCTACCCCGCCGTTCGCGGGTCCCGCGGCTCCCGGCATCCGCATTGCCTGCGATCGTGGGCCCGTGCCTCACGTCTACATGCTCCGATGCGCCGACGGCAGCCTCTACGTCGGCTCGACCCGTAACCTCGATGCCCGGATGTCTCAGCATTCAGCGGGCAGAGGATCCGTCTACACGAGCCGGCGGATGCCGGTCGAGTTGGTCTGGGCTGCCGAGTACGACGAGGTCCGTGACGCCTATGCGATGGAGAAGAAGATCCAGGGATGGAGTCGTACGAAACGTGAGGCGCTCATCCGCGGGGACTGGGACGACGTTCATCGGAACACCGGCAGCGGAAGCAACATCCGACGGAAGCGCAAGCACCCGGATTGATATGCCGAGCGGCCACGGGTTGGCCCTCGGTCTCCATTCGGCCTGGCGGCCTCAGTCGACCAGCGGGTGTGTCGGCCTGGCGGCCTCAGTCGACCAGCGGGTATCGGGCACGCCCAGCCGGCGGCGCGAACACACAGAACGCCTGCGGCGAACACGGAGGCACCGCCTAGAGAGCACGGCGTAGTCTGCTAGCACCATGAATCTCAAGAAGCTCATCCGCGGGCCGTTCGTCCTCGTCCCGTTGGCGATCCTCATCGTTGTGATCGGTTTGAGCATGCTCAATCTGTCGGGCGGCTACAAAGAGGTCTCGACGCAGCAGGGCCTCGAACTGCTCTCCGCGGGCAAGGTCCAGTCGGCCGAGATCATCGACGGCAACCAGCGCGTCGACCTCGTGCTCAACCAGGCCGACGGCGACAACGGCACGCACGTGCAGTTCTATTACGTCAGCCAGCGCGGGGCGGATGTCGTCAAGGCCGTCGACAGCGCGAACCTCCCCAAGGGCTACAACGACAAGGTGCCCCAGCCGAGCATCTGGGGCAGCCTGCTGAGCTTCCTCATCCCCGTGATCCTGATCGGCGCGCTGTTCTGGTTCATGCTCGCGGGCATGCAGGGCGGCGGCAACAAGGTCATGCAGTTCGGCAAGAGCCGCGCCAAGCTCGTCTCGAAGGAGAGCCCGAAGGTCACCTTCGACGACGTCGCCGGTGCCGACGAGGCGCTCGAAGAGCTGCAGGAGATCAAGGACTTCCTCAAGGAGCCGAGCAAGTTCCAGGCCGTCGGCGCCCGCATCCCCAAGGGCGTGCTGCTCTACGGCCCCCCTGGAACCGGCAAGACCCTGCTCGCCCGCGCCGTCGCGGGTGAGGCGGGCGTGCCGTTCTACTCGATCTCCGGTTCCGACTTCGTCGAGATGTTCGTGGGTGTCGGCGCGAGCCGCGTCCGCGACCTGTTCGACCAGGCGAAGCAGAACTCGCCGTCGATCATCTTCGTCGACGAGATCGACGCCGTCGGCCGCCACCGCGGCGCCGGCCTGGGCGGCGGTCACGACGAGCGCGAGCAGACGCTGAACCAGCTGCTCGTCGAGATGGACGGCTTCGACGTCAAGACGAACGTCATCCTCATCGCGGCGACCAACCGCCCCGACATCCTCGACCCGGCCCTGCTGCGCCCCGGCCGCTTCGACCGCCAGATCGCCGTCGACGCGCCCGACATGAACGGCCGCAAGAAGATCCTCGAGGTGCACGGCCGCGGCAAGCCGCTCGCGAAGTCGGTCGACCTCGAGGTCGTCGCCCGCAAGACCCCCGGCTTCACCGGCGCCGACCTGGCGAACGTGCTCAACGAGGCCGCGCTGCTCACGGCGCGCTCGAACGCGCAGCTCATCGACAACCGGGCGCTCGACGAGGCCATCGACCGCGTCGTCGCCGGCCCGCAGCGCCGCACCCGCGTGATGAAGGACAAGGAGAAGCTCATCACGGCGTACCACGAGGGCGGTCACGCCCTCGCCGCCGCAGCGATGCGCCACACCGACCCCGTCACGAAGATCACGATCCTGCCGCGCGGCCGCGCCCTCGGCTACACGATGGTGATGCCGCTCGAGGACAAGTACTCGGTCACCCGCGAAGAGCTGCTCGACCAGCTCGCTTACGCCATGGGCGGCCGCGTCGCCGAAGAGATCGTGTTCCACGACCCGACCTCGGGCGCCGCGAACGACATCGAGAAGGCCACGGGCATCGCCCGCCAGATGGTCACCGAGTACGGCATGAGCGCCGACATCGGCTCGGTCAAGCTCGGCGGGGCATCCGGCGAGATGTTCCTCGGCCGCGACATGGGC
>Ga0131853_10007007_pt1 | contig 20371 bp, 18 predicted proteins | sample TergutLab28metaG_FD_92764 | JGI IMG/M metagenome (GOLD analysis project Ga0131853, IMG submission 92764) | Labiotermes labralis P1 segment gut microbial communities from Petit-Saut dam, French Guiana - Lab288 P1 (version 2) (version 2) | ecosystem: Host-associated > Arthropoda: Insects >...
CGCGCGTAACCCGCCTCTTTAAAGTTATGCCAGACTCCCTCTGACTCAAAATAATTCACCTTACAGCCTAAGGTGTGAAATGCGACTTTCCTACTCATCATCTATCCTCTTTCTATCTCAAGTGCATAAGAAATCGCCGACAACACATAAATTGGTGCCGTTTCTGTACGCAAAATTCTCGGACCCAGCCCCATTGGCATAAAGCCAGCCTTTGTCAACGCATCCACCTCGATCTCATCGATGCCCCCTTCTGGACCAACTAAAATCAAAATCCTTGCTCCATCTTCTACGCCTCGAAGTGTCGTCGCCAATCTCTGCTTGTCTTCCTCACCAAATGCCTCATAAGCAAATAAGCATACATCGTATGATTCTCCCATGGTCAATAATTGACTAAAACTGGCAACATCAGCCACAGCAGGTACCACCTGGCGGTGGGATTGGCGTGCGGCTTCCAGTGCAATTTTCTGCCAACGACAGGCTTTACTGCTAGCCTTCTTCGGATCCACCTTTGCCACCGACCGCTTCATTCGTATGGGAACAAAGCCAGACGCCCCACATTCCGTCCCTTTTTGAATGACCCAATCCATCTTATCCGACTTAATTATTCCCTGGGCAATCGTCACAAAAACAGGCAATTCGACACCTTCCGACTTTTGGGTGACCACCTTAACTTGGACCTCTGTTTTAGTCAAACTTAAGATTTCCACTACGTAACTTTTCTTTTGATCCGTACAAAGGATCACTTGATCAGAGACGCTAAAACGCATCACATTCACCATGTGATGCACATCCGGACCAACGATTGTTATTTGGTCATCTCTTATCTGGTCGTCTTTAATAAAATACCGTTGCAACGTCATCAACTCCAATGATGACTAAATTATAGCATAGACATGGAAATAATTGAACTCTTTTCAACTCACAAAAAAGAAAGCTAGCTAACCATGCTAACTTCCTTTTCTATCCATTCAATCATACTTTTTTATGCAAGTAATCCAAAATGGCTTCTGCCGAGCCAAAATTGGTTGCCAGCGGGACGTTATAAACGTCACATAAACGAAGCAAGGCATTCACATCTGGCTCGTGAGGTTGCGGCGTTAATGGATCACGGAAGAAAATAATGCCATGGACCTTCCCTGACGGAATCAACGCTCCAATCTCTTGGTCTCCACCAAGAGGTCCTGAATGGAACCGTTCAACAGTCAGACCTGTGTTTTCCATGATCAACTTCCCTGTTGTTCCTGTGGCACAAAGCTCAAATTCCTCAAAGCGTTGCTCATTTTCCTTAACAAATGCAATCAAAGAGTCCTTCATATCGTTATGTGCAATCAATGCTATTTTCATAACCTCACGCTCCACTTTTTATATTTGGAGTTATTATACCACATCCTACCATCAAAAAAGCAGGTGGCATCCATCACCATCTGCTTAATTTTGATTTACTCCACTACTCTGCTGACAAAGCTGCCATGGTAATGTAATTGTACGGTTGGTTGAAGTGTGGCAAGAAGAAGATATCCAATAACTTTAAGTCATCGATGGTGACTTGCTTCGCTACCGCTAACGAGAACATATGGATTCCCATTGAAATATCGTTAAACGATGCCAATTGTGCACCTAACACACGACGGGTTGTGCGGTCGTATACGATACGGATTTTAACGTTGCTGTTTTCTTCCGTCATAAATCCAGGCTTCTGTAAGTCTTCGAAATCCGTATGAGCGGCATCGAATCCAGCTTCCTCAGCCTTTTTAGCCGTTAGTCCCGTTGACACCATGTTATACCCATAGATTGAGATGCCGTTAGATCCTTGTACACCAGCTGATTGTAATGGCGTTCCACATGCATTATGAGCCCCAACAATTCCACTACGTACGGCATTGGTCGCTAAGGCAATATAAGCACGATCTTGCAGGGCGTTACTAAATACCGTTGCACAATCTCCAACTGCATACACGTCTTTTACGTTTGTTTCTTGATTCAAGTTAACTTCATATGCACCTTTTGGTGTCGTCTCAAGCACGCCTGCTCCTAATTCAGAGTTAGCCATGAATCCAACTGAAACGATGACCATGTCAACGTCATAGGTCCCTTTGTCCGTCACAATGCCAGTCACGGTGCTATCTCCCTTGATTTCATTAATCTTTTCATTCAAGCGGATGTCAACACCGTTGTCACGCATGACTTTTTCCATATCTGTCGTAAACCACTCGTCGTAGTAACCTGGTAAAACAGAAGACGCGGCTTCAAACATATACGTTTTCTTTCCACGACGTTGAACCGCTTCAGCGAGCTCAACCCCAATGTATCCAGCACCAATAACGGCAACAGATTTAACCGCATCGCTCTTCAAGGCTTCATGAATATCGCCACCATCGTAGAACGTTTTTACATAGTGAACATTGTCTAAGTCAATTCCTGGAATTGGAGGTGGAATGGGGCGAGATCCCGTTGCTAAAATTAGCTTATCGTATGGTTTTTCAATGGCTGTCCCATCTTTTGCCACAGCCTTTACTACTTTATTATCAAAGTCAACCGACTTAACTTCTGTTTCTGTTAAGAAATTGGCACCAGCCTCAGCCAATGCATCTCCAGAGCTGTAAAACAGCTGATCTGGTCCAGGCAATTGTCCACCCACCCATAGTGCCGTTCCACAGCCAAGATAACTAATGTAAGAGTTACGCTCAACAACCGTTACTTCATGGTCCTTGTAATTCCCTAGAATGGTATTCGCTGCTGCAATCCCCGCATGGTTACTACCAATGATAACAACTTTACTCATGATACTCACTCCTCATATATTAGTATTAATAATTGTTATTATCGTAACATAAAAAAATAGCATTGTAAAGTGTTTTCTATCGAACTTTATGATTATTCTCTAACGATTTGCAAGACGCACGTTTAAGTGATAAAATGACTAAAACAAGATGGCATTTACTTGGAGGTTTAGACATGAATAAAATTAGAATTGGTATTGTTGGATATGGCAATTTAGGCCGTGGTGTGGAGCAGTCAATTAAGCAAAACGACGACATGGAGCTGGTCGCTGTGTTCACCAGGCGAGATCCGAATGCATTAACGTTATTAACAGATGAGGCGAAAGTCATTCACATGGATGATGTTCTTGATTACAAAGGAAGTGTCGATGTGATGATTCTTTGTGGTGGATCTGCGACGGATCTACCGGAAATGACCCCTGAGCTTGCAAAGCATTTTAATGTCATCGACAGCTACGACACCCACGCCAACATCCCCGCTCATTATGACCAAGTAGATGTTTCTGCCAAAAATGGCAAAACCCTCGGCATCGTTTCCGTTGGTTGGGACCCAGGATTATTTTCTCTGAATCGCCTGTACGCAGAAGCGGTTCTCCCCGTTGGAGATACTTTCACCTTCTGGGGGCCTGGTCTAAGCCAAGGTCATTCCGATGCCATTCGTCGTATTAAAGGAGTTAAGCATGGCGTTCAATACACAGTTCCCATTGAAGAGGCTGTCAACCAAGCAAGGAAAGGTAATGGTTTAGCCTTAACTACACGAGAAAAGCACTTGCGTGAATGCTACGTTGTTCCAGAAGAAGGTGCCTGCTTAGCTGAGGTCGAAAAAACCATTAAAACCATGCCAAATTACTTCGCTGACTACGAGACAACGGTGAACTTTATTTCAGAAGATGAGCTGAAGTCGGACCACAGTAAAATGCCTCACGGTGGTTTTGTGATCCGAAGTGGACAAACAGGAGCTGGTAACCAACACACCATCGAATACGCATTGAAAGAAGATTCCAACCCAGAATTTACGTCATCGGTTTTAGTTTGCTACGCCCGGGCAGCTTATCGCATGCACGGGCAAGGCGAGGTTGGTGCTCGTACCGCCTTTGATGTGCCACCAGGTCTACTATCCATCAAAACGCCTCACCAACTAAGAGTTGAGATGCTATAACAGAAAAGAGCACCTGCTATTAGCAGAATGCTCTTTTAATGTTCTGTTAAACTTTTATCACTAGTAAAGTTAACGTTTAACCACTTTTCATAAGGAAGCTCCTCAAAGTCACGAGCTAACTTCTTTCGAACACCATCTTGTTTTAAAACAGAATCCAATTCCGACTGACAGGCGATCACAAAATCAATTTCAATGATTAACTGTCCCCCTACCTTACCAAGCCGTAGCGCATGTTCAGAAAGGTTGTAGCGCCTTTTGATCTCTTTAATTTTTCTTTTAACTAAGTCAAACACTTCAGGTGAAGGAGCAGCTTGCATCAACTCTTTCACGCAATTTTTCATCGCCACAATAGCCGTTCTACCAAAGAGCAAGGTGATGATAACCGTTAAAACTGGATCAACGAAAGCCGTAAATTCGTAGTGAGCCGTAAAACTTAACCCGAAAGAAAGGGTAAATCCGATCAAAATTCCTATTCCAAGTAGTAAGCTGAACTTCCATTGAGCCAGTTCCACTTCAGAAATAGCGGTCATATGATCTTTCGTCAACTTTTTCAAATAGAAGAAGACCATCAGATTAAAGATCACTGAAAAAATTCCGTACAAAACACCTGATGTAATATCAATCACATGTCCCCCATTTAAAATAACACCGATCGCCGTCGCAATGTTGGTAATACAAATGTACAAAATAATGCTGTACTGAACAACGGCAATAAACGGTTCAAAGGTTGCTTTCCCAAAAGGGTAATTCCACGTGTCCTTTTTTTGAATAAATTTCATGGACATGATGGACAAATACGTTAAAGCAATCCCCACTAAATTAAAAACACCGTCAAATAAAATAACTTGAGAGCCTGTTAAAAAACCAACCATTAAAGCAACTACCGTAAAGGTAAAGGTGAAGATAACAGAACTTCTCAATACTTTTCGATTAACAGCTTCGGCCTGATTTCCGAAACTCATAATAAAACCTCCACAATCAATTTACAACCTTAGACTAATAAAGCTTCTCATCACTATTTTCCACAAAAAGTGTTGATTTTCGACGTCAAGTGTGATACAATTTTTTACAGTAAGCGGGATTTACAGACCCCAAGTGCCGTTTTATTAGAGAATTAGAGTGACCCCATCTCAAAATTCTCGCTTTTTTTTTGCTTTTTTAAACCATGAAGAGCTGGTCCATTGACCAGCTCTTTTCTATTATTCAATAGCGATCATATAAGAATAAACCGGTTGTTCACCAGGGATAATCGATACTTCAGCATCTTCCCATTTTTCTTCAATAAATTCTGCCAATTCATCGGCTTCATCTTCTGTCGTATCTTCACCGTAAATGATGGTCACTAATTCACAATCATCGCTCATCATCTCTTCAATTAAAGCACGAGCAGAAGTCTCCTTGTTTGGCGTTGAAACCACAATGTCTTTATCTAAAATACCAATGTGATCGTCTTTGCGAATGTCAATGCCATTCATGTTCGTGTCACGTACAGCATAAGTTAAAGCGCCTGACTTAACCCCATCAATGGAAGCTGTCATGTCTGCCTCTAATGCTTCGAGGGTTGAATGTTCGTTAAACATCGCCATCGACACGTATCCTTGTGGAATGGTCTTCGTTGGAATAACGGCAATGTTCACCTCTTCCATGACCTCTTTTGCTTGGTTAGCAGACATAATGATATTAGAGTTGTTAGGTAAGATCACAACGTTCTTCGCATTTAATTCTTCAATGGCTTTAATGAAATCCTCTGTTGAGGGGTTCATCGTTTGCCCGCCTTCAATCACGTAGTGAACACCTGCTTCTTCAAACAGCGCCTTCACACCAGCACCTGAAACCACAGCAATGACAGCAAATTCCTTTTGAGGTTTACTTTCTTCCGTAGTCGGTGTGGCTGCATTGGCAATAATTTCGCTATGCTGCTCTGACATGTTTTCAATTTTCAACGTAACAAATTCCCCGTGACGTTGTGCCATGTTTAGCGCATCCCCAGGCGTTAACGTATGAACGTGAACTTTAACGATGTCCTCGTCTTGAACAACCACGATGGAGTCACCTAAATCACTCATTTTCTGTCTGAACATCGTTTCGTTAAAGGTTAGCTTGTCAGGATCTAAGCGAACAATGAATTCCGTGCAATAACCAAATTCGTCGTGATCAAAATTCAAATCGTGATCTGAAATCGTATCGATGTTTACCGCACTCTCTAATGCGACTTCCTCGCCCTTTAATGCCTTCAGGAAACCTTCGTAAATATAAAGGAGGCCTTGACCACCACTGTCAACCACACCAGCCTCTTTTAAAACGGGTAATAGTTCCGGTGTGTTATCCAAAGATTTTTTCATCTCTTGGATTAAAAACTCGTATAAATCAATCACATTATCGAGAGCTTTATGGTGCTCTAAAGCAGCTGCAGCTGACTCCCTTGCTACGGTTAAAATCGTTCCTTCAACTGGCTTCATAACCGCTTTGTATGCCGTTTGAACCCCTGAATCAAAAGCTTTTGCTAAGTCGGAGGCGGTTGCCACTTCAATGCCTTCCATCCCACTAGCAAAACCACGGAACAACTGAGATAAAATAACACCTGAGTTCCCACGGGCTCCCATAAGCAACTCACGAGATAATTGCTTCGTTAGTTTTTCCATCGACGTTTCATCGCTCGTTCCGACTTTATTGGCACCTGCTGTAAACGTCATGGTCATGTTCTTCCCTGTATCCCCATCCGGGACAGGAAAAACATTTAGTTTGTCAACAATTTCTGAATGATTAGCTAAGTTACGCGAACCTGCTACAAGCATTCGTTTAAAATCATTACCTGTAATTTGAATTGCCATGTTCCTAATCTCCTTACTCTAGCCCTTTAATGCCTTGGACAAACACATTAATGTCGTTAATATAGTCCCCGAAGGTTTGCGTAGCTACATAGCGTACTTTTTTCTGAATTTCAATACACACTTCAGACACTTTAACCCCTAGTGCTAAAACCACGTAGATTTCAATGTCAATTTTACCATCGTTGGTCGGTGTAATGGTGACCCCCTTTGAAAAGTTGTCGCGCCCCAAAACCACAGCAAGCCCATCTTTTACTGGACTTTTAGATGCCATTCCAACCACACCATAACATTCGTTGGTTGCATTTCCAATGACAATGGCAAACGCCTCTTTCGAAATGTCAATTCTTCCTAATTCATTATCAATTTTAACTGCCATTTACTTCACCTCAATTAAACGGATTAATAAAAACATCATACCATTATAGCATAATCAATTGTTAAAGCAAACATACGCACTCTTGAAAAATGTTTTCCGTCACATTTTTAAACTAGAATGCTGTATTCCCCGGAGAACCTTTTCGATACTCTGACATAAATTCTTCTCTAAAATCAAGCAGCCGATCTTCTCTAATGGCCTGCTGAACGTCTTCCATCAACTTGATTAAGAAGCGTAAATTGTGATAGCTCACCAACCTTGCCCCTAAGGTTTCGTTCGCTTTCATTAAATGTCGGATATAAGCTTTTGTGTAATTTTTACAGGTGTAGCATTCGCATTTTTCGTCTAAAGGCGTGAAATCACGTTCAAATCCTTTGTTCTTCACCACGAGGCGACCTCCAGAGGTCATGGCCGCACCGTGACGTGCTACCCGTGTCGGAAGCACACAGTCAAACATATCAATTCCACGAATCACCCCATCGATTAAGTCGTCAGGCGCACCAACCCCCATCAAATAGCGGGGCTTATCTTTTGGAAGAAACGGCACCGCATAATCCACCATCTTGCGGGCGGTCTCTTTCGTTTCACCAACAGATACCCCACCAATGGAGTAGCCTGGAAAATCCATCTCGACTAATTTCTTCGCTGAATACTCACGTAAATCTGGGAATTCGCCACCTTGCACAATCCCGAAGAGGGCTTGGTCATGAGGTCGCACGTGAGCTTTTAGCCCTCTTTCTGCCCAACGTAGGGTTCGATCTACGGATTTTTTCATGTAATCGTGGGTCACAGGATAAGGTGGGCATTCATCAAAGGACATGATGATGTCAGCACCTAGTTTATTCTGGACATCAATGGAAATTTCCGGTGACATAAACAACTTTGCTCCATTGCGGTGGTCGCGAAAGGTCACCCCTTCTTCTTCAATTTTACGCATTTGGCTTAAACTAAAGACTTGGAACCCGCCTGAATCCGTTAAAATCGGCCCCGGCCAATTCTGGAATTTGTGCAAGCCACCTGCTTCCGCCACAATGTCTTCACCTGGCTGAAGCCATAAATGGTAGGTGTTAGCCAAAATAATGCCCGCTCCCATGTCATCGAGCTCCTCTGGCGATAGCGTCTTTACCGTTGCTAAGGTCCCTACTGGCATAAAAATCGGCGTCTCAAAACTACCGTGTGGCGTATGAAGTCTCCCATACCGCGCACCCGATTGCTTGCATTCATGTAACAATTCGTATCTAATTGCCATTTTTACATCACTCATTTCTAATCGCTTTAACTTCAGTATTATAGCACTTTTGATTAAATTTTAAAATAAAAGACAGGATCATTGACTTAAAAAAGCTACAACTTTCGTTGCAGACTTAATAAAAATTAATCTATCTTCGCTTGATTAACATGGCATCGCCAAAGCTGAAGAAACGATACCTCTCCTCGATGGCTGCGGCATAAGCTTCCATCACAAACTCAAAACCTGCCATGGCTGAAATCATCATAATCAAGGTCGATTTTGGCAAATGAAAATTGGTCACCATACCATCCACCGCTTTCCATTCAAAGCCAGGATAAATAAAAATATCGGTCCACCCTTCACAGGCTTCAAGCTTATCCTTCTTTCGTACCAAGGTCTCAAGCAGCCGCACCGCTGAGGTTCCCACACAAATGACACGATCCCCACGTTCACGAGTCGCGTTAATCACATCTGCCGTTTCCTGAGACACCCGATAAAACTCCGCGTGCATGTCATGTTCTTCCACGTTATCTACCTTCACCGGTCTAAACGTCCCAATCCCAATGTGCAGTGTAATAAAGGTAAGATTAACCCCTTTTTCGGCAACCGCCTTAAGTAAGTCTTCTGTAAAATGCAGGCCGGCTGTCGATGCCGCCGCTGCCCCGATTTCTTTACCAAAGACCGTCTGATATCGATCCCGATCGACCAGCTTCTCTGTGATATAAGGTGGTAAAGGCATTTCGCCTAGGGCGTCCAGAATTTCGTAGAAGATTCCTTCGTAAGTAAAGTCCACTTCGCATAATCCGTCTTCTTTCTTCGCGACGCAGGTTGCCTTAAGTCTGCCATCACCAAAGGTGATGAACGTCCCAACGGGAACTTTTTTAGCTGGCTTGATTAATACTTCCCAACGGTCTTTTTCTAATTGTGTGAGTAGTAGGACTTCAATCGCTGCACCGGTCTCCTCTTTCGTTCCCAGTAGTCGCGCCGGCATCACTTTCGTGTTATTAAGAACGAGGGTGTCACCTGGATTTAGTTCGTCCAAGATATCCGTGAATGTTCGGTGCTGAAATTGCTGGTTTGGCACGTCGAGAACCATCAACCGGGATGCATCCCGCTTCTCGAGGGGGGTCTGTGCAATTAACTCCTCGGGTAAATTAAAATCAAAATCTTCTACTTTCATGTGGTTACCTCTTTTAGTTACTCTTATTTTATTTCCGCAACAACGGATACTTCTCCCTCAATTCCAATTCTCTTTCTAAATATTCTAAAAATGAAGATAAGGCCTTTTCTTGTGAATATTCGTACCCCTCCCACTCCATTAAAGCATCTTCCAAATCACTTTTAATTGAAAAATGGGATGGTAAGGTAAAACCTAAAATTTCAAGCTGATCAACTTCTTCCAAGGATCTTATCTCTTCCATAACAGAACATAGCTCGTGCCTTGCATTAAAACATAAATCTTCAAAAAGTTCTGCTGTTAACCTAAGCATCGTAACAGCTTTACTTCGGATTGTTTCTCCTGTATTCCCTTCCCAGACCGTTAAGTCATAAATTTCCAGTGTTTCGTCGTAGTTTTCTTCAAGTTCAGATAATCTCATACTATAGTCGTGATAATCTGAGTATTTGCCCACTGCATACAACAATTTCTGTTGCAATTCACTAACTTTTTTCATTCTGACCCTCACTTTCAAGCACTGCTTTCTCCAAATCTCTCCAAATTTCAACCAACCGATCGTAAATCCCTAGTGGTTTCAACAACCCCTTTTCTGCTAGTAGGGTTAGCTTCATTTCTTCTCTTCCAACCTTGCTTTTTTCCAATAATAAGAGTTGCTCATCATCCAACCTTTCTGGCAAGACATTCTCTATCCACTGATCAGGCAGTTGCTCTAACTCAAGATAATCTGTTAAGCAAAAGTATGCTAAACCAGCCCATCCTTTAAGAACAACTTCCCCATCATCTTCTACATCAAAAATAAGCTCGATCTCTTCTACTAAATTCTCTACAATCTCATCAAGTGAATCGGAATAAACATCCTCATACAACTCTTTTGCCAAAGGCCATAGAAGATGGCTTTTCATCAGGCATGGTGAGAATTCATATAAGGTTCTCACATAAAAATGCTCCATCTCATAACTTGGTAAGACAAGTTTTTCGGTCCATTCGATCATCTGCTCTAGCAACGGTATACTAAGTTTTTGTCGCTCTTTTCTACTATGTAACGCACAGACAGCATTGAAATATGTCCTCAGCGATTCAGTTGATAGCAAGCTAATTTGATAAAGGAGTGCGTACACAATCAATTTGTCACTTGGTAGGCGATACCATGTTTCGTTGTTGACAAGGATTTTGGCTTGCACCATGTCAAGTAAAATCTCTTTTTCAAATCGTTCTACTTGCATCTGAGCATTACAATTTTCAACATAGATGCTTATCAATTCACTCTTCGACCAAACTGCATCAACACCTTGCTCCCAGTAATCCCAAGATATTTCTAGGTTCAAAAATAAATTTAACAAAGCTTCGATCCCCATTTGGCTCTTTTGCTCAATGTAAGAAAACACATAACGGATATATTCTAGGTAGCCTTTTGGTAATTCATCGTTTTGAGAGATAACAGCCATCAAGAAGGCTAGAGACTCTTCTGTTTCCATTAACCCAAAATGTGTATAATCGAGATAACCTTGAATGAGTTTAGAAAACCTCAATAGATATTCTTGTTTAATGTCATTTGAAGAAATCCAATGTTGAAAACCATCAAATCCATCAATATCGGTAAGCGTCATACTACCGATATAGTCTTCTTCAAAATTTGCCATCACTTCTGCTTTACTTTGTTCTTGATAATCTCGGGAACCAGTCTCTTCCAGTTCGTCCTCATCGATTTCAAAATCAAAATGGGATTCGTGCCACCGTTTATACTTTTGAATCGTGGTCTCAAACGCATCTGAAAGCTCTAAATCAAAAGTTTTCAAATCTCTTTCTAAACACCACATGACATCGGAAAATTCATCCTCATCTTCCCCGAATGCCGCAACTGCAAGTTCTAAATCGTAATAACGCATCAAATAGTCGCTTATTTTCTCTGTGTTTTGCTTTATATAGGCAGTCTTGAACATCTCATAAGCATTTGAAAAAGCCAGGACAGTCATATCCAAACGCATGCGATTTCTCATCAAACACTCAATATACAGTTCAAGTAGTCTTTCTGGGGAATCCATTAATCCTTGTTTTAAAACATTTAGTGCTACGATTGAAAATCGATTTAAATCCTCCTTTAGCCAACTTTCAGGGTATTTCTCCATACTGTTCAACAAGGCATGGAACATCTTTTCAATCTGTAAATGTGAGCTTGAACACCAATTTTTTCTATAACTTGCAATTATTTTGATCTGTCGGCCAAATCCAATCTCATAGTAATCCTGCTCAGAGCGGAAAGCCACTCTTAGCTTATCGTAACCTTTATGATGAACAATCAAATGACCATGGGTATCCCAAAAGTTAATGCAGTCAGAATCAACTAACTCTATCGCTTTTTCCATCAATAAACCATAATAACGATCAGCCTTAGTTTGGTTATATTCTATTATTTCTAATAAATCCATGCATTGCGAAAAATATTGACAACTGTTGATTAAAACTTGAAAATCGAAACTTGAAGCATTTTCGATAACCTCAACAATAAAATCCTTCATTGATGGGTTCTGAAAGGTCACTAAAATGCGCATCCCTAACGAATCTGTTCTAACAATACTCTTTTCAAGTTCAATCATCACTTCTTTAAAGCTTTTCCAAATTCTAGACGTGTCAGCTCTCTGCACGATCATATCATCATAAGCCATCTCGAGTAACCTAACTTCTGCTGGAAGTGGGATGATGGACATAAACTGATAGACAAATTGTGCTTCTAACGAAAGCCCACCATATATGTCACTCAAAAAATCATTTGGACGGTCAAGATAATGAAGCAATGCGTCGTAACATCCTTCGGGATCAAGAAATTTTTGCACTTCATTCTTAAAAAACATTTCTAACACACGGGGATTATAATTCTCAGATGCCATCACATCATGTGCCAACTCTGACAAAGCTAGCATCTGTAACCATGTTAGCTCCGCATGGCGCAAGTGTCCGTGATATATTCTTAACTTATCTACATCGCTATACTGAGTGATTTTACATTCTAATTTAGCACTTTCGATTAATCCGCGCATTTCTGAATTCTGCTTCAATCCCTGCTCTAAAACATAACCACGGGTCGTTAATATCAAATAACAGTCGAATTGTCTTCTTATCTCTTTGATCATTGTAGCTAATTTTCTCTCTTCTGAGTTAAAGCCTAACCCTTTGAAAGTATTACTTCCCCAGAAATCATCAAAGACAACGATCTTTTTCCCTTTTTGAGCGTAAGCAACCAGTAATTCTTCGACGGAAGTTACAAAAAAGAAATGATCAAATTCAAAATAAGCAAGAAAATACAAAGCTAATTGTCTAGCTAAAGTCGTTTTACCTACGCCAGGATCCCCTGAAATAAATAGCACCTTATTTCGCTTTAAGTATTCAAGCGATTCACTGTAAATTCTAGTTTCTACAAAGATCTCCAACTCTTTTACAGCAATGTCAAGTTGTGTCTTTGAAAATTGCATCAATGGAGCATTGACTGCTTCAACGATAACTTTACTTAAAATATGCTCCAAAGTTTCTGTGTTTTGAACCCACAACTTCATGTACTTTTTTTCAATTTTTTTATAAGGCCCATCAACTAATGATAAGTAATTGTTCAAATCTCTTCCACAAATAATATCTTCAGTATTTCTAATGTAAGGTGAAAAAAGTAAAACAATTTGCTCTTTCTTTTCTACTGATAATTCGCAAGCAAGAATCAGAATATAACGGTCAACTGACTTTCCTTCATTAACAAGCTCGTCTATGCGACATTTTTCCTTTTTCAACATAGCTGTTGTCACCGTTTTATGACGCTTTGCTTGAAATATCGTTACATCCCCCATTTCATTTGTATAGCGTCCATCAATCCCCTTATCTTTTCCATCAGCAAAAGTCTCAAACATTACACCTTCACGAACCTGAAGCATATCTCGAGCAAAATTTTGAAATTCTAACGATTCAAAAATTCTGCCAAAATCGTAATTATCCATCCTTTACCAATCCCTTTGCTGTTTACTTCAAGCTTTATAACGTGAATCAATCCTAATCCATTTCTATTGCTTTACCAACTCTTCCAACTTCTTAATTTCTTCCAAGTAATCTCTCTCAACTTGTGTTAATGTCTTCTGCTTATACTTTGTATACTCAACATCTACCTTTTCAAACGCTTCTTCTTTAGTAATGTTTCCTCGACCCTGCAAAACGTCTTCACCTGTCGCTTGCAAAATATTATCCACATGATTGACCCAGTCTTTCATGGTCATCACAACTTCTCTTTGCGCTTGTCTTTCAGCAAAATCTAAATACCCTGAAACAAGTTGATTTAATCCTGATAATTCCTTTTCACTCAAATAGTTTTTTGCAACCTTGGCTTCTCTTAGCGTTGGTAGCTCACCCTTAAATGTTGTCAATCCCATAAAATCTTTCTCACTATCAACACGACTATGGATCAACTCTGAAGCTGTGTGATTGTGAACAGCAAAGTGCATCTTATTCTGAACGGTTGAAAAGAAATATCTCGCTTCTATTGCATTTCTATTGTAATCACTACTCGTTGCAAACAAATCTAAAATTTGGCGATAGAACACTTTTTCACTGGATCTAATGTCACGAATACGAGCTAGCAGCTCTTTGAAATAGCCGCCACCACCAAGTTCTTTTAGACGGTCATCGTCCATAGTAAAGCCCTTTTTAATATACTCATGGATTCGCTTTGTTGCCCACTGACGAAATTGGGTTCCAACTAAAGATTTCACACGATACCCAACTGAAATAATAACATCTAAATTATAATAGTCTACTTGGTAGGTTTTCCCATCTTTGGCAGTTGTTGCAAAATTTGCAACAACTGAATCTCTATTCAACTCACCTTCTTCAAACACATTTTTGATATGTCTCGAGATTGTAGATTTATTTCTCTCGAATAAATCTGCCATTTGGTCAATCGTTAACCATGCTGTCTCACCACTAAAACTCACATCAACAGCTATCTGACCACTATCAGTTCTAAAGATTACCATCTGATTTTCTTTCATCTTTCTCTCCTCCTTTTCCGCCAAGCTAATATATCTCTTAGCTCTACGATAGGAGCTTTTTAAATTTAAATTTCTCTCACTTTACTGGTCTTAGTCATGACATAAAAGCCATTCACTAAGCCGCACACTTTAAAGTTGTAACACTTTGTCACAAACTCACGTTTACATCAACTAAGCATTGTATTAAGTATACCATTTTTTGTCGTATTTTTGTTAACTCTCCTTGTTTTTTTCACTAAAAAAGATTTAGCTTTTTTCGCTAAATCCCTTTGCCCATCACAAATACCTTTATACCGAGATAAGCTATGAGTACTTGATCAAAATTATCCCTCCACCACTGGATATTTCCTCGCATTTTTCTCAAGCTTCTCTTCAATCATCTCCCCGACATTAAGCGAAAGATTATCTGCCATCTGTAAACAGTAAATCAACACATCGGCTAACTCTTCTTTAATGCGCTCGATGTCTTCTACCCCTTCTTCAGCAGTCTTCCACTGAAACAGTTCCAACAATTCGTTGGCTTCTAAGGAAATGGAGATGGCTAAATCTTTTTCGTTGTGGTACTTGCGCCAATCTCTCTCATTGCGAAAGTCATTGATTTTCTCAATTAGTTCGTTTATATCCGTCTTCATCTTAGAGCTTTCCTTTCTGAGCTTGTAAAAGTACATTTCTCAATGCTTCGTCTACAGCATAAATGTACAAACCATTTACACCACGGGTTAAAAGGACATTCAATTCGTTTTTTAGCAATTCTTCTGCAACTTCTTTTTTCTTGCCATCATCAAGTGTTCTTCGTTGCGTTGCTTTTTTATTTTTACTTCCCGATGGATCAAAAATAATTTGACCGTCTCGATATTTTACCGATGGTCCAATAATCACCCCAGCATAGTTTAAGTCAAACCCTTGAATGGTAAAGGTTGATCCAATTTCATCGATGGTTTGATCTTGTTCTGCCCAAGGTAAATTTTTACTTGTATGTCTTTCCCTTGGCAATTGTAAGTTCCAAGGTTTTTTCCAGCCATCGATCTCTACTTCCCAATATTCCCTGTCTTCTGGTTTCTTTTGACCGTTGAATGGCCAGTCGTAAGTCGCAACAACTCTTGATAATCCTAAACTCTGATCTTTCGCTTTCGTTTTAACTTTATCGAACATTTTCTCTGGATCTTTAAAGATTTTAACTTCATAGCCTTTTTTATCAAAAGGAATATTAGCAATTTCAGCTTTATCAACAATGTCTCTAATCCACTGAACCGTAGCATCTTCTGCATTGATGCGAAATTGTTGTTTTAGTTGAATCAAGTTTCCTTTAAGATGTGCAACATCCCTAAGTGCACTTATTTGTAAGTCTTCTAAATAGGACTCGGTTGAAAGGATTTGATTTTTATCAAAGATAGCAATGACAACTTTTGCTCGTGCGAGGATATCTTCTAGTTGATTTTTTCCACGATAGGACTGTTTTCCTTGTGTCCAGAGAAGATGCGCTTCATCAATTAAGACAATGTCCACTTTTTCTTCTGAATCTGTATGGTTGATGAAGGTGGTTGGTTTAGAAACAATCAACGATGTATCTTTGTTCTTAATCCCTAATTTGATGGCAATTTGATCGTATACTTTCAATTGCTGATCGTGGTTTACGAGCAAATGTATGCTTTTTCCACTTAAAAAGTTAACTTCACCAGCCTCTTTGGTTTGTAAATGGAGATCGTAAAAGAGACTGCTCATTAAAACGGTCTTGCCAGTTCCCGCTTCGCCTTCAACTAAAATGAGCTCACCTTCTACATCTAAATTTAGTGCCGCTTTTGTTTTAAGTAAGATGTCATCTTTAACCTGGTATTGCTCTAATGAAAGTTTATGAAAAGGAGAAGCCTTGAAAATAGCAGAATCTTTAATAATGGATTCTAACGGAAACAAGTCTTTGTTTCTCTTTCTTAAGTCTTGCCAAATTTCGGAAAAAACATCGTCCAACTTGTCTACGGTGTAGTATGATCCTTGGGCATTAGCCCGGCGATTATAAACGTGCTCAACTGCATCTACGCTAGATAAATATTGCATCAGGCGATTTTCTATGTCTAGCGTCAGTGATTTATTAAAAAGTTGATGTCCGATAATAAACAGCTTAGACTTTTTAAACTTTGCTGGTCGACCCCCGTTACTTTTAAACGTTTCACTTGTTAAATGTTGGCTTGTTCTTGATTTAATGTTATTCGTTTCACCAACGTAAACCGAATATTTTTTGTTGCTCTCTTCGTTTATCACATAAATAACGGGGTAGTTTTTGATGTACTTTTCATAATTACAGTTCGCCTCAAGTTTTTTATCAAATATAGCACTTCCGATTTCACTTTGTGGAACTTCTAATACAAAGGGTTTCAGATTACTCATCGCTTTAATTCCTTTCCCATCTCTGTCCGCTTTCTCATTTACAGTAATTATAACAAATTCCACCTTCTTTTGATACTAAAAAACCAACTTTAAAACAACAAAAACTTGCAGCTCAATCAACTACAAGTCCTTTCACTTTTCTCCCACTCATCACAACTCATCTCATCTTCCACTCATTCTGTTACATATTCAGAATCAGCATTATTAAACTCTCTTTCTACAAATTCAGCAAAATTTTTAGCGTTAATTGGAGCAGCAAGATCAAACTTCATCACCACTATCCTCCAATCTTTTCAAATCCAATGCATTTAGCGGCGAGACCACTCGCTTCCCAGAATGCAGTTCATGTTGCTGACGAGCTGCTTTTGCAACACTTCCGCCTTGTTTAGCTATGTCCGCCACTTCATTCATTCCCTGTGGTTCTTGTTCCTGTGCAAAATCAGTTGCAGACGATTCAGCCAACATGTTCAAGATCAGCTCTGTATTGGTCATGTGATCACGAAGCCCCTCTTTCTTCAAACCTTTAAACTTCTTATACTCACTGGTTGTCTTTCCACTCCATTCTTTCGTAAGGATATCTGTCAATGTGGCATACTCTTGCTTTCCGTCTATACCAGCACGCTTAAACTCATCAGTCAGCCCTTTACGAACTTCCATAGATTTAATTCGCTGATTAATCCAGTTCTCAGAATAGCCCTTTTTCAAATACGTTTCAAATGCACGTTCTATAGCAAGCTCCGGATCGGCCATTTCATCTAATCGCTCATTCCCAACTTCTGCTAACCAAAGTTTGAAAGGCTCTGCCTTTTTAGATGGAATGGATTGAACAAGACGCAAAAGTTGTTCCGTGTCACATGCATCAGTTAATCGCATCTTTCCATCTGGAGCTAACATTTTCAACTGTACGATTTTATCGTACACTTCACTACCTTCAGAGTTTAGCTTACGTTTCAAGTCACTCCAATATCGTCTTGGATTAGATGCCTCTGCCAACACTTCACACACATCTATGACAGATAAGTACCACTTCTCCTCTTTTTCATCCCAATGTCGTCGTACTTGTTTATCTTCAAAAATCTTGATTTTACTTCCTTCCATCTTTCTCTCCTCCTTTTTTCGCCAAGCTAATATATCTCTTAGCTCTACCGCAGGAGCTTTTTTTAAATTTCTCTCATTTGACTGGTCTTAGTGATAGACATAAAACCATCCACTAAGCCGCACGCTTTAAAGTTGTAACACGTTGCTACAAACTCTCCTCTATATCAACCAACCATTGCATTAATTATACCATTTTTTGACTCTTTTTGATAGAAAATTTCTAACCAACTTGGAACACTTTAAATGAAGTTTCTGCCTTATCTTGTTCAAATCTTGGCTATTTTGTAGTAGAATAGTATCTACGATGAAAAAGCAAAGGGTGAAACACATGAAGCGAGTATTATTAAGATTATTTTTGATTGTAGCTGTTTTATTAAGTGCAGTAAGTGCAGGTTACTATTTTATTGTCAGGCCACGCCTTCCTGAATGGACGGTTGTGCAAATGATGGATCAGCTAGACCAAGTAGGTTTAGAGGATTTAGGCTTTAGGGATGAGTTAAGTGACGTGGAAGAAGAACTCTTTTCCCATCTTTTAGAACTGGTGATTGAAAACTTAGATTACGAGATGATCGATTCCAGAATTGAGGGACAACTAGCTTATGTAACGGTGAACTTAGAAACCGTTGATACACCAAGGCTGATTACAGATAACGTTGACATTATTATGAGTAATGCACTTTCAAACTTGGATTCTTTATTTTTAAGTGTCTTAGGTGGGAACATGGAGGAAGCCATCATGCAAGAATTTATTAATTTACTTGCTGATGATGCGCTCACGATTGTCATGACCACCCAAGAAGTGGAGATTCCTCTTGAAAGGTCTGGTTTCTTTTGGGTGCCTATTATAACAGATGAATTCTTGCTTACCATCATCGGCTTAGATGCGTTCACTCTGCGCCTACTAGATCAAATCATGAACTAATAGGTTAAAACAAAAAAACTTGCAGCCATCCTAGCCACAAGTCACTTGCTTAACTAAACTTCTTACTTTTTTCTTTGATCTCCTCAATACTAGTCGCAAGCAATTCTTGCTCACGTTCGTTTAAGGTGATGTCGATCTTACCTTCGATCCCATTTCTCCCAACGATGGCAGGTGTAGAAATATAGCTATCATGGGCTTGATGGTAATGTGAAACAGGTAGAATCGTTTTGCCATCTTTTAGTAACGATTCCAAAATACAGGCAGTCGCCTCTGCGATCGCCACATTGGTGTATCCTTTTCCAGCATGAACGTGATAACCACTTTGGCGAGCTTGATCTTCGATTTCATTTAAGTCCAAATGATGCTCCTTAGCCAAGTCAACCATGGATCTTCCCCCGATGGCAACACTTGACCAAGCGACAAACTGTGAATCCCCATGTTCACCAATGACATAACCGCTCACACAGCGAGGATCTACGTTAAGTGCTTCACCAACATAGTGCTTCATGCGTGAGGTGTCCAAAAGGGTTCCGGTCCCCATCACTTGTTGATGAGGCAGATTTAACTCACGGTAAAAAAGTTCTGTCATCGCATCGCATGGATTGGTAATCACCAGTAACTTGCCATTAAAACCCACATGTTTTAACTCTTTTGCAACCTTTTTGACCTCAGGTGCATTCATTTTAAGTTCCGTAAAGCGATCTGCATCGGCGTCGATTAAATCAATGTGGCCTAAGGCTGAAATAATCACATCGGCATCGGCCAAATCTTTGTAACCGCCCACTGAGACGTGTGTGTGCGTCGAAAAAAGGCTACCTGCATCTTGCAAATCCAGCGTTTCACTAAAAGCTTTGTCTTGCTTCTTGTCTAATAAAACCAATTCATTTACTAAACCTTGTCGCATTAAAACATGGGCAACGGTTGCTCCTACGTTCCCAACCCCTATGATTCCGACTTTACTCATTTTTTTCACACCTTTACTATTTTTTCTCCTTTGGACCTTTTACCAAGTCTACGACTAGACCTATTACAAAACTAGCAGGAACCGTAAAAATCATATAAACGAGTATGGCGACACCAACCCATCCTAAGTGCCCTAAATTCTCATCAAAGTTGGCGGCAATGCTGGCGAAGATAAAAATTCCGATAGCTAGAACAATCGAAACAGCCATCACATTCAAAGGATATTTCATACACCTATATTTCATCTTCCATCACCCTCTTATTAATTAAACCGATTCTCGATGGGGTCGCTAAAACTAAACTCAATGATATAAATTCCAAAATGTTCTTCAAGTTGTTCAAAGGTCAAATCCATGTCTCGAATGGATCTCCCAGGCCCACCATCTGCTGCAAAAAGTCGTTCTTGAATTTGGATAAGAGGACCACGACTC
>Ga0131853_10007009_pt1 | contig 20365 bp, 18 predicted proteins | sample TergutLab28metaG_FD_92764 | JGI IMG/M metagenome (GOLD analysis project Ga0131853, IMG submission 92764) | Labiotermes labralis P1 segment gut microbial communities from Petit-Saut dam, French Guiana - Lab288 P1 (version 2) (version 2) | ecosystem: Host-associated > Arthropoda: Insects >...
AAGACAACTCTAAACAAAGATGACCTCCCCAAATAAAACATGTCTGCCAATTGAGAACTTATTTATTCTAATTTAAGATGAAACACCCACCCCCCCACCCCCCCCCCAAACCAAGACCCTGCATAAATATAAATTTATTATTTATTTTCTGTATTTTTTGTATTTGGTGGGGGGGGGGGGGGGGGGGGGGGTCATCTTAAATTAGAATAAATAAGTTCTCAATTGGCAGACATGTTTTATTTGGGGAGGTCATCTTTGTTTAGAGTTGTCTTGCATTCAAGTCAATGTGGTACATTTGGTTAGACCCTGAATAACAAAGACTGAGTGTGAAATGTGGTTTATGATTAGTGGGATCATCATCATAACATGATACCTCTATTAGAAAGAATACAGAACTACTTTTGAAAAAAAAAAAACCTTTGAGTGCATAATAGAGAAAGTACTTAACTCAATGACAATGCACTTAAGTTACTGAAGCTAGTATGCACAGATTCAAATTTAATGTGGTCCATATTCCATGCAAACAATTGACCATATAGTATTTAATCCAACTAATTGCTTGAGTAACCATAAATATGTTATTCTGTGATGCTCCCGCTACATATTTCAGCCCCCATAGGCCATTTTCAGGGAGGTCATTTACAAAGGAATACATTTATAACAAATGCTGACAAGGACGTGCATAAAGTTAAAATACAAAGTTATCAATTAAAATGTTAAAAAGGAATAAAATGTAGATTAATTACAGGAATTTTACATCTCTTAATAATGTTACAATTAGTTACACACAAACTTCTATGTCATTACTGTTATCTTCATGCTAAGAGAGGAATCACTTCAGAATTAACATCAACACAAAACAGTGACAATGGCAATAATGAAACAGATTTTTTTTTTTTTAAGTTAAGACATCTTGTTGTCTTTCAAATAATTAGTTAAGTAAAAACCATTAACACAACTTTATTTTTGGTAATTTTTATAGTAAAGTAGTCAACATGACAGGGTAATCATCAGGCAAATCCTTGATAGAACACTTACGAAGATACACAATTGCATTTGCTACAATAAGATCTCACTTTTTACAACTGTGTTACAGTTCATATTTTTCGCATGTTGCTTCTCTCATGACTTAAAATTTAGGCTAAAACAAATACAGTTAAACTGATGGAAGGTGGTGTCTCCACATAGTTAGACAGAGCAAGGTAGACTATTCTGTTGTTTATATCTCAATATACAGATGTCTGTAAGCTCTGTTCAATATTTCAGGCGATGGTACGCAATTGTAAGCTCAGGCTGATCCCAGCCGTCATGATATTCATGTCTCTCCCTATTAGAAGCATTTGCAGATAGCCATGTTTACTCGTATTACTAAATGTTTCATAAATTAATTACTTATTATGAATTATGTGTAGGTATTCTTTTTTGCAGTAAGTTTCTATGATTACTTATCTAATAAGGCCATTTCATCATAATTACGTGGGCTGATCATTTAATTCCGGGACAGACTTTTTTGTGAGTGAATGAGTAGACTTAACAGCTAGTTGGTCTTGTCTCCTTCGAAATAGTGTCCTTGTGCTTGTATGCACTTATTCCAGCGCTCCTGCCACTGACGAAAGCAACTCTGGTAGTCACTTTTTGTAATAGCCCTTAGCTGTCTCATCGCATTGGCTTGAATATTTTCAACATAATCGAATCGGCGATCTTTCATTGTTTTCTTCAGTTGTGGGAAGAAGAAGAAGTCACACGGAGCAAGGTCAGGGGATTAGGGAGGTTGTGGGAGCGACGGAATGTTGTGTTTCGCCAGAAATTCATTTGTGGTGACAGCCCTGTGGGCAGGGGCGTTGTCATGGTGCAGGATCCAGTTACCGGAGCACCACTTCTCAGGGCGATGTCTGTGCACAGCGTCGTGGAGGCATTGCAGGACTGTTTTGTAGAATTCCTTATTTACCGTCTGTCCTGTAGGGACGAACTCATGATGAACCAGCCCATCAATGTCAAAGAATGCAATCAACATGGTCTTGATATTGGACTTCACCTGACGCGCTTTCTTCGGTCGAGGAAATGATGATGTGCTCCACTGGGAGGACATTTGCTTTGTTTCAAGGTCATACCCGTAAACCCAGCATTTGTCACCAGTGACTACCGAGGACATGAAGTTGGGATCGTTTTGGGCTCGATCACGGAGGTCAGTGCAAACTGACATGCAATCGTCCTTCTGTTCTGCCCTTAGGAGACAGGGCACAAATTTCGCTGTCACACGTCTCATTCGCAAATCTTCAGTTAGAATTTTCTGGCACATACCGAATGCTATTCTAGCTTCCTCTGCAACCTCTCTGATAGTCAGACGTCGGTCAGCACGAATGATTTCTCACACACGTGCCACAGTCTCCTCGGTGTGGGAGGTGGAAGGCCTGCCTGGATGGGGGTCGTCTTCAAAGGATCAGCGTCCACTTTTGAAACGGAAATACCACTCAAATGTCTTCGATCAACATAGGCAGGACCCTCCAAAAGCTGCTTGCAGCATTTCGTACGTTTCAGCACCAGTTTTCCCCAGACGGAAACAGAAATCAATGCACACACGCTGCTGCAATTTCTCTTCCATCATGAAATGCAATGCACACTGTTGTAGACGTTCACCCAAGGGCCCCCACAGAGCGAATGTGAGGAGATACCGACCTCCGGTTTTGCACATACACTTGTACAAAGTTGCCACGTGTCCTACTCTGTTGCAATTTCACTACGTGTTATAGTTTCCCGGAAAAGAAAAATCAGTCCCAGAATCAAATGATCAGCCCAAGTATATTCAGTATGTCTTATTAGAAAACAAACATTTCCTTCATATAATTTTGTATAACTCGTGGAGTGCAAACTTCCATTTACGAAAAAAAAAAAAACATTCCTCACAGATTTGTTAATGTTTCCAATCCTGCCCAGCCACACTATGGTCTTTATAATTTACTTGTGGCTGTCCTTATGATTTGCACACAGGATGCTGTCAGCTTACTAAGCAGCACACAACACAGGAAAACACATCTTTTCGGTTACACACCCGTTTGGTCAGATATTTTCTGATTCCAAAAAATTTGGTCCAGTGACACCACTTCACAGCTTTCATTTGGTAAACACTTCAGTGGTATTCTGTTTTTTTTTTTAATTCCTTAACCCTTATTCCTATTTAACAGGTACTTGGGTTCATTCTCAGGGGTACAGTAGCATGTGGCTGACCCTTTACTTCTATCTAGTGCCAAGGTTAAGAATGTGCGGACATACTGCCTCTACAGATATACATGAAGAGGGACACATTGAACTTTACATTGTAAGTAGAATATTCCTCCAAAATAAATGGCCTGTGCAGCTGACGTGGGTTAGGTTAACTCCCACCCTCATTGATTGAGTCCACATGAGAAGACGTTAACAAATATCTGATAGTCATTTTGGTACCACAGACATCAAAAGGAAAAAGGTGCTCAAAATCAAGTCAAGGGGTGAGAAACAGTTTCCTGTCCACTTTCATTTCTGTCACTGTACCACGTAACTGTGCACTATCATGTCCACTTAGTCCCCTACAGTCTTGAATAAATTCAGTTTTAGAGCATTTACAAGCTCACTGCAAAAGATACTTTTTTGTAGCGGATCACACACATTTGTCAGTACAGCGAAACTTCTATCCATTGTTTCTCAACAGACCATACAAAAAGGAAACAATAACAGTGGGAAAACAACAGCTGCAGAAAGGTTTTAAAGGCTTCACATTTATAGGGACTACAATAAATGAATAACACTTGCAGAAAAACAATGTAGAGGGGGAAAATGGATGTAACTTACACTGCACTTCCGCAGAAAATTACTCTTGAATCTCCTCCATTCCTACATAAAATGTAGCCAATTTTAGTCACTTGCTTGGTAGTAGCAAGTTTTACATGTATTATGGTTGGTGCTGTGCAGTTGTTAGTATAAGTTACCAGAATATTTTAAGGATGGATATCAGCAATTTTTTCATAACACATTAAAAACAATAAAAGGAACTGTTAAAAAATGAAGACTAATATTAAGTGTACAGGCCGATTACATAAAAATTTCATACACTGTTAAACAATTTCATTCTTGAAAACTGAGTTCTTATGTGCCCCTTACAGCTCTAAAAATGCAATAAGCACAATTATTTTCTGACATGCAGCATTTCAGACATTTATCATCATCATAAAACTCTAGCTTGGAAGAAAGCTCCTGCATTTAACACTCTACCAACCAGATGGCCCTTTAATTAAATACCCCAAGTTCCTGGCTATTTTAAACAATTCAAATTTTCAAACCCTCATTATTTTCTTACTTACAATTTGAATGTACTGATGAAACCCTGAGCCCAGTACTGAGGAAACTGCATGTAGACAGTCTAACAGTTTCTAAACTGAGTGGTACTTCTCAAACTGACCATTTGTAAAGTGGAACAATGCACAATTTATAAATGCATTTTGTTTCACTTCTCATGTTAAGCTCGCACTTTACACTGTCTGACATGACACTACTTGCCCTCCCCATCAGCAACAATTTTGGCCAGCTTGTGTTTGCTAAAATCCCTGGAGAGTGTGCCTGGGAGTCATGTTTAAGCCCCACTGGTGTTGGTTGTTTCTCTGGCAATTGCTATTCATCAAAACTCGACTACTTTCATACTGGACTTCTGATACCCGGAAACCTGTTATCTCTTGCAGGAGGTTCTTGTATATTATTTCTCGTTTGTGTTTAGTGTTTTGTACACAAAAATGCAGATTAGCAGATACATTCAGCCATTTGACAGTTTCCCCATATCTGAGTGAAAACTGTGGTACTTGTCTGCAGTATCTACATTCATCATGAATTTACTGCATTGAAAAACAGAATTATGTTTCTTTATTTTGAAGTCTGTCCTTATGTTTTTCCTTCCTGTGTTCACTACTGTTGCAACATGGATTGTGCTTTCCATTCGCTCAAGTCTTCTGTCTGCCTGCACTCGGACTATTACATCACTTTTCCTCCTGAATGCTTACTGCCCTGTTTCCAAGTTGTTGGCTACACATTCTAGGTCAGGGGGAATGCCCCTTATTAGTCCTCACAGAGCCACAAACTCTCACCTATCTGCCTAACAATATTTCAGCTGATCTCACACTTGCTTGACAGATGTGATGATTCTGGCTTAAGTTTCTGTCTAAAACTGATAAAACTGTGTCCTCCAACTTTAGCCCCTTGGCTGTGCGTATCTTCATCTTAAAGAAATAACCTGATACTGCCTCACACACCATTCTGACCAGCACTCCATATTTTATTTTCCCTGAATAGCACATCCTAAATTTCAGGTGACCCTGCCATGGGGTTGTGGTTCATCCAGTGAGTCTTTTGTGTAGTAAACTGAAAGGAATTTCTGTAGAAAATATTCATATACAGACTGTATTTTGAATAGCCTCCCTGCATCTTGTGTTCCATGGTTTGTTTTATCATTAGAGCTACCTGGTACTCTACTTTCTTCCTCTTACTGTACCTGCCACTGTCACTAGTAAAAACTAAGGGACAGACTGAAATTGTTTACAAGGAGAGGTTGTGAGGACCTCATTATCACCATCTATAATTTCAGCTTCACAGTCCTCAGACATCAGAATATGTATCCGCACACAACTCACACAAAATATCGTCATCTTTCATAACACTCCTGTGCACAGCCATCATGGTTTCTACTGAAGGCAGTGACCAAAAAAAAAGAAAAAAACAAAGAGGTGTAGATGAATCTATGGTTGATTTGTTGCAATTGTATGGTAATAAGAATGTGGGGTCAGGAAGGGTCCGCATGTTTGTAACTTGAGACACAACCATCCTGTTTCAAGGTGTTGATAACCATGACATAGTGATACAGAACAGCTCACAAATGCACATATAGGACATTGTGTTTGAAAATGTCAAAACACATGACCCATCAATAACGTCTTTACATGCAGCCCCAAGGCAAAGTGTTAACACAGTCAGCTAATAGTTAAAGAGGAGTTTCACTGATCTGGTAGCTGGGTTAACAATCTCTGTCTTCATTACTTGGCAACTGGTATAATAAGTTGCACAAATTCCCATTCCTACTGTGATCAATAAAAGCTACACTACTACAAAGGTAAAGTACAGGAATCTGAGGCAGTGGAGATGTAGCTCCACTCATTCATAACCTCACCACTAGTAAAGGTCAGTGATCAGATTCATACACTGATTGCTTTATCCCTAGAGAAGGAACCCACAGTACCCAAAATAAGGAGGCTGGGTGTGCCCCAGAGCCAGTTTAAACATGTTGAAGAAGGAACCAATCACTTGCCACCCACCAGAAATGAGTCATCCAGTCCACAACCCAGTCAATATGCAGGATGCTATCCCAGCTCCTTAAATTCCTATAATTTCACAATATTTCCAAGGGGCACATCTGTAACAGAACACTTCTCACCCCCTACAACAAATATTGAATGGATACAAATAACACACACACACACACACACATTCTGACAGTATGGGTACATAAATTTCACATACTCCAATGTGCTCTACCATCAGTACTTACCCACAGTGCCTACCCATCACTTCCATAATAAATGTGCGTTGATGGGAATATGCAGTAGAAGCAATTGCGTCAATTGCTTCAGTGATGCGATGCAAAGCAGAGTCCGTGCCAATTGTCATGTCAGTACCACAGAAATCATTGTCTATAGAACCAACCATGCCCGCAATATGCAGATGAGCAAACTTTGTCTGCTGATCCTTCGTTATCTGACCTAAAATTGACAAACTTTATTATTCGGTTACCTTACAATTCAACTTGAACTGTATTCATGAAGGAATTAAGAGGCAATTGCAGTCATGGAATGCCTGCTATCATTAAATTCTTCTTACTCCAGTTTGCTCTTCAAGAATATGAAGATTAAAACATACAGAAATACAGTTTTGTTGGTTGTTTTTTATGGGTGTGAGAAGTGGTCTCTCACAATCAGGGAGGAACATAGGCTGAGGATGCTCGACAATAGGGTACTGAGGAAGATATTTGGTCCTAAGAGGAATAAGCTAGCACAGGAGTGGAAAAGAATGCACAATGAGGAGCTTTATAATCTGTACTCTTCATACACTATTATCTGGGTGATCAAATCAAGAAGAATGAAATGGGTGAAGCATGTAGCACTTTGGGGGATGGGAAAAGTGCATACAGGGTTTTAGAGGGAAGAACTGAGGGAAAGAGACAACTTGGAAACATAAGCACAGATGGGAGGATAACATTCAAGAACTGGGATTGGGGGACATGGATTGAATTGATCTGGCTCAGGATAGGGAGAGGTGAAAGGCTCTTGTGAAGGTGGTAATGAACTTTTGAGTACCATAAACTGTAGGGAATTTCTTGACTAGCTGAGGACCTATTAGCTTCTCAAGAAGGACTCCACCCTATGAAGTCAGTCTAACATTCAGTAAGCCAGCCAGTCAGTCAGTCAGTCAGTTAGTTAGATAGTAACTCAGTCAACCAGTCAGTTAATTTGTTCATTTATTTGTTGTCTGTTTGTTTCTTACAGTTCAACTTCAAATAAATTTTCAATGAATAAGTAACTCGAAACTGTAGCTTAAAACTGTTCATTCTGTGCACTGAGAATGTGTTTTATATAAAAAACCAGCATGTGCACACCATACACACAGCAGTACAATTTCTATTCCTCATACATGTTTCAGCAATTACATCTCATCATCAGGGAGTATATACAACACATCAGGTTATATAAAATGTGTTAAATAAGATACAATTACAGCAGTAATACACATCTGTATCATAGTGATACCTGCAGCAAAATTTACGTGAAGCTGGAAGCAATACATCCCAGTAAAACAATACATGCACAGTTCAAAATCTCTATATTTGAAGTACTGTTGCAGAATTTGAAGCAGCAAATTTACTTACCCCATGGAGCAGAGTCCTTCTTGAAAAGCTAAGCAGTCAAGAAATACCCCACTTTTTATGAAACCAGACTGTTCATTACCATGTTTATAACAGACCGCCACCTGTCCCTATCCTGCAACAGATCAATCAGTCCATGGCCCCCCATCCCACCGCTTGAAGGTTGATTTTAATACTATTTTCCTACCAAAGCTTGGATCTTCCAAGTGGTCTCTTTCCCTTAGGTTTCCCCACTGAAGTTCTGTAAGCACCTCTAAACTACCCCATCCAGGCTACAGGCCTGCTTATCTCATTCTTCTTGTTTTGATCACCTGAATATTTGGTGGAGTACAGATCATTAAGCTCCTTGTTATGTAGTCTTCTCCATTCTCCTGTCATCTCATTCCTCTTAAATATCCTCCTCAGAGTCCTATTCTCAAACACCCTCAGCCTGTGATGCTCCCCCAACGTGAGAGACCAAGTTTCACAGAAAAAACAAACAAGAGGCAAAATTATAGTTCTGTATGTCTTAAACTTTACATTTTTGGATGGCAAACTGGAAGACAAAAGATTCTGCACTGAATGATAGCAAGAATTCCCTGGCTTCAATCTGGTCTCAATTTCTTCCTGAACAGGATTTCAGTTCGTTAGGGTTATTCCCAAACATCTGAACAGTTCGACCCTTTCAAAGGAACTATTAACAATCTTTACAATGTGACTTCCCCTGCATTCTGATTGAGACATGAACATGTTCTTAGTTTTATCAGCATACTGTGTCTAGTTCACTCTCCTTACTAGCAGCTACTACAGCCTCTGTTTTTTTAAGAGTATGTAATGCTTCAACCCAATACATTATCATCATTAGCATAAACTAGAAGCCAATGTGTACCATTTAACCCTTTAAAGGCCAAGTTAAATCCCAACTGTAAGTCCCAGATCGCCGAATTATTCTGTGGGGTATTTAAATTTTGCGCATGATTTTCGAAAAACCTGAATATTTCGAGAACTGTGCAGGATAAATTTGTGAAACAAAAAGCATTTTGTGGGAAAGGAAACAGATATTGCTCGGTGTGCCTTCAAATGCTGTAATATCCTTATCGGGTAATGAAGAAGAATTGTTTCTGAAAAAAACTTGTAAATATCCATGTTCTTTTACTTATATTGTGGTCAAGGCTTCACTGTTTGTATGGAGGACGGACAAATAGATGTCTTATAAGGTGGTCTTTGTGTGATAATCCTGACAACAGTTTCCGTCAACACAAAGCGCTACATCACACTTGACACATCTGAATATCACCGTCCGCTTCACGCCCCCTGCCCAACACACACAACATCGGCATTTCATGTGATTGTGGCCAGGCCAGTGCTATTGAAACTCGTGTCCAATCTTCAGATGTTAGTAGAAGCTTGGGCTGGTCTCCCTACAGGCATGAATGGTCGTGGCTCATGCTCAGCCCGTGCCAGCATCTCTCTCTGATAAGGGGGCCCCAATAAGGGCGTGCACTACACGCCTTCGGGGTTTTGGGGGCAATGTCCACTGAGAGGGTTGTGGCTGTTGACCTGCCACATTGCCAAACGATCCTCATCCTCAGAGCTGCTGGCAGAATAATCTGGACTTGAAGGCTGTGAAATGGAAGACCGTCATGAAGGTGGGTGTGGCTCCTCTTTGTCCCCCGACTCTTGTGATGGGTAATATTTATCCTCGTCGCTGTCTGAACCCACTACAATATCTCGTATTTCTTTCATAGACAAGCCCGTTTCGAACATGAAATATCGCAATGTTGCATTTTCAACAAAACTTCCGCACAGCTAACGCGTCAAACAGCAGAATCTCTGCTGAAAGAAGTCTAACTTCTTCAAGCTACTTGGTAGTATAATGCATGGATCAGGTATAATGTTCCCTTTCCCCACCTAAGAACCATTACTCAGCAACCTGTTACTAATACCCGAAAGTTTTATTGCCAAAACATTCTAGTCCATTTACTAAATGCAAGACATAACAAACTGCACAGTACGTTTTTTAGACTTATGACACTTATGCATTCATGGCTAATTAGGGTCTCTTTGGTAGCTAAGTGTTTACACACAAATATGACACAGGACTGCTTTCATGATTGATTCAGTGTTAAGACATTGTGCAGTCAGATAGATAGAGAGGGGTGTCAGTGTTGCCAAACAAAGGTCGTCCGAAAGCAGACGTTAGCATTTCTGGCATTGCTAGGAGATGCTACTATAGTGGACGTTAGTGGGTTAAGCATTAATTTCAAGCCATCCTGGTTTACCTGAACTATCCTAATGGCATACCCTAAAGCAAAGTTTAAAAGGAATGGTGATAAAGCAACTCCTTTCTTCAAACCATTCCTAAGAGGAAACTTGTCAGGCAAATGCTTCCCTTCCCAAACTCTGCTAGAGGTTTCATTCAGACACATTTTTATTAGCCTTAGCAGTTTCATGGAGATACCAAACTCAATTAGAACATTAAACAAGACCTCCCTCCTAACTGAATCATATGCTTTTGATGTTTTGCTGACCATGCATCTCAGTAAAATCTTAGTAATTAACCAACTTAATGCACAAAATCTTGTTTTGTAATAAGTTTATTATATATGCCTGTACATGTTTTGAGCACTATGTGCTCATCATCAGGAGGTCAAAATTGTATTATACAGCACCTGGTATCATCACACCTGTAGGTGGCCATCCCGTGCACAAGTTGAGAGAAGACTCATATGCTTTCTTGAAGTCTATAAATAGCTGACACACTGCTGTTTTTCATTCCCTTTTTTTCTCAAGTATTTGACAAATGAAGAATACATGATCAGTAGTTGACTAGTTGCACAGAAATCCACGCTGATGATCCCCACACATGGATTTAACTTTGAGAGCAGGATGTTGGCTAAACTTTTGTATGTACTTGACAAAAGTAATAAGCCTCTATAATTACTACAAACCACCCCTCTTATAAATAGATGCAATGATCAGCTCCTTCTGCTGCTCAGGCAATTCCTCCTTCCAAATAGAATAAATAAGTTCATGTATCTCAGAGCGAGTTGTCCTACTCCCCTCTTTAAATCAGTTCTGCTGGGATTGATCAATACCTAGTGATTTGTCTCTTTCTTGCTTTTCAATAGCCATTTCAACCCCAAAGGCACTTGGCTCATGCATTAGTTGCCATACTGTATGTATTTCTGTCTGGCTACCAACACTAACCCCATTTACATTCAATAGCTGAGAGAAATGGTTCCTCCACCTAGCTAAAATACTGTGGTAGTCTGTAACCAAATCACCCTCTCATCCTTTATTATATTACTAATAGGCAATGATATTACACCAGTGATCTCTCAGAACTATATATGAGATCCTACCACTAATAAATTCTGCTCTCTTAACTGCTGATACTATTCTATGGTGTGCAAAATCCTGTTCCAAATTGATGCTTTTGTTTCCTTTTCCAAAGAAAAAAATATAATCCCCTGCTCCTAAAGTGCCCCTGTGTACCCCCTTACCTCCTGTACACCCACTACATCTAATTTATACCACGCTAATTCCCAGGCAGCTGTTGTGACCCTGACCTATGCAGGTTCCTAACATTCCATGTACCCAATCTCATGTTCCAGGCCCAAGGCAAAAGTATGTGTTTTCATAACAAGGCCAATTTTATGCTGAAGAGTTGTTAGCACCTCACCCAAACCCCCAAGCTGGAAGACCACCTGTTGTCTGCCATCCACGACTGCTTATTCAATACATTCACAGCCACCTTCTATACTGTAGGTCATTCCTCCATCCACAACCTGAGGACACACCATCCCATGGTGACAGGGACCTGCTTATCACAGGCAGCACCATATAAACATCTAAAATTGGTATTGATGTGTATGGATCTGTGAGTTATGTGGTTAATCCTACAGATCTTATTGAACCATATTCCTGTGTTAATTTCAAATAACCGTTCTTTGGTGTTTTTATAGTTATAAACTACCTCTGCTTGTTGGACACTTACTATCTTAATGCTGCTCAGTCCATGCAGTAAGAATGTGTGTTTTATTTACAAAATCAACACACGCATACAACCAATTTTTGATGTGTGTAGGAGGTAACTTGTTACCTCCTACATATAACACAACAACACACAATACAGGGCCAAAATCCATAATGAATGAAGAATACAATTGGATGTTTGTATACAATGGTAATACCTACAATTACACACCAAGCATATAGAATTTTAACCACACATTAAAATATCTTATACTTTTTAATTCAGCTGCAGAAATCACTATAATATAATATTTAATACTACCATACGGAATTATACACTATTGAGTTTTGAACACTGGTGTATAGCCTCCCTGAAGAAGGAGGAATTCTGCTGAAACCTATAAGAGTAAACAAAAGTTTGTGTTGTTGTGTATGTCAGATATTGGTTGGTTTCATAAATGAGGAATTTAATCACAAAGCATGGAATAAGTAACATTAAAGTAAGTTAAGATATTATTTAACAGTGCTAAAATAAGACTGCTGATGAGAAGCCAATTATGAGTCCTGTGACAAGAGAAAATGATTATGTAAGTTTTACTAGAAATAACCAATAGGGAATCCCAACTTCATGGCACTATCCCAGAATTTGCTTGGTCAGACACCAAACCCATCAAGCAAGAGATAGTGCCCTGTCTGAGTTTGAACTAGACATCTCCTGATACAAGTCAGAAATGTTACCATTATAGCCAAATCTGATGAGACTGTAATGGCAAGATATGCTAGAAACAGAGTAATTCAGTTACTCCTGCACTGTTCTCATTTCTCATGATACTGATAAAGATACCAGTCTTCTGGGAAATGACACTGGTATATAAGACACATTGTTCTAGAGGAATGTATTGCCTCCCAAAAACAGGGTAGTCCAAGAACAGTACGCCATGTGAAACAGTGGCCATTACATAAACATAGCTTAGATAGAGCAGTGAGATGATGTAACTCATGGCTAATGCACAGTGGGCAAGACTACAGATGGAACATGCATGAAAGACACAAAGAGGATTTTTGGTGTGCATGGGAAATAAAAGGATGCAACAGAAATCTGATGTGGGCAGTGAGAACCTGGGTCTGCTTTACTGTCAGTTAAGAAAGTAAATATAAACCTCTAAACAGGACAAAATAAAATTATTATATTATTAATATTATTCTTATTGTCATCAATGCTGTCAGTTCAGTCATACAGTAAAGTGAGTCATCACCGAACATACAAACTGTTGATGCTGCAAAATTGACTGGGGGGAGGGAATGTTGTGGTGCCATTTATTCTAAGACCAGTCAGTCAAACAAGTTGCAGCAATGCTACTGGAAATTGAGTCACATGAAGATGTAATGTTTAAGGAGTGCTGGTGACATATGCAGCAAGCACATGCCATCAAACATCAGACAAACCACTGTGTTCTCTGCCATTACAAATTGCTATCCACACATTATTCAGTCACTTCTCCATGTGTTGTGATATGAGGGGCAATCTCCACCAGAAGTGGTTTTGTTACACACTGCAACTGCAATTATGACTATTGCGATTTCAGGTAAGATGTAACAATACATGTCATACATCTATATAATTATTTTTCACTACTACTACTACTACTACTACCACTCATTGCAATTTTTCATTGACATAATCCTTCTGGCTGCACTATGGCCCTGGGGTTAACTAAGCCTCTAGCAGAAATGAATACCAGGTATATTTCCTGGGGGGTAAAGGCAGCCAGCATGTACGGCTGACAACCTTACCATCTTCACGTGCCGATTGTCTTGAAATTGCAAGCCTCAACCTCCTGGAACACCGAAGGCCTGTCCAGGCCTGTAATGGGATTGCTTTACCTTTACTACTACTACTACTATTGTCTTGTATAAATATTAAAGATAGGTAACACATGATAAGTGTTCTGTATTTTTATATTTTTGGTGTGAAAGATGGAACTGTTGAGGAGTCTGGGGGGCAACTTTCATTAAAATATACAAAATCCTCTCCCAGCTTGGATGGTCAATGATCAAATATGGTGATTAACACCAGCAAAATCAAACCCTAGCTTCATCAGTCCACAACCAAATGTTGCCACAAATGACAGTGTCTTCACAACCACACCTTGTAATTCACATGGGTCTTCAGGACATGCCCAGAATTGTATTCTTCAAACAGGATGCTAGAATGGCCCAATGAACTTCTCACTATTACTGTCATGTACTCAAAAAAATAAATTTGACCTGCATAGCTGGGGCAGAGTCCCTCAACACTCATGATAATAGTAGAGTCAGAACAAACAGAACCTATCAAAAACACAAGCCTCTATCCCTGTAGGACCTTCTTTCCACAGGTTGCCATTTGATAGGTGTTCCACGTATGAAAAGCCTACGTTAAATTAATGAACAGCTCTAACCAAACACAATACTAGTGAGGGGGGGGAACTGCATTACTGCATATGCACAAAACACAACTGCACTTCAGCCTCCTGTATTTTTAAGGGGAACACCTCAGTTATTGGTCATAAACAAGGAGTAGTCAGCTTTCACCAATGCAAATTACTGCCAAGGTCAACTAAAAACTCCTAAGTCAGTATTGGTCTGTATCAGTCTGGATCTCAATATTGGTTTTTGCTCTAGTTAACATCATTTTATACAGCCATTCAGAGTTCTCCCACTTCAAGGCACCTGCTCATAAGTTACACTGCTGTATCAACCTTTATAATCACTTAACTAAACTATCATTTCATACTACATTGCATACCCTGCTGTGAAATTGAACATGTTATTCTATGTTACCCCAACTTCCTCATCAACTCCTGCTCAGTCAACAGTATTGACTATGATCCCAACCCACCACCACACTGAGCTACAACAGTTTCATCTGGGAAAAAACATCCAACAAACAGAAATACAGAAACGAAGAAAAAATGTTTTGTTGGAGGAATCCACAGCCTTTTATAAGTATGAAAATGTATTACAAGGTGTAGGAGCAGATACTCTGAGGAACTCCAATACAAGAGTATACATATAATGCCCATGTAACCAGTCTCTTTCTGACATAAGTACTGTGTGATACTCACCAGTCTGCACCAGTTCTTCAAGCAGGCTTGACCATTCTGAACGAAATAAGTTAGCACCTGTCAATGAACCATCACCGCCAATCACCACCAAGTTTGTTATGCCCCGAGTCACCAAATTCTTTGCAGCCTTTAGACGTCCATACCGTTCTCTGAACTCTAGGCAACGTGCGGAACCAATTATAGTACCACCCTGCAAAGTTGTTCATTTCAGCATTTGAAAACAATTAGAATCTGTACATGCATTGCTGACATTAATCTCAAACTACAGATTCCTTGGAAACAATATTTTCATAACTAATTGCAATGAAAATGTCAATCAGTGGATAACAGAAACAAGGCCTGGGAATGACACAGCAAACTGCTTGTTTAACACAAATAACACCTAAAGCTGATATCAAACCCAGGCCTACTTTGCTGTATAGCTCTGTCCTTGTCACAAAAAAAAATAAGTTTGGAAAAAATTTGCAGCAGCAACTTTCTTTTAAAAACAACAATGTACAGAGACAGGACAATGGTAGGTACAATACAGTCACCCACATATGTTCAAAATTCCATTATAATCATAGTTTTGCAACATAGCCACATATGCAATTGCAGGCTTCTTCCCACCTTGAATTTCATTACCCTAATAATATTCGGTAGTGAGTAAAAATTATCATTTACTGTGTTGGCTGAGTTTCCCTCCTCTTCTCTCTCTCTCTCTCTCTCTCTCTGCCTCCCCCATTACTAAAACCCTTACCTAAATTTTAGCTGCAGAATAAAGTTTTAAAAATCCCCTCCGGCTGGTTGATAAATTGTTGGCTCTAAATTTGAACATGGCCACAACTCCCAGTTCCTGGAATATTGTTTAGGAAACTCACTATTATGCGGGTAACCCATATATTGAAAGTCAGCCTAGTCACAGATTTTCCTAATTAGGTATTCTGCTTCTGCAGTACTGTTGGCATTGTTGAATGGCCACAGTGCACAGTCTTACTGACATCATTTCCAGACAGCACGTCACTGCATATAGTCATCATTTTGTGGTTACTACATGACATTTTGTCACTTTCAGTTGACAAAACTCATACAAGGCCAGTCCAAAAAGATACCGAACATTTGAAATAGCGCGCCAGTGAGCCGGCGCACGACGCTTGCGATGGTGGTGCTATGTAGCTGGGACTTTAAGCTTTATTTTGACACTAGCCACATCACGCCACTTTCAATTAGTCATGAGTTATGCGGCCTTGAGTGAACGTGTGTTTAGTGCCCTCGGCGATTTTGGTCGTGGCGAGGATTTTCCCACCCACTGCGACGACTGCACTTTTGTTTCAACATCATAGCCATACACCCATGTTTCATCACCTGTTATGACATTTTTCAGAAAGTTTTCATCAGTATTCAAACTATCTAATAGCTCCTGACTGACTGTGACGCTGTTCTGTTTTTGTTCCTCTGTCAGCAGATGCAGCACAAATTTTGCGGCAACACGATGCATCTTCAGTTTTTCGGTCAAAATCGTGTGGCATGAACTTTTACAGATGCCTACTTCTTCGGAAACTTCACAGATAGTTAGACGACGATTTTCACGTATCACAGAACGCAGTTTCTCAATGTGATCGTCGCCCGTTGACAAAGAAGGCCGTCCAGATTTGGGATCATCTTCGATGAACGTTCCGCCCGATTTGAAACACTGATACCACTCGTAACATTGCGTACGGCTCAAACAGTCCTCCCCATAAGCCAGTTGCAACATCTGAAAAGTCTCCGTAAAGGTTTTTCCAAATTTAAAACAGACTTTCACGCAAACACATTGTTCTTCAAGATCCTTCATTCTTCAACTTGCAAAAAATCGCCGAGGGCACTAAACACACGTTCACTCAAGGCCACGTAACTCATGACTAATTGAAAGTGGCGTGATGTGGCTAGTGTCAAAATAAAGCTTGAAGTCCCAGCTACACAGCATCACCATCGCAAGCGTCCTGCACCGGCTCACAGGCGCGCTATTTCAAATGTTCGGTATCTTTTTGGACTGGCCTTGTATAAAGAAATTCACTGTCAGTATACAGTATATCACACAAACTGAGATCCTGTGTATCTATGCTTACTGACAAAGACACTCCTCATTCACAGAGTTACAGGAGATTGACAGCAAATAAAGTGGAAATAACTTGTGGCTTGAAACCATGCTAGAGCAAAACAAATGACATCATATGAATTACCATCAAATACCCTCCATCTTTTTGGAAAGTAGAATGGTTCACCATGTCCCAACTAACACATGTTCAAACATAGAGTACTAATCCATTTTAAACACTGGGGGGTGGGGGGGGGGGGATGTTATCAGTAGTTTGCACATGCCCATAAGGATGACTAAGATTTGATCACAGAATGTGCAACCTTATATAAACACATGGCAGTTTGGTGTTTTATAATACAATTTGTCACGTAAAGGATCATGACAGTCTATTTAAAATTACTGATATGGATTCCAATAAAATGAAATTTAATTTCAAAATTAAGAAACTGAAGTTCACTAATTGAACTAAAAAAAACTGAGAATAATAATGTGATCCATGTATGACAATTTAACCACAGTACTTGCATATTGCTTAGCCATGGCTACCACACAACAGTATGAATACAGAGTGAATTTCATAAGGAGGAGTCAAGTCTTGTGAGGTGTGACACTGCCATTAGCCAATGATTGAGCAGTTACCAACTTTTTAAGGAATGCATCTGCCTTCTTCTCTAAGGGTGCATGGTCCAAGAAGAATGCCAAACAGATTATGTGGTGAGGACATACAGGCAAGATCCGACTAGCTGTTGCTGGCAAGGGGCAAACGGTGAACTGCAGTGCAGGGTCATCACTGACTTGTGACCAACTAGTGTACTTGAAGGTGCAGGAAAAGCAGAATGGAGAAAGGGGGTGAATCCAAAAAGTTGGCAGTGCCACACAACACATCTAACCATAATCATCACATCCAACACCAAGACACCAAACTCCTCTCTACCAAACCCAGCTACATGAAACAGTTAATCAGGGAAGCAAGTACCACAGAGCTCCATCCCAACAGCAGGAAGAGGCAGGATAGCTTAATCGGTCATTGAAACATCTATGAAGTGTAGGAGGCCTCTCAGACATGGTCCTTCCCACAACTCCTTCCTCCAACCCCTCTTCTTTCCCATTGGACACTTCATAGTGCCCACACACCCCAATAACCTTGTTTTCCTAACTTCCTCATCTCACCTGTAACCCGTTTGGGATGACCCTCTTCAGGGACCCTGTATCATATAGAGGAATGTTTTTGTTGCTGGACCACTTTCTGTGTGGCAGGTGACACTGGAACTGCAGGGTGGCCAATTGGGCTGGCCGCGCTGCCACGCTTAGTCAAGCAGTCGAGATTGTTTTTCGTCTAACTGATCGCCTCTCCTCCTTCCATCTCATATTTTCCCCATTCTGCCTGTTATGAAACTGCCAGCTCCCCAGTTGGTCACCAACCAGTGATCTGCCCGTCATACTTCTAATTAAACCCTTACTCAGAATCCCAGCTATACATCTGAGCCCCCCTACACATATGTGCTCACACTCTTCTGGCCAGCAACAACTGATAAGACCTTGCCTAAACATTCCTACCCTTTAACCTGTTCTGGCATTTTTATTGAGCCACATTACCCTTGAAGGCGATGGCACAAGTTCCTTCAAAACATCTGGAACCATTCAACCAATAAATGCAGCATCACAGTCCCAGTGATTGGCATCCTCATTGACACTGCTGAGAAAATATCAACACCCTCATATTTCATAATATTACAAAACTGGAAAACAGAAAAGCCACATTTTTAAATTTGCTACAGCAGGTATAATGTTACCTTAATAGACTTTACAGCAAACGGACATGTTCCATCATAGAGCTCAGTTGATATGCATAACAAATTCATGCACTGTGTTCCAACAGATATATCCTACCTTGTGTATAATAGAAGAGACAGAAGACCATGTTGCTTCAACAATGTTATCTTCACCATCCACCATTCCCTGGTAACCTTCTTTAATGAAGAACACTTTGCAGCCCAGGTAAATCCCCATTCGTACCACAGCCCTGACAGCTGCATTCATGCCTGTAACCACCCAAAGTTCTATTTCATATGATGGGAAATAAAAATAAAAACTTTTTTTTAACTTCCAAATAGTACTGCACAACAGATTTAAAGTTTGTTCAACTGAAATGCATGTGACTTTTTTTTTTCCTCGCTACCAAACAATAAATGGAAATAGTCAAGGCAAAACCCACTGTCCTGGGATATGTAGTTTCTTCCCATGAAAGTCACATAATAATCACGGGTGATTACGTAAAAACACAAATATTAATAGCCAACATTAACTGTGAAGATACAGCAAAACTGTCTTTGCTGTTTCATATAGGTGAAAAAAATTAGGGCAAAAATGAAGATTATATCTGAAAATAAATCACCAATGGTATTTCAATCTACAGGAAGCAAAAGTAAAGGGAATGGTGAAAATCACACGCACAACTTGCAACTACAGTTGTCAACAAGATTATATTATAAGTCAGAGTGCTTAAGTGGGTGGCATAAATGGTGGGAGAAAAGAAGTATCATGAAAATAATGGTTGGAAAATCAAAGAGAAACTGACAGTTGGGACAGGAAGATGCGGTAGGACAATAAAACTGAAACAGTCACCATGGAAATAACTAAACTCATCAAATTTGTGAATTTTTTTATTGTCTCAGGTAAAAAAATTAAAATAATTAAGGTAACATTATGTCTAAGGGGCACGTTCTGCCCGTCTTCAGGCATGCTTCTAAAATATATTGTGATGTGATAGACAATAGAAAAGTCCACAAAGCTGATGAGTTTTGTTACTGCACACCATCATCAGAACATTAGGGAATAAGACTGTGGAAACAGTTTGCAAGGCTGTTAACAGGATTCACTACTGGATCCCTGGTATGGCAGTACTGAACTAGTCAGGTAAGAGCAAAAATTGACCTTAACAACTGTACCAGGTACTTTGTTGCTATACTGTAAGAATGTAATAAATGTAAAAGGATTTCTTGCAAGGATTTTATTTAATTACAATGTAAGCGTTACAATTATTTACTACCGATGGCAGAGGAAAGAAATACGAGTAGGGTACATCAGTGGACTGACATCAGCAAAAGAAATTGAGAGTCCTTGGAGAAGAGTCAGTCCCAGTGTCATACTGTCCACCACAAATCCCACACGAACAAACCAAGTCCTCCACAGTAGGGAGCACACAGTTTATGTCCTTCCAAATAATACTGTTAATTCTCATCACAGTGGACTGACATCAGCAAAATAAATTGACAGTCGCTGGAGAAAAGTCACTCCCAGTGTCACACT
>Ga0131853_10007010_pt1 | contig 20364 bp, 17 predicted proteins | sample TergutLab28metaG_FD_92764 | JGI IMG/M metagenome (GOLD analysis project Ga0131853, IMG submission 92764) | Labiotermes labralis P1 segment gut microbial communities from Petit-Saut dam, French Guiana - Lab288 P1 (version 2) (version 2) | ecosystem: Host-associated > Arthropoda: Insects >...
ATAAAAGAGGGCAAAAAAAGTGTTGAAGAAGAAAAAAGGGTTTTGAGGGGAGTGGGGGGGATTGGGAAAAAATGAGAGGGGGGGGGGGGGGGAGATGGAGCAGCTCACATCCGAATGTTTCTGCAAACAAACAAAAAATGCTAAAAAAATATGAAAACTTTCTTTTGGAGGGAAGTCAGTTATTCATGGAATTTTGCTTTTTGTGGGGAGGGTCTGGGAACTTAACCCCTGCAAAAAGCGACGGATGAGTGAACCTGTGAGAATATCTGCGTACACTTGTAGTTTTAATCTTATTTTCAGGAACTGACATCTGGAATTAGTTTTTGTCAGATTAGTGGATGTCGTTAGGTGACTAAAGAAGACATTTGGACCTTAAAGGTCTGCAAGTACAGCAGCATTGATCAGTACTGCAAACATCACGAATTTTAGTAGTGATCCATGTATTACACATTGTACATCGGATGAGAGCAATGTTGATATGGCAGGAGTCATTGTAAAGGAGGAAGCCTTAAGTGATGAGTGGATTTTGAATTGTGACAGCGTTGAAGAGGTCTATGAGTTTGCAGACACTTCACTTCCCATAGATCTTGAGTGTTCAGAGCAAATAAAGGAGTGTTCAATATTGAATACTAACAAAACACCAAAACACAGCTCCATTCTTCTAACTTTACTTCCCAATTCTACACTAAAAAGTTACCAGCAAACATACAAACATGTTGAAGATACTTCGAATACAAATTCTAAGTTGCCATTAAAACTAAACGTGGTAGGAAACCAAGGTGAAATCGATAAGTGTGACAAACAGCTAACACTTACAAAGTCTGTTAAAGTGGGCAAGGAGAAAGTAGTGTATCTGGGACGTCAGAAATCTGAGAATGAAACAGTAGGATCACAGGGGTCCCAGTCTGGTGAGCGTCAGTTCAAGTGTATTCATTGCAATAGAATATTTGGACATGAAAGCCACCTAAAAGTGCATATGATTGGCCATAATCAGTCTGAAAGTTGCTGTTTATCTCCAGAACGAGAGATAGTTATTGTAAAAGAGGAAGTCTTGAGTGATGATGAAGGGGCCTTGAATTATTCTTCAGTTAGTGAATGTGAAAACAATGGATATATTTCATGTCCAGTGGATACAAAGTTTTTGGAGGTAGATGGTAATAACTTTGTTGCTCTTGAGAATAAGACAGATTGTGGTTCTAATATTATAGGTGTTCTTACTGTTTCTGCACTGGAAAATTTTAATTCTTATAAGGATTTGAAATCTGTTTTGGGAATTCATTCTGAGTCTGTAAAGCAGCATTTGGGAAACAACAGTGATGCAATTAGGAAACTTGAAAGCCATATAAACTGTGGTAGATCTGTTAAAGTGAATGGTAAGAAAGTTAAACGGCAGGTACAGTTAGAGACGAAGCCTGTGACTGCACCCTTATATGCGGCAGTATCTCCTGAAAATCGGTTCCAGTGCCAGGAATGCAGTGAAACTTTTGAGCTTAAGAGCCATCTTGTAATGCATGAGATTGGTCATGAGAAGTATAGAAAATATGGCCCATATCCAAGATATCATTTTTCAAGGCAGTTGCGGTCAGACCAGCCGATTTATCAATGTAAAGAATGCAATATTGACTTTGAACTTAAAAGTTGTTTTACCTTGCATGAGTTGATGCATGACAAACAGAGGATTAGACCATGCAACTGTAGAAGTGCATCATTGGCTAGTGCCTCAGATCTCTGTACATGTGTTGTGCGTGTGTGTGTGTCATGTTGCAGAAGATTCTTTGCATCTTGTCGACTGAGAAATTGGACATTGTGTGTAAAGTGTTTATTGGCAGGGGATTCGCAAGGATATGGGAATTCATCCACTGCAGTGAAAACTGAAAAAATTAAAGTTGAAAAGTTGCAATCAAAAAGGAACAGAAGTAAAATGCCTAACAAAAAGGTTTTCCCCTCTTTAGTGTATGTAATAAGATGTTGTTTTTCATGTGGGAAAGTGAGTGCTAATAACAATGAGTTAGGCTCATTGTGGATGTGTTATGAATGCTGGAATGCCAGATTGAAGTATAAAAAAGTAAATAATTTTCTAGGACTGAGTAAGGAAATTGTGCCACAGGGAACAGCAGAATATTTACGTCCAAATTGTGCGTATTGTTTGAAGTTATATCCACTGAGAAGTAATTGGTCAAATTACCAATGCTTTCACAAATCAGAGTACCTGAAGGGACATGATGTTGATGATTTTGAAGTTGGACAGCAGTTCTTGTTGCCTTCTACGGAAAAGTCTTTTGAGCCATCATATCTACAGAGTGAGATGATCATGTGGAATCAGTCTTCTTGGTTTGATGATTTTAATAAAAGTGAAGATGAACAAGAAGGCGAAATGGTGGTTGATAAAACTGAAGTGTCAGATGTTATTGATGGATCATCTTTAAGTAATGTAATACTCTGTGATAAGACAGGTGAGCTGATTGATTTAAAGAGTGAGGATGGGTTGCTAGCTTCTGATGAAAATGCAGAGTTTCACTCTGAAGGAGAAATTTTCCAAAGGAATTCCTGGTGAATTAAATTATTTTGTTTTAGTATCAACAAACTAGTTATCAGTTGCCATCAAACACAACAATATAGTTTGTTATTCCTATTGCGACATGTTTTGGTCCTTCCAACCGTTATCTGGCCGCATTACAGAAACTGAACATATGTACCTGCAGTGCAGTCATGCAGTATGGGGTCTCATAATACTTAGAATTGTATAAAATATGTACAAAACATTAAAAACTGGTAATATTAAGTGGTTGTATAGCTATCTAGGATTTTTATATTAGTCATTGATAGTTTTTGAATCTGAAATGGAAATTAAAATATATTATATTCTACACTTCAAAGCTTGTTGAGTTTAATTATATGTTCATTTGTCACAAGTTATAACAAGTTTTTATTTGCACGTAATTTAGGTTACTGATTTCTTGGCACTTCTTATTTTGTATACGTTGATATATCAGATGGTGAATGTGAATGTTCCTTGTTTTCTTATCAGGGTTTTATTATAGTTGGTGAATGTTTTTTATCAGCATTAATGTACACTGTAGTTGTTTTGTATCAGAGTGATGATTATTGGTTGTTAGTGATACGTATTCATGATCTGATATATCAACATATACAAAATAAGAAGTGCCAAGAAACCAGTAATCTAAGTTATGTGCAAATAAAAATTTGTTACAACTTGTGACAAATGAACATATAATTAAACTCAACAAGCTTTGAAGTGTAGAATATAACATATTTTAATTTCCATTTCAGATTCAAAAATGATCAATGACTAATATAAAAATCTAGACAGCTAAACAACCATTTAATATTAACAGTTTTTAATGTTTCATATATATTTTATACAACTGTAAGTATTATGTGATCCCATACTGCATGACTGCACTGCAGGTACATATGTTAACATCCTGTAATACAGCCAGATGACGGATGGAAGGACCAAAACATGTTGCCATTCAAATAAGAATAACCAACCTTTATTGTTGTGTTTGAGGGCAACTGATAACTAGTTTGTTTATCCTACAGCTCATTAAACACAACAGGATGTCCTCTATAAAAAAAAAATTATTTTTACTCTGATGTTTGGCATTCTGTTGTATTATCTTCTTTAACAAATAGTACTTGTACACTGTCAGACACAATTGTTATTAGTAAGTATTTCTTGTTAACTTTAACTCTAGCAACGTATGTTTTGACTTACTGATAAGTCAAAATGTATGTTAATAAATTATTTTGCATTGGGTACTTCTGTTATTTGTTGTATGCCACTGGAAGGACATAGTAACTATTATATAAGCAGAGTGTTGGCAGTCTGGTGACAAATTAAGTGTTCAGTCTTTTCCACTTCAGAATTGCCTGAAATTGTCTGCTCTTCATTATAGCAGAAAGAATTGCATCCATAAGACAGGATCCAAGAATGGAGATTCCAGAACCAGGATCTTATTGTGGAAAGACTTGCAGAATATTTTGGCATTTGTCAGAGACTTGTCTACATATCATACAGAGTGACCAAGAAGTCACTGTGTACCTGTAATGCAAACAATAAAATTCTTACTATCAATGTTACAAGGTATTGTTTTACAAGGTAAGATGTGTAGATGCGTGACTACAAGCATGGGTAGGCCATTTCCAACATTTGTTGTACCTTAAGTATGATAACAGTGGTGAATCCTGATACAGAGGTTAGGTCTAGTGGAGTGGTACAGTGCCACCTTGCTGTACCCTTCCATTAAATCTGACCTCCCAATCAGGATTTGCCACTGTATGAGAGACATATGTGTATTAAATGCACAGGGAATCTCTGATGTGTTGTATACAGGGGATGCAGAGTGACTTTTCGTTCACTCTCCCTAGTGGCTTAAATGGTGTGGAAAAACTGAAAATTTTACATCCAAATGTGTTGGTAGAATTCTAATTAGTGGTTACAACAGTAAGAGTTTCCTGACCATAGTGCTATGTTAAGATGATCATCGGTGTTTCAGGGAATCAGCTGCTGCTTCTGGGGTTAAATAAATTAATTATCCTGTTACTACTGCAGAGTTTGTGTAACACTGAATAGGGTGGGAAGATGGTCATGAAATGTGGAACTGGTAAGCTTTTGGAAGGAGGAGGTTATGGCCAATTTTGAGGTATGTCTTGGCAGTTATCTGGAGAAGTTTATGCCAGATTCCTAGTATTACCACTACTAAAACTTTTATTTAATAATAGAATGCTATGGAAAGATCATACAATACCTGTTTACTGTTCAGTGTTTCAGTCAATATGCTGAAGTTAGCAAGAACTGTAAGTTAATATTAATACAGTTTAATGGTGTGCTTTTTGCATAATACAGTTGTATAAAACTATTTTATGCAAACTTCCAAGGCCCCTACGTGCTGTATATTCTTGTAGAATTTCACATGTTTTATTCCAATCCTGCATTAATTATTTCCATGGAACCAAAAGAAATATATATATATATTACACACTGCTCCCTGAGCTGAATTTTACATCTGGTAACTCATTTTGTTGCCTTGCTGTTGAACTGTAGCTGTCGTACTCCTTGAAGATCACCCTTTGAGGGCTGAAACATGTCAGAATGATACATTGTTAATAATAAATATGTGCATTAGTTGGTTATTCATGTGAAATAGTGATATTAGTGCCAGACATGAACAAGGTCAAATTTACCTTCAACCATACAAAGTTTGGGACCCTCTGTTAAATGATGTTAACATCACTCTCATGTCACATGCTGCATGGCTGCTGTGTTGGTATTACTGGTATTAATGGTAGGAATTTGAGAAGTACAGACATGAGGTGGCATCTAGTGGTATAATGTTCACAATAAATTTTATGAAAATCCTTCTGTTGGCTGGAAAGCAAATGACAAACTCGGACATAATACCATACACTCTTATTTCTCATACATTTAAATAAACAAAGAAGGACTGGGGGGTGGGGGGAGGCAGAAGGAATTGAGATTTACATATTCTGTATGTGGTGCACAAAATTTAGTTTGTGGTCATTTAATTGTCTTGAATATTATTATAGATATATTTGTTAACTGCAATTGGGTTGACACCCGGTGGCAGTGGTACAGTACACATTTACACACAAACAATACATAGAACAACACGATTAATTTGGGAAGAGTGCGGGCCATGCCCCATCTTTGCGAGTTATACCCTGGCATTTGCCTTACAACTGAGGAAAAAGCACGGAAAAACCTCAGTCAGGGTAGCAGAAGAGTGCCAGTTGGCACGATGAAAACGGAATATACAGAACAGAACATACATAAAAATAAGAATACATAAACATAACAGTAAAATTACATAACTTACAAAATTAAACAAAAGCATACAAAGAATAAATATACATAAATGAAACAATACAAAAACACAGTAAATACAACCACATATATTACCAAGACACCCACACATACACACACCCACACATTACAAAACCCACACACACACACACACACATTACAAAACACACACACACACACCACATATTACAAACCAAGTTGAAACAACCACAGTACAAGATACACACCAAATAAAATAGTTGAAATACAATCAAGTACCTTCAAGTATATGGCTACCCTAATATGCATTGTACTTTTTTCCCCAAGAAGTTCAACATAGCTCACTTCACTTCACTTAACTTCAAAACAAAATTACTTCACATGAGGTATATCACATCACTTCACTCCACATCACTACACTTCACATCACTTCACTATTTACACTCAACTCCCACTTGAATTCCTTTGCTTGTAACTTCATTCTTAACCCTCTTTCTAAAAGTGTTTAGTTTACAGGGGAAAGACGCTAGTAAGCCTGCAGGTAATTGGTTCCAGCCTTTAATGGTCCTATTTACGAAGGAATGATTATAGTATAATAAAAATTGCAGTAGGGCTTTGTTTTGCACTCCTCGTATAAAATGGTTTATATAGTCCAGGTGAATGTGTGTAAGGTTATGTATATGCTTCAGTCAATGTGTTTCTTTACATTGTGAACCAAAAGAAATTAAGGTGTGTGATGTTGCAGGATATGTAACCCATAAAATGACAACATCAATCTATTACCATGCAACTCCAAGCAAGGATGTTAGCTTGGCCCAGTTTTGTCACAACACATAATTTAGAAAGCCTTTAACCAATTTTACATGTGGGTTGTGCTCGATTGCACAACTAGAGTAACATGGAAGTCACACAAGTTGGACGTAAGGCATGAAGGAGAAGAAGGGAGGGTAAGAAGGGGTGAATATGCCATTATATTGGTTTGTATATCAGGCATGTGTATAGTTGTAAAGCTCACCCTAGAACAGGCCACAAAGGCCTGGGGGGGGGGGGGTAGATGTAGAGCTTTACTCTTTCTTTAACATCAGCACTAGGTAGGGGTGGGTGGTCAGTGCTGTGCCGTGGCTGCTTTACTCCTGGGAAAGACCTGGTACCCATTGTATAGGAGGCTGGGTGGGCCCCATGTTTGGTCTGGATGGGTGCAGAAAATCTTGCCACTATCAGGATTCAATCCCTGAACCGTCCAGCCTGTAGCGAGTTGATATACTGACTGAGCTATCCCGGTGTGTTTATTTGTGGCACAGTAAAATGACAAAACTCTTCTTGAAGGTTATTTTGAGCTTACTTTCAGGAAGAGAAGTAAGCTAAAAATATGACTCTATTCCTGAAGGAAACTAGGCTTATGGGCTCATCAGGATGTCTGCATATGCCCATGTGTGTGCCCCACACCTTGCAACTTTTGAATAATTTTACTGGTTGTTGTGAGACTTGGTACAAACTTCATGCAATAATAGGCCATTGAAACATGTGCTGTGTTAATTTACTGCATCAGTAATAATACTGTGTTAGACACTAACTTGTGAGGTGGGTGTGATGCTCTTGCCATTTATATGAGGGCTAGGAAGTGATGATTTGTAATAGATCTTGGAAAAATGTGCAACTTTTATGAAGGTTGGATTGAGAAGGGGAGTACATGTAATGAGATGCAAAGATTCTCTTTAGCTTTTGGCATGACAGTGATAATTAATTAACCATTGGAGTTGGTACTGAACATACAAGTCATGTGTATGAATATTATTTGTAAGTTGGTTATGTGGTGATTGTATAAGACTTTGAGGTCACATCTGACAAGTTTAACACATACAAAATCTATATCTCATTAGTTGGTCCGTTGTGAAAAATAGAATATCAACATGAAAGTAGTAAGAGATGTTTGGTTAGAAATTTGTGCAACAGAAAAGTATGCTGCTTGAGTTCTTTTGCATGTTATTAAAGGTTTGATTCTGGTCATAACCATGCAGATAAGTTACAAGCACTGTATCTAGGCCTTAAGTTGGAAATAACCTCCCAGACTTAATCAAGTTATGTGCTTTGTAATCAATTTTGACTTCAGTCCATTTTACTGAGCTTCAAATGTGTAATCTATAATGCACCATTAGGCCAGCTTCTGCACGCAGACAGAGGCACATAGAGGAGAAAATGCACCATCTTTTGTGTGACTTAGCATTAATTTTAATTAGACACCCTAGTAATAGGATTAATTTAGTATGTTGGCATTTAGTTTTCAGTGATGTCTCATTTGTTCATGCCATACACATATGATGTATGGTATAAAATGTTTTGCAAAAAGGAATGTTAAATATTTAACAATAAAATCTCAAGGAGACTGTGGTGTTGACAATGTTTTTATTAAAATAATACCCAAAAAGTCAACATGTTGAAGTTAGAAGACACAATTTATTCGCAGGTGTGTGAGCGTTAGTTCACAAATTTCCATTTAACAAAACCTAGCAATTTCAGGTGAGCAATTTGTCCCATTCAGTTCGCATAATATGGTTGATATGACATAGTATACGAGATGTGTTTGGCACAACCAAGAAGCATCATACTCTATTACAAGTCTTCTGTTATACCTTGATCTTTTCATGACCAGTTTTTGAGGGATAAGAGAACATTTTATTTGTCACTTATTGTGAGCAAGCAATAAAGGTAGAAGGTAAAGTTGGTCCTCCACTCATGCTAGATGGAGGTAAGTGGTCAATGCCGCAGTCTGGCCGCTTTGCCCCTGGGAAATAACCCTTATACCCGTTGAATAGGAGGCTGGATAGGGCCCCAAAGCCAGGCTGGATGGTTTTTTGAGAACAGGAAATCTCTTGCTCCCGCCCAGATTCAATCTTGGACTGTCCAGTCGACAGCGAGTCACCATACTGACTATGCTATCCTGCGTCCTTGGTAGTGGAAATAAATGTTTTGAAATTTTGTATGTTAAGTAGAAATTTGATTCTGAAATGCTTGTCTGAATGTGGTCGGAGATTTAAAATACAGAGTGGGTCAAAATGCACTTGACATTTAAATTAAATATGGTGTGATGAAAACACAGGAACAGCTTTAAAGGAGGTATTATTGACAATGGAAACTGAAGGCAGAGAAATGGGACTAAGGATCAATGAAAAGAAAATAAAGTGCAAGAAAATGCCTTCTACATAAGCCACAAGATATCTTCAGAATCTGTCAATAGGTGACTTTAAAGTTGAAGCCATCAGCACTCTCACATATTTGGGATCAGATTTATACAGCGATAAAAATGTGGAGAGACATTCACTGCAAAATCATGAGAGCAAACTGAGCGTACCTACACACTTTAAACTCTACAGGTCCAAACTTTTGTCCCAAAATACTAAATTAAACTACATCGTGCTCTCACATGACCCCCACTGACCTATGGGTCAGAAACTTGGACAATGACTATGGAAGAAATGAATGCACTTAGAATATTTGAAACAAAGAATGTAAGGAAAATACATGGACCCTTAAAAGAAGGAAAACACTGGAGAATAACAACAAACAAGGAGATAAAGGACATCTTACATGGTGAAGATACTGCAAAATTTTTTAAATCCCTCCAAGACAGTATGGTAATGTTGAAAGAATGCAAAACCAGACACAATGGTAAAACAAACTTCAAAAATTGGTGGAGGGGACAAAGACAAGGACTCACATAAAATATGGAGAGATGAGGTTGAAGAGGATTTAAGTATAATGGGCATAAAAAAACAAGTGTACAATGGCCAGAGACTGTCAGTCAGGAATGGAGGAAGATTGTTTTGGGAGCCAAGGCCCACACCAAGCAATAGTGCTTGAAAAGAAGATGAAGAAAATAAAGAGGAAGTCAAAAGAACCTGAAACCAATGTTACTAAAATGCAGAAAGCCATAATAACATGAGACCATTTACAAAGTGTGAGGAAATACTTCAGGTTCATCTACAGGTGTTTGGTGTGTGCTCCCTTGGTTACCCTGCAGATGTCCCAACAGTAGTCTGCTGGTGGTCAAATTCACTGCAGCATATCTTTGTCCTTGTATCACCACCTCTGTGATGCACTGATGCAGCTCATGGAGAACTGCAGGCATCAGAGGAACATACACTTACACCCTACATAAATCTCCAGAGACTGAACTCCAAAGGTGTCTGATCTGGGAAATTTTGGGGGTCATGGAATAGATACCACATGCTTAATCCTGTTGTCAGGAAACAAGTGTGTTCAGATAGGTATGAACCTCTCCATAGAAGTATGTCCATATGCCATCTGTTTGAATAATCATGATTATTGATCTTGTAGCTATGGCATCAGGTACTTCTTCAGTATGTTCAGTCAGGTACAGCACTACAAGACTGTTGGTCTCTGAAGAAGTAAGGTCCATACACCATTCAGGAACCCCTGGCACAAAAGGCCATAAACTTTGTAGGCTTTGAGAGTTATAGCATCTTGTCATACTGCTACCTTTCAGACTTTTCTGTGATGGAATCTGCATTGTCACATACGCATTCTTACACTGGCACAAACACACAATTTTGTTACAAGTTTTCCTTAATTAATATAATTAGTTGATTCCGATCTATGTAATGATTTGATGTTGCAGAGAGATACCCACATTTTCTGGTCTTTATATTCTTAATACAGGGATCTAGGAATTACAGGACTGAACCATACTCATTCAGTTAAAATGCCAAGTTTCTGCAAACCCATCCACTCCTGACAGCTCTGCTCAACAGTAAGCAAACAGTGTTTTCATTCAGTCCTTGATATTAAAATAAGGGCAAATCACAGTTTTTAAAACATTTCTGTTGATTAAGAAATATAGGATTGCTCTCAGTTTCAGTGTTAAAAATAATATTAACAACTGCATATCAGATAAATGCAGCATGTGCAAAAGTGAATGCTCAGGCTTGTTTTTATTAATAGTTACTGTACACTTGCAATATAAGATTACTTTAAAAAAAACCCCTTTGTGGGGTGACCCTTGTACTTACAAATGGTCTTGAAATCAGAGCTGAGGAGACTTGAAGGTTTGAACAGATCGGTACTCTGTAAGGGCACATGTCTGTAGATCTTTGTAAGAGTTTCTCTTTTCACACATTTACAAAATCAAATTGATTAGTCACAAAATTAAATCAATACTGTGATACCGAGTTGGAGGGCCAGGGGCATTCATCCTGATTTACTGTACTCTAGAAATGGTTCAGGTTGAAAATTAGTGATATGTTAAAAGGCCACATCTCACATGTGGGCTGTAGGTTAAGGACCCTTGCTGACATGTGATATGTAATTTATCAGGACCCCTGATTTCATTATTCATATTAAAATTTCTGTAGATTTTAATTGAATTTGTGTCTAATTAATTTTAAATACCATATATTTTACTGAAAAGAATTTTAGTCATCACCAGTTTACATAATTTTATTCAGAAAATTACATACAAATTTCGACTAACAATTTGTATACAAATTTGATAAAGTGAAAATGTAAAATGATAAGTTTACATTTAGGAAAACACAGTCAACACAATGACACAATGTTTACAGCAGGTTATGAAATTCACCAACAAGGATTTGACTGATTTAAGCACTATTCTCTGATACTAAAGATTTTCGTTTTTTCTTTTTCTTCTTAGAATCATGGCCAGAGTGTTCTTTATGAGCAGTGTCAATCATTAATGTGTCCTCTGTATGAGTAGTAGCTTCTGATGAAATGCCTTTCCATTTTATCTCCTTTCTGTGCTTTGCACTAGTTTCTGAGGCCGTGTTTCGGTACTTTTTCATGTTTTGCATTCCTTCACATGCTAATTCATGATTTTCAGTTCCACTTCTTGACTTTTTTGTTTTTCTGTTTCTTTTCAACATGACACTTTTATCTACCATTGTGCATCCCCCATTTGTTGCAGCAAAATTCTGAGTTCCGGCTATAGTGGCGGAAGGTGAGTCTGCTTCCATAGATTGTGCAGCTCTTTCATTAAGACTTGCATTGACAACTGTTTGATATAATTCACTTTGAAGCAGAGACTTTTCTGCTGTATCTTTGTCATGTCTTCTTTTAGATTTTTTCTTCCTTTTCTTTGTCCCCATTTCAGTCTCATCTAGCTTCTGGAATTTTTTCTGCACAAACAAAGACTCATCTTGTGAGGAACTATTATCATCATTCCCTGCAAGATACGTCCCATTTTGCAGCTGTTTATCATATTCTTTTGTGTGAGCTAATAACTGCCTCTCTTGTTCATCTATTCGTGCAAGTTTTCCATTTAACTTCAGGCCATGCCTGGCTCCCCTGTGAATATGTAGTTACATTTATAGTTATAAACATGTCAATGCTTCATCCACACATTTTTATTGTCCAGAAAATACACTTATTTCAGTTCATTACACAACTATTAAAGGTCTAAGTGTGGTACATACACAATACATCAGTAAATAAACAATATGCCTGTCTTTATTAATAGCAATTAGAATGTAGGTCTGTTTTAAATTTAGTTATTCAGAAGCTAAGAATCTTGTTAATAATGACTACAGCTGAGACTGCAAACTGCCACATATGTTTTGTACTCTCAGCCTATACACTGCTGTTGGTGGCCCTGTGGCAAGGAGCGTAAGAAAGTTTGCAGTCCCTACTTTCCACACACACACACACAAAAGCTGTACCAACTGTGCAAATTCCGGTAAATCTGGACAATAAAATAAGAGATTAAACCTATTTTCCTTCTTGTGGGTTATAAAATAGACAGTGCAGCAAACTCCACCATGAATGGTTTGTTAGTACCTTTTGCCATCTTGTGGGTGATAACCACATGGCTTACACTCTGTAGGAACAGTTAAAAAAAATAAAGTTGCAAAGCAGGTAGTGCCTCATGAACAAGTCAGTTACAAAAATTATGAACCAGTGACTCATCATCACATTGATCCTGGTGGTCATGTGGCTCAAGGCATATGTCTGTGGCCGCTTTCCTGCTGAGATTACCCATTTCCTATTTGGGGAACCTACACGTAATTAAAATCCTGAGCACAGACCATTTACTCGGAGGTGTTCATGATCTCTCTCTGTCTTGCCAGGATAATACTTATGTAGTGCCATAAGCATTACCCCTGCCTGTGGAGGTTATGCTCTAAAACTGATGGACACTTCATTATGTGCTTATGTAATCAATACTGTATCCTCAAGAAAGATTTAATGATTTTTCTTACTTGTGTGCAGTGCGACCACCACATACTCTAAACAGATCATCATCTGTTAAGCTTTGAAATCTTGAAGGAGGGTAACTCTGCTCAGGTACTTCTAGTGTGTCACTGGATATTCTTACCATCTGTCCATCTTGGGTCAGCGTAGATGTCTGAAACCGAGATGCAGTGATAAAGCCTGAATATTGACCAATGGGTGGAGACTTGCCATGCAACTTCCATTGTTAAAAACTGCTTGTCAGAACTTCTTTGTGGTTTCTTTAAAAACACTTGGTAGCTCAAACTATAAAATGCTGAAATGATGCAATGACTTGTGAAAAATGAACAGGAAAAGCTGTGGTACTAGCCCTGCATTAGCCTGGAAGGACCTCAGAACAGCCAGTGCAGATGCCAAGATTTAGACCTTCTGGTTGCAGAACAGGAATGCTACACAAAAGTGTGCATTCATCAAAAGGTAATTATTTACCAACCAACACAGTGTAATATCATGCCTGTCTTGAATCTCCATTTGGATTCTCTCACTAGAAGTTTCTGTTTAATCTTTATTAATGAAATATTTATTAAACATTCATTAATTTTTATTTACCTTGAGGAATGTTCCATATTCCAGACAGTTCTTTTTCTTCTTCTTGACAGCTTCTATTGAATATTTTGTGGTTGTGATATCTATACTTTCATCTTGTAATTTCATAGCAACTCCATCCTGAAATGTATAAAATAATGCTAACAAGTAACTTTACCATTATCATCCTAGTGTCAACCTTTTCAGCCTAGTTTATAAGGAAAAGCACACCTAAGCTATCACTGTCCCTATGTTCTCTTTAGCAATAGCAGCTTTTGTCCTTTTTTATTTCAGTCATATCAATCAATAGTATCAATGAATGTAAATTTTTTCCTAATGTAGTGGTTAAATTGAAAGAGGTTGTACAAACAGCACACAGGTATTCCAGAATCATTTGTCACTTACTTATGGGTGTAGTTCTTAAAATAGAAATGGTGGGCAGTCTGAAATGCACTTCTGTGTTGAAAGATATGGGCATGAGCCCAATCTTATTGTTATGCATGTACCCAAAACATGGCACTGCTTCCACTTTAGACAGGCACTTCTGAACAAACTACCAAGTTCTTTTACATGTATTTCCATTCCATGTGAAACTTAAGTACACAGACAACTTCTCTTGCAGGCCAGTTCATGAGCATAATTTTATGATCATAATATTTGGTTGTGCCAAAAACTTAGTATTCAGAAAAACTTTTATAGATTGTAAAAACATCATAGGTGGTGGAACATCACATTTTGAAGGCAAATGTGGGAATGAAATTGGTGTTCTTAGAAGTTCTAATTAATGACAAGCAATTGTTATAATGGATTTTAAAAGTGCTGCTATGTTCTGTTTTAAAGAAAATATTGAGCATTCTAATAATAATATATTACACTCATTTAACAGGAAATTAATGGTGGCCTTGTTTAAAAATGGCTGACTACTATACATTCACAATATGAAGACCAAGCATCTTCATTTGAGCAAGTTTCTATTCATGACAGCACCTTGTTCATAGCTTTGCACTTACTTCAGTTGTGGACACTTGGATATTATTTGCTGCTTTGTTAAATGCATGTTCCCACCAGTGGTATGTGAACTGCTCAGAAGCATCATGACCAACTCCTTGGGTATCAAACTTCAGCTTTGGTTTTATTGCTTTGGTGATTCCTGACTCATTTCGTCCCAGGCCTTTACCTGTAACCCAATATGAACTCCCATAAATTGGTATTAAGTCCTCATAATTTGAATGCAGTCGAACCTTGTGGATTAAATGTATGGAGGTTGATACTGATACATGCAACTGTTGGTAACTTTACTGACATGCACATACATTTATTCATGTTCAAAAATCAAGTGACATTTGGCTCCAGCAGCTCCTAAGGACCAACAGTGCTGTGTAACTCATATCAGAGTTAGTTTTCCGCTGTGTCACTCTTAAGATATGTAGCCCAAGTGGCAAACATTTATCCCTATATGTAATGAACCTCATCTGAACTGCTAAAAAATGGTAGGTGTATAATAAAATTAAAACAAAGGGGAGTGTGAAGACAATGTACTATAACAACAAAGTGAGGGAAATTAAAAAAATAATCAGCTGGGACAGACTGGCTCATTTTTCAGGACGTTCCTTTTTTTTTTTTTTAGAAATTTACAGTTGTTTAAATCATGCAAACTTATACATTATGTGATTTTAAAGCGACAGGTCCTCATTATGTTCCAAACAAACTGTTTTAAGTTACAATTATACACACATCAGAAGGGAAGTCGCTCGCTTAGGTTAGTTACTGTACACGAAGTTAAAAATCATTGTGTATTGCTTATTTGAATTCTGCTTTTCTTGATTTAGTTACAGTTCAAACGTCTGTAAGGAAAAAAACCAATTCCTAACCCAGTAACACGACTGGTAAACACTGATGTAAACATATCCCAAGGCTCAAACATTTGTGGGAATAGCAATCGTGCGTCAATTCATGGCTCATTAACCACAACCATATTCGTGTAACAAAATACACGTTATTGTTACTAACCTTCCTTCCAGCCATACTTCATTAGCTGATTCCGCGCAAAATCCATAACCTAAACTGAACAGTGGCAAAGAACACACGTTAACTCAAAACAAGCACTAGACGCCGAGAACACATGGGCGACGAGCACGTGCGAAAGTGCAAAGAATCATCGCCGAGAAGAAGATAGTGAACCGTAAGATACTGGGTGCATACGGTGAGTTAAAAAGCCATTTAAGTTATTATGCTAATTATTTTGATTTCGAGGAACATGTTCGCTAACAGGGTTTTTCGTTATATGCGTGGTGAGGTTAGGTTTAGTGCAAGATGGACTACCAGTTATACGTGGTTACTTTCAAGAGGGACTAAGAGACACTGTCATAAAGGACACTGTTCAAAACATTTGTATGAGTAATATGCTGTACACCATCCTAATTTTGTCATTATCTGTTAATCACATCTGTCACATTGTAAGTGAATTTTACACACACTAGTCTGAATTCTCCACAACGTATGTATAACACAAACTTGAGCAAGCGGGTGAGATAGTTGTGTTTTAAGTAGATTTCCGTTGTTTCTTTAGCATTATCGTGTGCATCCTTGGTTGAGCTAATATTCTGCTGTATAATTTATAATGTGTAACGGAGGGTAGTTGCATAGGTTATTTCCCATATGTTACCGAATAGATTGTAGTTCTTCATTCTCTAACACCATGGGAGTCTAGCATGTATAACAGATGTAATATATATGAGTGGATAAGCTAATGTACTCGTAATAGGTGTATCTTCATTTGTGCATTTTTGTTCATATCACATATAATGAAAACCGTATAAAATATGGGTTGCCAACACTGGAAGCATGAAAGTACGGTAAATGATATTAGAGCTGCTAATGTGCATACAAAATCCAAAACCTGAACCTTGGCGTATGCACAAGCCAAAGCCTAATCTTGGAAACGGTGGAAGTTCACCCTAGAATAGGCCATAAAGTTCCAGAAATTTACTCTTTCTTTCATCTTGGTGCTAGATAGGGGTTTGTGGTCAATGCCATGCCCCGGCTGCTTTACCCTACGGAGAGAGACCCAGTACCCACTGTACAGGAGGCTGGATGGGCCCAAAGGCCTGTCTGGACAGTTGCAGAAAATCTTGCCCCCACCAGCATTCCATTTCTTGACTTCAGCCCATAGCGGATTGCTGTACCGACTATGCTGTGCCACGTATTTCATTAGTGTGTTACAAAGTGTGGAATTGTAACACAACACCACTTATTTGTTTAATTATTGTGGAAAAAATGACTTTGTTCTATGTCATTTCACTATACCAACCTGAGTAGTGCATGTTTTGTTGTTAGGTTTTTGTACTCTTGCAGTAACATGTCCACTTGCAAAATGGTTTATTTTGCATACTTTCATGCTTCAATGGAATATGGCATTACATTCTGGGGGAACTCAATAGATAGCAAAAAAGTTTTCCTACAACTGAAAAGGATGAATAGAATTATGACTGGTTCAAGTTCTGCTCTGGAACATCATGTAAGCCTTTATTTCAGAGATTAGAATTATTAACCTTGTCTTCACTGTAAGTACTATGCCTGATGAGGTTCTTGTCACAGAATTTGGAACTTTGTACATTTAATTCTACAGTTCATGGTTTTAATACATAAAATAAATTACAGTTACATAAATTGTCAACCACCCTTACAGTATTCCATAAAGAAGCATACTGCGATAACATAAAAATCTTCAACAAATTGCCCAATTATATTTTTTATTCCGTTCTAAGGAAAAAAATGTTTTACATTAAATTTGAAGAAGTATTTAATTGTCAAAGCCTTCTACTCATTTTAAGAATATATGAACTCTTAATAATTCATTACTGTTTTTTAATATTATGTTATTTTTATGCATGAGGTGTTTGACTAGATTTGTGCTCATTTGAAGCTGTTTGCTGAATGATGATTGTCTTCAGTCAGATTCATTCCTATGGCATGCTGTATATCTTATCCCAATGTGCTTTAAGGATTTATGAGCATGAAATCTTGTATGTATGTATGAACGAGGAGCTAAACTATCTGTTCGCCTCAACCAATATTGTGTGGTGATAAAATCGAGAAGAATGAGATGGACTGGGCATGTGGCACGTATGGGTGAGGAGAAGGGGGTGTATAGGGTCTTGGTGGGGAAACTGGAGTGAAAGAGACCACTGGGGAGACCTAGGTGTAGATGGGTGGATAATATTAGGACGGATCTCCAGGAGGTGGGATGTGGGTATGTGGACTGGATTGGGCTGGCCCAGGATAGGGACAGGTGGCGGACGGTTGTGAGTGTGGTAATGAACCTTCGGGTTCCGTGAAATGCGGGGAATTTCTAGACTAGCTGCAAACCAGTTAGCTTAGCTTATCAAGTAGGACTGTGCACCATGGAGTAAGTAAGTAAGTAAGTATGTATGTGTGTGTGTATGTTTGTATGTGTGTATGCATGTTTGTAAGTATGTGTATGTGGAATGTGTCCCCTATGTTAACTGAGGTATAGCAGTAGATAAACACGTCTAAGAAACTATACTATATAGGCTGCTTTTGTTTTTTTGCAGTGATAATTTGCATTGTTTTGACATTGTTGGAGCAGCATATTTCATCACAAGACACTGTTTTTGACAAGATATATTGCCACAGTAGAGGTATGATATTTAAATTTTGCTTTTCCTTCTAACAACAATTTATTGTTATTATTATGAGTATAGATTGAATTTTGGAACAACTTTACAATACAGAGACCATGCATTTGAGGTTCTTAGTAGCTTCTGCACTATGCCCTGTATTTCCAAATTTGTTACTGAATTTGTATGTTACATACATTATGTAAGTGTTCTTTATCTGTTTCCTCACATATACAGAGCCAATGTTTAGAGATACTGTATGTAGATATGTTAAAATTTTAAAATTATGTTGCATTTGACAACCTTTTGTGCCATCTTATTTATAAAATAAGTTATATTAATACAACAATGTGCAACTGAGCATGTTGTTATATGAATCTAATAATATGAAACTGAACATATTTTCCTATTATTCCTTGTTTTAAACTTTCTTAGCCTATTTAAAATAGCGTGTGTTTTATGTGAGCTGCCTTTCCACCTGGCTTGTACCTGTGTTGCTTATAGAGTGTAGTAAAACTACATTATTACGTGGTCCTGCGTCACATGCATATTACATGTAATGAGAGGAATACGAAAACTCTTGAGCTCTCTGTTGTCATGTGCGGTGTATTCAGAGGAAGTTACAGCTGTAACGTGTTGCCTATTAAGGTCACGCTGCAGGTTTCGCATGTCTTGAGAACCCTCAGTTTATGTTGTTTTAATGTGATCAACTGTTGCCAAACATTACATGCAACCAGTCCTTTTTATATTTGAAACTGATTGTACTGTTGCAGGTTCTTTTTTAATTGTAATGAAAAACCATTTTTTGAGTTGGTGGGGGGGGGGGGAGCATAACGATAGTTCATTATTGTTTTGTGTCATGGGTTATGCTATTAATGTGGGCCGGGTAGCTCATTCGGTATAGTGACTGACTACAGGCTGGACAGTCCGGGATCATTGAATCCCAGTGGGGATGAGATTTTCCGTCCCTCCAGACTGGCCCTGGGGCCCACCCAGCCTCCTGTAAAATGGGTACTGGGTCTTTCGTGGGGTTAAAGTGCGGCCAGGGCGTGCTGCTGTCCACTCACCCCCTTCTAGTGCCGCGGTCATGGAAGAGTCGAGCTACACTTCTACCCACCCTCTGGGCCACACCGGGCCTGTAACGGGATCACTTTACCATTTTATTATGCTATTAATGTAAACTTTGGAAGAATACCTGAATAATTGAAACCCATTAGTGTGACTGATTCAGTCATTGATTGATTTGTGGGTTGTTATTCTTGTGAGGTGAAATAACAGCATGGCCATAACTGGTGAATATGTCAGAATTCTGAATGATGCTGTTAAGGTCTGTTTAACATACTGCCCTAGACATCTCTTATGGGGAGCTGAAAAGAAATCTGAAAAACCTCTGTGTGTTTAGTCAGTGGCCTGTTTCAATTAGGTATCTTCCAAATAGAAGCCTAATGCATTACCACTCCAGTGACCTGCTAAGCTAAGCTTTAATTGGGATTTAAATGAACACCTCATGTGTAATTATTTTTTTGAATAAATAAATTATTAAATAAATAAATACATGCACATGCACACACACATGTATGTGTGTTTGTGTGTGTGGGTATATGTACACACACACACACACACCAGGATACAGATAATCCTTAGCTTGATCGGGAAGGAAACAAGCTGTGCCTGTCAAAAGTGTGATGGGCAGAGGATTGGATTGATTTGGCTAGGGTAGGTGGATGTGTGAAGTTTTAGGGGAGCTGATTGTAATACAAATCACTATCTGGTGATTGCAAAGGTTAGGGAAAGATTTGCAGTGGGTAAACAGGCCGCAAAGAGGGTTGATAGGCAAAGATTTAACTTGAGGAAGCTAAATGAGCCAGAGATTAGGGAACAGTATCAGATTGAGATTACAAACAGGTTTGCAGCTTTGGAGAACTCGGATGATGATGAGGACATAAATAGGAATTGGGAAAACATTAAAGAGAATATCCAAACCTCAGTGAAAGAGAGTCTGGGTTTGGATGAATTTAAGCAGAATAAACCCTGGTTTGATGAAGAATGTTTAGGTTTTTTTGGATCAAAGGAAGCGGGCTAAAATTCAGTGGATACAGGATCCAAGCCAAA
>Ga0131853_10007011_pt1 | contig 20363 bp, 13 predicted proteins | sample TergutLab28metaG_FD_92764 | JGI IMG/M metagenome (GOLD analysis project Ga0131853, IMG submission 92764) | Labiotermes labralis P1 segment gut microbial communities from Petit-Saut dam, French Guiana - Lab288 P1 (version 2) (version 2) | ecosystem: Host-associated > Arthropoda: Insects >...
CGGAAAGTACTGCAATGTGAAGCTTGAAGCCTGAGCGGTGGGGATCACCGCTGGTTCAAGAGAAGTACCGGGAAGAAATGCCTGTGACAGGAGACATACATATCGTATAATAATAATAATAATGCGACTGAGTGCCGTTGGTTGTTTTATGTTTTTATTTATCATAAATACTACTACCATATGTGGGCCCGGTAGCTCAGTCGGTATAGCGATTGACTAAGGGCTGGACGTTCCGGGACCGAATCCCGGTGGAGACGAGATTTTCTGCCCGTCCTGACTGGCCCTGGGGCCCACCCAGCCTCCTGTACAATGGGTACCGGGTCGGGGCGTGCTGCTGACCACTCACCCCCTTCTAGTGCCGCGGTCATGCAAGAGTAGAGCTATACCTCTACCCACCCTCTGGGCCACACCGGGCCTGTAACGGAATCACTTTACCTTTACTACTACCATATATGACACAGAAGACATAGTGCAGGAGCCTCTGAAATATTAGAGATTAGGGGCCATAACAAACTCAAATCCGGCCCTAGTGGAACAGAATCATAATCCAATAATCTAAACAGCAACGTTACTGAACAGTTACTACAGCTTTTACTTATATCTGAATACGGATTTCCAAGTTAGTTTCGCCAATATGGTTCGACAGTAACAACAAATGTATTGCATGTAGTTTAGATGAATAAGAAGACAAACATTTCACTTTTATTATGTAAACTGTAGGTAGAACCGTAAGTTGCAGACTCAAGTCGTCTAGAATGTGGCGCTGTGTCGCTGGGCGCGTAGAAGGATCGCAGTGTTTCATGTTCAGGGCGAAGCAGTCCAACAAGACCCCGAGGCACTACGATCCTTCGTAACGCCGGACACCACCCGTCCAGTGACACACTGTCACATCCCAGACGCAACACCAATGACAGAACTACGAGTCGCGCATAGTAGCTCCCATCTGCAGCATCTAAATTACATGGGGAAAAACGAATTGTGCGCTGTACGGTCGGAGGACCTACCTGTTCAGTTCTGTTGGTATATTAGCACAGACAATTTACCGTTTAATATTAGCCCTATACACTGTAGAATAAACCCACTGAAACCCACTAAATAAGTTAAAAACAAGGAGGCATAACTGTCCGTCATATAAGCTGCGCCAAGTAATATATTTACTGACTATGAAGTAATGAGTAATTTTAAGGTACTATTAGTGGTTTGTTTAAAATAAGCCCCAATAACCTCACTCTGGCCGATCCCAGTGACCGCGGGGTCTCAGGCGTGGGTCTGTGGCCGCCTGCTTCCTGGGATAGTGAGTTCGAATCCCGCTGGGGTCATGGATGTCTGTCTCTTGTGAGTGTTCTTGATTGTAAGGCAGAGGTCTCTGCAACGGGCCAATCCCGCGTCCAGGGGAGTCCTACCGAGTACAGTGGGTCTGAGTGGGACTGCGAAGCCTCGATATTGATGAGGCCCTGGCCCAATATGGGCTGTACGCGCCACGGGAAGAAGCTTCAATCAGAGATTAACTCACACGGTTTCAATTCTAAAACAGCACGTGCCTACTAACACACGGTAGTCTTCCTGAAATGGATGAAGAGAGCAACCGGTTGGACATCAATATCTATACACATTCTACTGCCACACTACAGACACACAAAAGCGGCATGACTTTGAATCAGAATACATTTCGAAAATCAGTTTAAATAATATTCCCCAGCTCAAGTCTCAGTTTAACTACATCAAGCCGTGCAAAGCAATACGCCTACCATTGCATCATAATGGCAAAAACTAAATGTCCAAACGCCTGGCGACAAAGTTCCATACCGTGGCGCCTATGGGGGTCCTCCGCACAGAACCTGTTTTTATCAACCTTCTGGAGCCTAGAATTTCGAGATGGCTGCTAGATAAAAAAAAAAAATACTGTGGACCCCTGACAAAAACTGTTGCTCCGCAGAGGGGCATTTGGAAAGCATTTTTGGTGCGAACGCCAGTCACAAGAAATTAGTACGATGCTGCAGATAAATCACCCACAAGGTACGTTACGTTATTCTAATTGAAACGTATACCAGGTTTAATTCTGTTTTTGTTCTTATAAGTGCTTACCTTGAAAGTACTGTGGCCACCGCCATCACAGGTATAATGGTAACAACACTCACCTGAAAAAAGAAAACAGTAAATAAATGTGAATTGTATAAAATCCAGGGAGGACTTGACAACCTGTGTCTAAGGCGTACAGTCAAAATAATACTTCAGTCGCATGAAGATTACACAGCAACTTGGCAGGTCACATTGCACTCACGAATGGGATCAAATGGTATCCTATACAAGCAAACGAACGCCAACAGAATACAATGAGCATTGTTCAACAGGAATGAAACAAGTTCAGTTACCAATACCACAGTCAATACACAAATTAAAACGTGCTAATCCTAACTAGCTCAGGAATTTACCTTCTTGTACCTAACTTCAGCCTCAGAGGCACACAATAAGCCAACGCAGCGATTGAAACACATTACACAGCGACGTGGTTCGTTGTTCATTCAATTCGCTTTGTATTACGCGATGTGATGGGCGAGACACGAAACACGTATGGGAGATCTGTGAAATGCATACAAAACTTCACAATTCTAAACAGAAGGCCCAGGAGTAAATGCGTCCGTATGATGCAGGATCTTCAAGAAATAAGGCATGAAGATGTGCAGCGAATTAATTTGCCTCAATATGCAGTTCAATGGATGTGTTTTATGAAAACGGCAATGAATTTTCGGGTTCCACCAAAAGATTTTCAAGGGTTCTGCTGATTGTAACGAATCAGATCATGACAATGTGAAGTGCTTACTAAAATCGTAACCGGCAACACCGGATAGTAAAATTTGGTTACGTTTTCCTATCTGAAAACAACCGCTCGAAACACAGATATGGATAGATAGATAACATTAGAATGGATCTAATGTGGTGAAGATGTAAAGTGGGCTGAACTAGCAAGGGCAGATTTTTAATTAAAATATTGTTGATATCTGACGGACAAGCGAGTTATTGCAATGAAGCGCAGACGCTGGGAATTCGCAAGACGCAATGACACTGTGCTGTTTGGGTTACATCCTCACGGCGGCAGGCATCTTACAGCACTCTGACAGGATACTTTTAAGCCCTTGAAGCAGTACAGTAATACTGCTCTGAGCATACCCTGAAAAGTGGCTGCGTGAGACCTGCACGACTGCATCCAAAGCCCGCGTTTCATGCAGACGTTAGAAACGTTCGGAAAATCTTGAAAAAACGCAGGAAAGTTTCAGGAAATTAAGGAGGAGTCTCACAGTGACACAGGGCAATGATAATTTGATTACAATTTTATTTATTACAGTTACAATCAATCCGTTGAGCCGCATTACACGTGAGGCATCTACCACCGCTTTTTCCTCAGTTGCCCTTTTGCATACCTTCGCAACTCTCATTACTGCAAGCAAACGCACTTACGTTTTCTGCAGAAGAACTGACCGTCATACAGTAGAAGTACACCACACACATTTAAAACTCCGGCATTACTCATGTAGATGCTTATATTTGTATTTTAAAAAAAAACCTAATAAAAGGGGGGGGGGGGCAGGACTGTCCACTGGACCCTATTATGGCGCATTATTCACTTAAAATCACAGCAACAGCGCTACAATCGACACGCCGTCCCTATTTAGCTCAGCTGTTAACATAATGAGAAAACACGTCTTATATGAACCACAAGATTTACATTTTCGGTACGGTGAATTTAAATTACATAAAGACTATTTTTATGTTCCTAACGTCCATGTGGATTCAAAGGATGAAACTAACTGTGCACATACAGATATAGGTGCATATGCATTGCACACACGTAGAACTGGAACGCGAATGGACATGCGAAAAGTAGCAGGGTCTTCGTGTAAACTGCCTATTAAAAATTAACCATCTAAATAAAATTCGAAGCAGCTCGACAACTTGTCGCCAGATTCTAGAACATGAAATCCATTCAGCCTTGCTCAAGTTATTTTATGCGCAAAGACAGCCAGAAGGACACTTCTATATCAACATGCAATCGACAGTGACAACAGCAGACAGGAAACTGAACTGGTATACATAAACTTAACTTCAGGTTGAATTTCGTTTTCCTAGCGTGTGGACATAGGAGGTTGATGTGTCATCAGCTGTACTGTAAAAATATAATGGCCCTTGAAGAAATATAATACGACGGTGTGGATTGGATTCATGTGGCTCTGGATAGGAAGGAGTGGGATGCATTGTGAACCTTCCAGTGCCATAAAATGTGGGGGATCTTTTGACCCGCTCTGCGTCATCAGCTTCCTAAGAACAACTCTTGGCAATGGAGACAGATAACCATTAACGAGAAGAGGATAAAAAAGGAGTCTCCTTTTCCAAAGCGTCTCTGTGATTTGCAAGGTTGCAGATGTGAGCCTCTTTCACTTCGCACTCGCAAACGAATGGATTTTAACTAAAAAACGTTGCACCTTTAACTGCAAAACTCTTCAGAAATACAGGCGCACAAACCATGCAGGAGGACTCTACTTGTTCACAACGTCGGTGTTCCCCAGCACTGTCCGCTTGTATTCAGCAAGAGGCCTTGGCTGTGCAGACAACGGCTAGAAATAACACAGCCACACCAACAGACGTGCGAATCTCACCGCTTCTTGTTTATAGAATTATGTGGCTTATATCCTGTTTGCTTCACCAGTGTAAATCTGATGCAATAATATGACACAGATACACTACAAATAAGTTATTTCATATAAATAATAGAGATGTTATTACTCAAACATTTGAACCGTTATTTTCTCGACAAGTAAACTCAAGACGAAGCCGACAGAAATGTATGTTTTTCTGTAATTTATTGAGTATACAAATGTCCTTTCTGCTTTATCATGCCGCTAGCATTAAACCGTTACAAAAATCAAGCACATTAAATGTTGATGTTAGACATTTGTGCAAAAGTGAGAGGAAGCAAGAAATCTACATTCCTTGAACACTGCAACTACACTGCCCTGTAGGCTACGACATTATTCTTCTACACCACCAACAAAAGTTTAAATCTCCTAAGTGACTTAAAAATACAAATTATATAAGTATGCGTTGTCGATTTTGTTTGCTTCTGCCCTTTTTTTTTATGACGCTAAGAATCTTATAAGTGCACAAAGAGTGGCTAGAAAATAGCTATGACGTATTTTAAAGTATCTTGGTTCGTTCGGAATAACTGAAAATAAAGCCCACAAAACTCCATACGTTGGACAATAGTATGACAATCAATACAACAAATTAATGGCAGAGTTTCGTAGCTTCTACTCTTCACTACGTAGGCCTACCACTAGGATGAGCAAATAAAGGAGAATAAGGGGACACGATAAATGCACACATCTAGCAGGAAAGCCTGAAGGGAAAGAATTAACTTCTAGACCTAGGTACAGATGGGAGCATGACACGTATTACAAAAATGGCGTGGGATGGTGTGCAGTGGATGCAACTGTCTCAGGATAGGTTGTGGTGGTTCTCAAGAAGACAGCAATAACGGTTCAGATCCCATAAATAACAGGGAACTTGCTTACCAGCTAAGCGACCACAACGACTGTGATCCAATGTGCTAGTTGAACCTGTTCACCTTTCCATTACATAGCTAAAACATCGAGAATATTGACATGATGAGGTGCACAAGGGAACACCGTAGATTGATATCAAGAGGGCTGTAAACGGTTGCAGAGCTAACAGTCTGTAGACTCTTTATCACATGTCATCACTCTACAGCACTTCCAGCGGATAAAACGGTCACCTCCTTCTATCGGGGTGCTTCAGTACGAGTTTGAGCTATACCTCTACGTCCCCTCTGTGCCTGCATTTACATGTTAGGGGTGATCTTCACCTCTACCCTGCAACATAAGGTATGCAGCCGTTCCAGTAAGCAGCGGAGTACGTGATAGTTACACACGGCCATAAAATGAATGATTGTACGGTTATAAATGTTTGTTGCTTTCGATATAAGAGGTCTTTGCATAACGCTGGCCGGCAGTTCCTGTATTAGACGCAGACCGCATCAGTGATTCCTAACTAATTTTCCGCGAGAAATTGTGGAATAACAAAATAGCTATTTTCAAATACCGTGAAAATTTCCAAATTAACTTATACCTCGTAATGTCGCGAGAATTTTTGTCCAGCAATTGGCGACACCGGAGTGATTTCCGTGTGCTACTAACCGCTTCTCTTTTTTGCTGGCCTGTAAACGTTTCCATAGGCAGAGGTTTATTCGGATATGAAGAATTATTCGTGGGTTTCTCCATGGAAGTTCAGAAACACTGGTCTAGCTTCATGATCCACTTCACAGCCAACTTTACATACGACCACATAATGACTTGTCCATGAGGGGTATATCGGGGGTCACAAGAAAATCTGTTCTTCACTCAACTTTCAAAATTAAGGGGATTTAAACAGAGTTTGTTTATAATTTCCTAATGTTCAATGTACGCTTCTGAAGCGGGGACCGCGGTAGTACAGTGGCTAAGGCGCTGCGCTACAAATCGGAAGGTCGCTGGTTCGATTCCAGATGGTGTCATTGGAATTTTTCATTGACATAATCCTTCCGATCGCACTATGGCCCTCGGGTCGACTCAACCTCTAACAGAAATGAGTACCAGGAGTATTTCCTGGGGGTAAAAACGGCCGGCGCGTAAGGCTGACAACCTTACCACCATCCTGGGCCATTGTCACGTAATCTGGGAACCTTAACTTCCTGGAACCCTCTGGGCATCTCGGGCCTGTAATGGGACTGATTTTTTACCGTTCTGAAGAAACACAACTTGAAACCATCAAATACTAACTTTACGACATAAACGAATGCCTCTATCAGTTGTGGTGAAAGATCTTTGCATAACGCTAGTCTGCGATGATAATATATACCCAAGTTGACAGATTACAAAGTGAGGAACATCACTGTGAACTGAATTTCGCGTAGGCCCCACCACATTACGGCGGCCGGCATAACGTACAATACAGCGGTGGGCGTGGACTGCGGCACCGAAGAACTGTGTTGCGACTTGCGGCACAGGCAAGAGATTTCTCCTATTCCACATCGAGACCGGCTTTGGGGCTGATGCAGCCTCCTATTCAATGGGCACCAGGCAAAACGGTCGGGACCTGAAGCTGACCTTCCACCTCCACCTACAGCCAAGGCATGAATAGGTGGCGCCATACTGTACACCACCATACGCTGCCATGGCCTGTGAACGGGCAAGTTAACCTCCTACTTTTACAGCTTCACACACACTCGTATGGTAACTACGCTTTTCGACAAAAATTGCAGTCCCTCTTCACAACATTGTCCTATTCTGTCTAAATTTGTTCAGGATATTTGTTTTGTGTTAAACAACACATAAGAAGGGTTAACAAAACCCACGAACTTCAACCCTTCCTCGACAAGTTCTTAAAATACACATTCGGCTCATCTAAACTTGCCAACATAAACGTTAGATTTCATAAGAATAGTTTCGAGTTCTATAAACGTTTCAAACGCATATATATATATATATATATATATATATATATATATATATATATATATATATATATATACATAGTTTTTGAAATGCGGGTAAATAAATACTTAACTTGCACATATGAAACTTAGGGCAGACAAAATAAAGAACAAAGCCTTGCATGTAAAAAATTAATTCAGCAAATTGACTGTTATGTACGCTCGCAGCTACAGCTCACGTTATCCCATGACTAAATTTTAAGACTGTATTTAATAAAAATAATAATACTGAACTCGTGCAATATTACATTATACAACACATTACATGACAAACGCAGCGCACAGATGCACACCTTTCCTTAATCGCGAACTTGCCATGATCCTCTTCAAGCCATTCCAAAGGATAATCAAAAGGAGACGCATCAAAATACCCACGAATAAACGTGAAAATCATTAATCGAAAGCGCTGTTCAACCCCCTTCTATCAACCTGCATTGCACACACTGCCCGTTCCATTCAGAGAACACTTTATAAGCCTCAAGACATAGCCAAACAGTGGACAGCCGTCATGTAGGGAATAAGGGCACGTCTACAATACCATCGCACAGGAGCAGTTGCTCGTTATTTGTTACTGAGACGCTTTCCGGCCTGTAATTAAAATGGCCACTTTACCTGGAGAGACGACAGCCGTTCATAATACCACGGTAAAGAATTCAGTACCTTTACTTCGAAGGACTTAATCCCAAGGTTTTGGTGTAAAACTCAGTTTTGGCTAGAAATCTCATGCACAATGTCTTCACTTCTTGAATGAAAGTTTAATCTGAGTTTAACCAGGAAACTGCTGTTACCAGGATACAAAAACACAAGAATTACATGGCCAATATCATACGGCGTTTCACTCTTCTGAAATCTTACAACTCCAGTCACCATATTCAACGGATACTGCATCCTTCCGATAGTCAAGTTTTAAAGACACGCCTTCGCGAGTAGACACAATCAACCGGGCAGACTGACGTAGCGGTAACATAAACATTTGTATCAGGAAGGTGCTTCACTCGAATCTCTGCAGATACATTGGCTACCTACCTTTACACTATGTGGACTGCCTCAGTCAGTCTAGGTAAATGCCAATATATAAGTTCCATTAGGCCATTAAAACTTCCTTCCAAACACTCCCCAACCCATCATTCGCCAGTCACCCTATAACTGATGCCATACAGCCTGCGACACCGATAGCGTCGTAAAATAAAAAATATGTTCCCAATGGCCGAAAACTTCCATATCGGCAGAAGGAAATAAAATGGCTGAAAGATGGCACTGCCCAAATTCACAAAAATGTAAACGAAATTATTAATAAGATAGCGAGCCAAATAATTGGCGTAGGGTCTATTAATACATAAAGCGAAACACAAATAACACACTTAGAATATATTAAACAAAAACCAAACCACATGTAAAATAATCGTGTGTTTCAAAAACACAGTCGTCCTCTAACTACCTGATGTGCGTGATCAGCTGACTGTACATCCCACACTCTTCACTCCATGCACATCTTCCTCCGGGAACTCTGCTTTCATGACCTCCCTCCCGGACGCCTTTGAACTGCTGTTAAGATTCTAACAGTCCAACAGACTTCCCAGTCTTCCCTTCCGATTCTTTGTAATTTCTTATCATGCAACTCTTGTGGTTTCATTATCGAAACCACGGCCGAGTGCAGTTCCAGCGAACAATATTAAACATCCGGTCAAAACGCCGATCATCTGAGCGAAAGTCGCGGCAAACCAAACCTAACCGACGCACAGAAGAAAAAGTTCAATATGAGAAGTTTAAAAAGTTATTCTCGTTAATAAAAATATTACTGGAAGTTCTAGTACAATATGGATGTTCCCACAACACTATTTCGACCTTCTTTATCGTTGCAGCGTGCATTCTGTAGTTTATTTAATTAATACACCAACAACTGTACATATATTCATTTAATGATCTAAAATTCGCATTAAAACACTTAAAACGCTCCTGCATGTTTCGATCATACGATCATCGTCAGGGAGCCTACATTGTTCCTTGCTAAAGTTATAGTTTAAAAACACTCAGTGATTTACACGTTCAGTTGGTGCTGTGGCAGCATGCTGCCACAGCACCAACTGAACGTAACGATGTGAATCACTGAGTGTTCTTGAACTATAACTTTAGCAAGGAACAATGTAGGCTCCCTGAGGATGATCGTATGATCGAAACATGCAGGAGCGTTTTAAGTGTTTTAATGCGAATTTTAGATCAGTAAATAAATATATGTACATTTGTTGGTGTATTAATTAAATAAATTATTTTGACCTGTTCATAAATCATTTACGCTAACTGCATTTAACCTAGCAAGTCGGATATTCCTTCCGCACCCTAAGCGCACAAGTATGCCTACCAGAGAAATGCAGGAGCAAAAATGAGGAGGAGGAGTGGAGAATAAATACACGAAACTCTCTTTTGTGCTCTCTCCATGTCTGAATTAATTAGAAGCACATAGACTCACACAGAGTAATTTTACGACCTGTGTTTGAACGGATTCCCTTTACATACAGAGACTAGATGGAGGGGATTATTATAACCGTCAGTGCACAAAAGCAGTGTGACGGTAACAAGCGTGGAGAGCATAACGACGTGACTGATTCGAATCCTGGTCACGGTAGGCTATCCTACCTTAGATTTTAGTACCCCAAGAGAAGGTCCGCCTGCAATAACACTACACCCACAACCGCGACAGACCAGCCATATCACATTGCAGTATTTCACAAGATCTTACTTCATCGCAGTAGTTGACGCGGTGTCGTAAAATGGCAGAGCAAAGGGCATTTCGGTGCATTCTGTACCCTTTCGCATAGGCTACACGTTCACAGGAAAAATTTTGGCAGGTCTCAGATTATCACAGCAGTATCTACGAAACGTCTAATGTTCTCCATATGACGCCATGTGTATTACTGTACTACATATGCTTTGGAGGGACTTTCTGCCCAATCTACAGGAAAGTCCAAAACGCTCCTCCGAAACGTCGGTGCTAAGCCAATGTGCACGGCATCCTGTCTCCGAGTTTCGGTATATTCATTATTAATTAGAACTGTAATTCTTATTTAAAGTTTTGCAGCCACTTGTGAAAAGAATCGTAGATTATTTTCCATGCAATATAGGAAAATGGTCTACTCGTTACTAGAAAAAAAAACAGGGCATATCAGCAATGATGAACCGAATGTAAAACAACGCCAAAGTACTTTTGATGTCCACGGTTTCCCGATATGAGAAACAGCGTTTCTTAGTTTGAGAGCTCCCATCCGCCGCCTTTTCGTCCTCTGATAAACTGGTAGATGCATATGGTGCACTTGTCAAATAATACCGACAGGGAAATATCAAAATATGTACTCAGAGAAAAACCTGACTCAGTGACACTTTTTCCACCACAGACCTCACATGGACGCCGGTCGCCGCTGTGAGAGGCCGGCCACTGGTCGGGATCGTACGCGGACATCTCGCAATAAAGACAGGCACACCCGATGGACATTTGCGTTAGAGCAGCTGCCGGAAAGGCTGGGGCATGTCCCCGGTCTTGAACAGTGGCCTACACCGCACATCGTGAAACTCACACACAGTGACAAGAGCTCACGAATTGCATTTAAAATGTGGCTGTTTAGTTTACGATGTAGATTTCATAATAATGTCCACAATAGTGTCGCACTGTTAATGCGCAAATTACAAGTTTCTACACATTCTCCACGGAAAGACAAGCGCCAGTCGTCTTTAGCCATCTATTCCTCCTGTGTTGGTGAACAATTTATATCACAATGACACATCGACGCATTATTGACAGACAACAAACGACTTGCAGTTACCCTCTCGAGTCACGGTAACCAATAAGTGCATTAAAAAGGCATACGAAAGTTAGACAAGGTGGACAGTGTTGACCTACCAAATATTTGTGGGTCTTCATTTTGGAACTTGCTCCATGTCACCATTCTGGCGCCTTGAATTTTGAAGTGCATCCTAAACGTCTGGAAAATTTGTGCATCCCTGATTTGAAGTTCTCACGGTGGTACTGTATTCTGGGTTATGGTCAATCTTACCTAGACTACACGGCGTCAAACCCCGTAAGACCGCATTATTCAATACACCATTCCTTTCCAAATACAGTCGCACCCGGTTATAACGACATCGGTTTATATGACACCTCGTCTATAGCATCAGATATTCTGTGGTACCAATTAATGCCTCACTGTTAACCGTAACATTATACTCCTCTGCTAGAACAACACTTGTTTATAACGACACAAAATATTCGGTCCTTTTTATGACGTTATAACCGAGTTCGGGTGTGTTGCAGATCAAGAGTTAAATATTTGTGACAGCAGAGGAGGTAGAAAAATGTCAGTACTCCACTTTGAGGTGCGGCATCCCCGTTGTGTATATCAAAATACAATATGGTATACAAGGTAATCAAAACACAACTACATGTTTTAAAAACCGAAATGATTTCTATTAAAACTTGAGATTAACTATCCGTTTCAACTGAAATTCTAAGTACATACACCAACTAGTATAACGTTACCAAATTGAGCATTTTGTTCACGCAGTGTATTTAGGCCTTTCGCCTGATTCTCATAACACGATACCATTACTTAACTGAGTAGCATTAACGGATTAGTCTTTCCAGTGGAGAAGGAAGGAATTTCCTTTCCGTGAGGCGGGTTTAATAAAGTGAGAATAGTACCGTCTGTCCGAAGTTTTGTTTCTTAAAATTCCCCACAATATAAAAAAAACCGTAATTTCCAACTATTTCGCTCAAAAAAAAATTGTCATAAGAAGGTTTCATTTTTAACTCACATTACCTGAGTCAAAAACCACACACATTTTATCGTTTACACCCCAAATATTTGGAGAAGCGCGGGGTCTTCGAGACGGATATAGCATACACACCTAATCTGCTAAGCTGTGGTCAAATTAAATCCATGAATATTCTTAAAAACAATTCTTATTGCGTCGACATCTTTTTCAGATAACAAGCCATTTATTCTTTAAAACACACACGGAATGCAGTTAAGCCATCAAAAGTAGCGGACAAATTGCCATTCCTCAGAACCTTCGTTCGTAGTTTTAGTTGATGTATGGGACTACCTATAAAAATAAGGAACTGTTGCTCTTTATACAGATACAGACAATTAATGCTGACTAAAAAACATATTGGGTAGTGGACACTATTTATTAGGGCCAACGTATAATGTGGTTGTCGGGATAGCGTAGACCTGGGCTTTTAAAACTTCTTCTCGCGCACCACTGTCACAACAAAACAAGTACGCGCACCTCTAGGCCCTACTAGTATTATTTCCTACTTTCAGGATACTGGGTCTTCCGGGATGTTTCGTCGGTTGTCAGATTTGAAGTCTTCAAACCTGACAATCAGCGATACAACAGCGAAGTGGAAACCTCAAATTTTACAGCTGCTTCTTTTCTAATTTAACGCATGTAGACGACAAAGTATAGTCTGTGTTTATACTCTGAAAATGAAATAGTAAACTGGTATACACTTTACAGATTTTTACTGTGCATTTCAACAACTTTAATAGTGCAATTAACGTTTCTAAATATCAATTATTAAAAAATTCTAACTTTTTCACGTACCAGCAGGCGACCGTCCGCGTACCAGCCGTGGTACCCGTAGCACCGTTTATAAAACACTGGCGTAGTCAGTATAGCGACTCACTACGGGCTCAACGGTCCGGGGTTCGAACCCGGTGGGGGCAAAATTTTCCGCACCCGTCCAGACCGGCTCCGAGGCCCACCAGCGGGTACCGGGTCTCTTCCTTGGGTGTAAAGCGACCGAGGGGCGGCGTTGAACATCCATCCCCATGTAGCGCCGAAGTTAAAAAAAGAGTAGAGCTATACCTCTATTCCTCGTCTGGGCCTTTATGCCCTGTTATAGGGCGAACATTACATTTACCTATGTCTAAAGCAGTATGTGGCCTGAACGTTTTGTACGAGTTGAATATGACGCCGTATGGATGTCTTAAAATACCGTTTCACGTGACAGACGGAAGAACAGCGTGGTCAGTGTTATTAACTAGACATCTCTACTCACCCGTCAGTCGCCCTGCTTATGTTGCAAGAGCCTCTTCCGTTTTTAAGAATGTGGAATGTTGAGGAAAGAGATGTAGTTGTGACAAATACAGGAACCACGACAGGCCTGTTTCTTTTTAGGTGTGTCGGCTATGGACTTTGTAAGAAAACGTCAAAAGTTCGGGCATTAAAGCGTTAAAGTGTTTTCCTGTTTATGAGCAAATGATCATAAGTGAAGGCGATCCGAGTTCTAAACCAAGGGCAATCGCAGGAAATATCAAGCTGCAGCATTTCAACGCTATGACAGCAAGCAAGCAACTGGATGGCAAAGCAAGTATTAAAACTTTGAAAAATGTCTATCATAACCCAGTTGAGCCCAAATGCGTTCCTCCTTCACTGGACCTCTACCGAGACATTAGCGCAGATCTTACAGGAAACTAAGAGACCGCACGTGACGGTGTTGCAATGATACCCACGGCACTTCTCGTCCAATCACAGCGCTTCCACTTATCACCCACAGGAAGTCACGGCCGCTCTTCCTGGTGGGTTTGGCCCCCGGCAGAGGTTGACACTTCTTCGCTTCGAATTCCAGTACTGTTTTATTACCACCAGCTATACGGTTATTTTTTGGTTTCTTCACCAACTCTTCGCTTCAGGATGTGGTTACGGGGCTTTGTCCCCTAGTTGTGCGGAATGATCGTGAATATGGCCAAACGAAACAATGGTTTTCATAGCATGGCTATACTGAATACGGTATTTCCACTGCCAAATACTCGAAGAGTGCTTAATGGAGTGGTAGGTACGTTAGCAGCCACAGCCTCCCGTATTTTACACTTTCGCAGAACGTTATTTTGTTTCCATGGCGCAACATCCCTAGTGGGACAGGGGCACCTCATTATCAAGGCTTCACGATCACACTCAGACACCACACACGGTAGGACTCCTCTGGACGAGTGATCGGCCCGTCGCAGATACCTCTACCTGACAACAGAAAACACGTCAGACATCCATGCCCCCGGCGGGATACGTACCCACAATCCCACGCAAGCGAGCGGCCGCAGACCTACGCCTTAGACCGCGCGGCCACTGGGATCGGCTCGAAAAATGTAATACTGTCTCAAATAACAAACATTCATAAACTGGTAGAGCCGGCAAACGGTTAGGATTCCTGCTATTTTTACTATTATAAACGGGAGGTTCCGGATCAGATTTTCGGTTCCTTTCGGCAAATGCTTAAAATAGGCTGCGACCGCTTCCCTCCACATATCCAGCTCATCATTTATAACCACCCCGGCATTCAATGCTACATTACAGCCTATCAATGAAACTGGAAAAAAAAAAGTGGTTAAATAAACCGAGAATCGATCACAATCAGCAGTTTATTGTTCGTTTGCATGAGGTTGATAAGCCCTAACGGAAAAAAAGGGAATCAGAAACTCTGTTTCATTTTCCGTCCATATCCAGAAAATTCACTTACGATCTCCCTGTCCTTCCTGTCAGAGCCAGCTGTAACGCCAGCAGAGTGTCATCATGTTGCAGGCCAGGGTAAAACTAAGCAGCTCGCAGCCCGACGTCCACCATGGACCCTAGCACAAGCTATCTCACATTTCCACCATAACACCGGAACCACTGCCTTCCCTTCCCAGCAGTACACTTGCAAAATTAAGGCACGCTACACTTAGGCCTTACAGTGCACTGATGTTTCGCATCGGTTTCACAATAAACAGCACAAACTTCCCAACACAGCATTAACTAATTAATTAATCAATCCTTCCGCGAAATAAGAACAGATAATCTTTCCAGTGGTCTTGCCATTGCAGTTTCATGCGTAATTTATATGAACATCAGTCTTCAAATGGTACAGATGTATCTTGCCAATGAAATTCCACACAGACTAAAAAAATAATTTGTCCAGCACACTACATAAAATATTACTTCGTTTGCATTCAGTCTAACCAAACCGGCGTACGATAACTATGAATTGTCATCACGATAACAGACACATGTATAAACATAACCACTGCACAGCACATGGGAAAGTACTCCAGTTATCAGTTCCAGCCAGACTAATCTATCAACATGGTACATAACTGTTATACAATCTTCAAAACACATTACGACCAACACGGCACATAGAGTTCACACACTTTCGAACTTAACACGCCTAACTGATTACACGCCAGCTACATACGAGTATCGCGTGATAGTCTTGGCATCTGTTACATGACTTGAGTCCTTGAACAATAAGCGCTCATTACAAAAATGAAGAACAGGTGGAAACGCTGAAAAAAAGTACGGCTCACTGCTATCAATGGAACACTCGTCTTTGTACACATATAAACAGTTCAGGCTTCCAATAATAAAAGTCATTGTTACTAGCTCGAAAAACTTGTATTCATAGTTGACTAAAGGGATAACACGTTACAGTTTTATTAGGCTCTCCATTTGCTACCACCGTGACAAACCGGTGTTAATCGAAAGGTAGACCCAAGCACTGTAAGAAATGATTTATTATTATTATTATTTTGCCATCCATTTGTTACGAAACCAAGTAAGATGCAAAGGTATATGTAAAGTTGTCCCTGTGCAAGACTTGAAGGCACAGAAGGAATGGGAGGTACAGACACCTCGGCGACAGATGGGGATGAGTAGTCAGTCTGACGCCCCGGCCGCTTTACCACATGGGAAAGAGTTCCCGGAACCCACTGTTAGGAAGCTGCGTGGAGGCCAGAGCGATTGTGGGCGTTTTTTGGAGAACAGACAAACCTCTTGCCCCTGCTGGAAATAGAATCACGATTCCTTGGAGTTCAGCCCCTAGCACAGTCATTATTACGACTAAGCTATTCCAACGGAATAAAATATAGAAGATAAAACATGATAACCAAATATTAAAATAGACAAGGCGGGCAATGTACGTGTAACGTAACACTTGAAGTGCGTTCGTGAAAACACTGTTGCAGAGGAAAAGAAATAAATATTACACATTCTGAGCGTGTGTTTGTAACCTTAGGTATCCAGCACGCAATGCGCATGCGTCATAATGTCACCTGTTGCCTGTCCGGCTCTACAATATTTTTCCACACTACCGCACAACAGGAAGATTTTCGAAAAAAAAAAAAAAGGAAGTTCCTGCATATAAACTGTGTTTTGATTTCGTCTACAACTTTTAACAGAAACATTTCTCATGCTAAGAACAACTGAGCGAGATATAAACAAAAATGTATTATCGGTCTTCATGTACAGTACCCGTTATTCTTGTCAGGTTTTAATGAAACTTGAAATTTCGCGACAGTGTTCTGAAAATACTCAGGTATCAAATTACATGAAAATGCGTTCCATGGGAGCCGAGTTGTTCCATGCGGACGGACGGACAGACGGACGTAAGGAAAGACAGACATGACGAAGCTAATAGCCTCTTTTCACAATTTTGCGAATGCGCCTAAAAACGAAAAAATACGTTACGAAAAGTTGCAAAGTTGTGGCACTTACGGGATATTTAATCGATGTGGAAATTAGATTAAGAAAAACAAAAACATAAAGAGCTAATATTCAAGAGAAAAAATACTGTTTAATTAGAACATAGAATTGTATTACATTTTTTAAAGTTCAAAAGAAATATATACAGCAGGGAACGAATATAGATTATAATCGGCAAACGGAAAGATCACTACTAACTAAAAGAGGTAATCACAGCAGAAAGGTGTCTCAATAAACACCCAAAGAATAAGAAGATTTAGGAAAGCAGTTTCAACGTCAGGAACAAAGAAATTCGGTGGGGGACGTAAAATATATATCAACAAATCAGCTTCTGGACTCTGCGAATGATGATAATTTACTGTGTGAACACATGTCAGAGGAAACACATTATAATGGACGCTAATAAGAAATTTAGTCTAAACACAATTTAACGCACAGGAAGCTACGTTGGTTTACAGGCCTGAATTCACGCATCAATGGATCGCAGGTTGATGCCATAGCAAGTTCAGATATACAAAGACAAGCAAATAAACCCTTCGAAGGTTTGGCGATTTTCAAATATTTACGAACCAGAGTTAACAAATCGAAATCACATTCACGAAGAAATTAAGAGCAGATTACATTCGGCGAACGTGGCTTGTCATTTCTTCCAGAAACTTGGACCTTCTGTACGCTAAAATACATAAACATAAAAATGAAAACATACAAACCCACTAAACTATAACTTCGTCTCATTTATACGGTTGTGAACAGGAGTGCACAAATACTAGGCGGATACATTTTCTAAGACGGCGCCTAACATTTTCAGCATAAATTGCTATATGCATATAGCAATTCCTATCAGTCAACATGCAACTAAAATAGCGCCAGATATCTGTAAGGTTCCCAGGCCACTCCAGAACCGTGTCATCAGTGTGTGACTTGCTTCATATCATCCATCTGTCGCCTACAAGTCCCAAGTGGCTCTTACATTTCTGGAAAATTTGTGGACCCCTGGGTGTAAAAATCAGTCGTTCATGTTCGTGGAAGGGCACAGGTACTTCGGAATGAAATGTCGAGGAAAATATTTGAAAATGGGACAGGGGTGAGTAAACAGGGGACGCCGAAAATTACGTAACGGGACGCTTGATATATCGTACCATGCATCAAACGTGGCTGTTATTAATGTGATCAGTGTTAAGGGTTGCAATAAATTGGAAATCTAGCACGCGTCGAGGAAGATAAACACATACGCTTGGAGTAAGGTTTAATCCAAACGAAAATATCATACGGAAGACGTGGAGATTGTTGGACAATATTAAAAAAAAAAGTACGAGAATGGACTTAATTTGAGTCACGATAAAGAGCTACGACGGAGTCTTGTGAACAAACCAATGAACTCGCAGACTCAACATAAGTTGGAAATTTCTTCTCATTTACTTCTTAAAAAAAAATGCTTTCAAGTGTGAGAAGTAAAAATAGATGCACGGTAAATCATACTGAAATAACAACAAAACGCCGCTCCGGTTCGCTATGAAAATGACGGCCTGAGTTGCGTGTGCAACGGATGTTCGCCAGCAGTGAAAGGCCACCTCGTATCCTGACATCTTCACTGTCGGTCGGTAAGGTTCAATGTACCGTTACATGAAGAGATTTAAAACCTTTACATTTTAATCCTGCATCTTCCATCACGGAATTGATCAGTTGGTTTAGCATGCTTTTGTGTACTAGTTGAGGTGAACGGAAATGCCCTGCAGTTTCTGGTGAGACCAAATGAAGTTACGCAGTGAATGGAACACTAATGATAGAAACACATTGTTTGCGACACTCATACTGAAGATACTTGGCTTCGTTTAGTACCTCCCTTAAACAAGAACTCTCACCCACTAAAGCCTGGTTTCCATCCAACAGACGCGTTTGCAAAACCGCGAAAAGCGACTATTAACTTCGTCATGTCTGTCTGCCCGTCTGTCTGTCACCAAGGAACAAATCGGCTCCCACTGGACGGATTTTGATTAAATTTGATATCTGAGGACTGTTCAAAAAACTGTAGAGAAAGAGCAATTGGTTACAACCTGACAAGAATAACGCGTCCTTTACATAAATACCGATGTACATTTATGATAGTTCAGCGAATTCCTCTTAGAATGAGAAATTTTTCAGATAGAAGCCGTGACGAAAATCAAAACGCATATTTTATATTCAGTGACCCGTTTCCGAAAATCGTGCCCTTTATTACATAATGTCTAAAAAAGGCTATGAGCAAACGAACGCTCTTTTGTTCAATGCAGCATCGGGCACTTCATACGAAGACCTAGGTACATTTTATTTTTGCCGGCGAGCAAAATCTGCCACACATGCACTTTTGTGCAACAACCAATATTTTTATACAGTTGACAGTAACACGCAGCTCTGCAACACACACAGAATATATTGTTGCTTTCCCACTGCAAAAATGCCTAGGCGAAAGCGCCACAATATTATGTTATACGTATATCACCTATCTTGTTTACAATGTTAGACTCAAGTTGAAATGTGATGGCACACGGTGGCGCACGGGAGGAAAGTGAAGGGGAAACTGGCGAATGGAGTAGGTAGCCAGTACCCTTTACACTACCTCGGAATATGTTATATCCAGCATTACTACGCTGATGCGCACACATCGGCTGCCAGTAGTCGATTGAACTGACGCCACCGCCGATTTAAATGGACTCGTCCGTTTCGCCGAAAAATGAAATTTGATTTCTGCGCGTATGCCATCACATTTCAACTGACCTCTACTACCTTCCATCACACTCAAACAAGGTCACATGTTTGTAGACACATTTACAGACTGCGAAAGCTGAGATATTATTACATGACCGACGAATCGGCCTTCCACATCCGATAAGGAAAAAAGATCACCCTCTTTTCCAGAGCGTGAAGACCGGCTCTACGGCCAACTCAGTCCCCTATTCAGTACGTACCTTGGGCCGTAATCCTGTAACGCAAAGCGTGAAGACCGGCTCTACGGCCAACCCACTCTCCTATTCAGTAGGTACCTTGGGCTGTAATCCTGTAACCCAAAGCGTGAAGACCGGCTCTACGGCCAACCCACTCTCATATTCAGTAGGTACCTTGGGCAGTAACCCTGTAACCCAAGACGTGAAGACCGGCTCTACGGCCAACCCACTCTCCTATTCAGTAGGTAACTTGGGCTGTAACCCACGGCGTGAAGACCGGCTCTAGGGCCAACCCACTCTCCCATTCAGTAGGTGCCTTGGGCTCTAACCCAAAGCGTGAAGACCGGCTCTACGGCCAACTCAGTCTCCTATTCAATACGTACTTGGGC
>Ga0131853_10007012_pt1 | contig 20363 bp, 20 predicted proteins | sample TergutLab28metaG_FD_92764 | JGI IMG/M metagenome (GOLD analysis project Ga0131853, IMG submission 92764) | Labiotermes labralis P1 segment gut microbial communities from Petit-Saut dam, French Guiana - Lab288 P1 (version 2) (version 2) | ecosystem: Host-associated > Arthropoda: Insects >...
TTTATATTTGCTGAGAATAGAAACCGAGGGAATGCTTGCAGAAAACTACCAAATCGGAGCAACGGAGTTTTTTATAAGAACGGAAGAGTTTCTTCCAAGTTTTATTCGCCAAAATACCTCGCGCGATAGCAGATACGGAATTATTCTTGAAAACGCGGTAGTATCGGATTTCGCGAGAATTTCAGTAATCACCCCCGAACAAGCAACGGTGAATTTAGCAATTTTTGACAATTTGGGCAATGTTGTATTTTCGGCAGACGATGTAAGGGCGGGTTTCAAACCCGCCCTTACGGCAGATGGTGCAATTGTCTGGGATTTGCAAAATTTCAACGGACGTTTTGTCGCCAATGGCACATATCTAATCATTGCCGAAGCGACAACTATTAACGGACGAAGATATTTATATTCCGCGAGAATCGGCGTGAATCGGTAATATCACAAACGGTAATGGCGTATTTTGCACATACGCCATTTACCCTCCTACCTCGCATTCAAAATAATCATCTGCATTCGATTATGAATATTCGCAAGCGATGTATCGGGGTCGAAATCGAGCGATTGTATGGTTGTGCCCGGGTATTTTTCTTTTATGGCATTGGCAACGCCGCGACCTGTTATGTGGTTGGGGAGACAGCCGAACGGCTGAACTATAAGATGCGAATTTATTCCTTTTTTTATCCACGAGATTATCTCGCCCGGGATTAGCCAACCTTCGCCCGTGCGGAAAGCTATGTCGCTTATTTCTTTGGCGTATTCCGCCATTTCAAAAATGTCCGAATGCGGTTCGTAGTATTTGAATCTCCGCATTTTTTTCTCTATTGGGTTTATGGCGGCGTCGAACACTTTTTCGTAGGCAAAACCGAGGAATTTTCGCCACGCGGGGAAGCGCGAGTGTCCGCGGTCGCTCATAACGCGGAAATTTACGGCGTCTTGTCGCCAAAATTCTATTAGCGCGGGCAGAACGACCTCCATTCCGTGTTCTTCGAGGTATTCTACTATTCCGTAATTGCCTGAGTCGTGATAGTTTATCAGAATTTCGCCGATAATTCCCACTCTGGGTTTTCGCACTGTTCGGTCGCATTCTATGGAATTGAATGCTTTTATTGCGTTTTTCAGTTGTTTTAACGCCGCCAAATATCCGCGATGGCGAAGTGTTAGGCATACTTTTCTGCACCAAATTTGGTTGTAATTATCAGCAGTCCCTTTAACTTTTTCGTAGGGACGGCATTTGCGGGTCATATCGTCGATTGCGTCTATAAGCGCCATTCCTTTTACGGAAAAAAGCATAAATCTCGTCTGATTTATCTTGAAACCGGGGTGAATATTACGCACGTCGTTAAAATCGGTGGTCAAAATCGGCACGTTCTCGAAACCGTTTGCGTCGAGCGCTTTTCGGGCGAGGGCGGCGTAGTGTCCCGCGCGGCAATCTTGGCAGTTTTTTGCAAGCATTACTGCGTATTCGCGGTTTTTATCCGTGCTTTCGTTGTGTAAAAAGCGCAGGTGTTCGCCGATATTTACTTGCGCGGGAAAACATATATCGTTGTGCACAAATTTTTTGCCTAAATCAATCGCCTCGTCGTCTGCCATCGGTAGAATTTGCGTATCGTAATTTTGAGCGCGCAAGGCTTCTTCCATAAGTATAGAAAATGACGGCGAAAGGTTGGGTATGAGTATTGTCCGTCTGCGGTCTTTTTTACCGTAAATTGTTTTGTAGGGCGATAAAAAACCTTGTTTTATGGTCTCGGTTTTCTCTTTTCGGCGGATTTTTATTGTCTCTGCAAACGAGGTTATGCGTATTGATAACGGTCCTTTGTTTTCTCCCTCGTCGAGTTTTAGAGAAAGCATTGCTTTTTTGGATTTTTCGCGCAAAATTCGCTCTAATTCGTCCGTCAAAACGGCGTCGTGTCCGCAGCCGAAACTTACTAATTGCACAAGTTCTAATTCGGGGATTTGCGAAACGGCAATTGCGGCGGCAATCATACGGGTGTGGAACGGGTTGTAGGTGTCAATTCGCGTGGAAGATACCTCGATTTTATCGAAATCAAAGCACTCGTTTATTAAAACGGCAACGCCTCTTTGCGTGAAAATATCGCTTACGCCGTGATTTATGAACGAGTCGCCGTGATACGGTCTTCCCGAAAGCAAAACTCCGAATTTTTTGCTCTTTTTCAGGTCTTGCAGTATTTCGCGCCCGCGATTATGCAACTTTTTTTGGTATTCTTCAAATTTTTCCTCGGCAATCAAAAATGCGGCGAGTGCGTCCGTTTTTTTTTCATTGAGGTCGTCCGTCAAAAACGAAATTATCTGTTTTTTGCGTAATTTTGGCGATGTCCATTTGAACGCGGGCGATAGAAATTCTATCTTTTTCAGGTTCTTTTTTTCCTGTATTCGTATAACTTCGGGGTAGCCCATTAAAACCGCGCAACTCCACGACGCGTCCGCAGTCGGATTTGTTTTTAAGTTTTTGTGAATTGCGGGGAAAAATATTTTATTGACCTTTTTTTCTTTGAGCTGAGCTATGTGTCCGTGAACAACTTTTGCAGGCAGGCAAATTGTGTCGGATGGAACGGTGGAAAGCCCTTTTTCGAACACTTTTGCCGAACTTTTTGAAAGTTCTACTTTGTAGCCGAGCGCGGCAAAAAGCGTTCCCCAAAACGGAAGCGAATCGTAAAAATCCAAAACCGCGGGAATGCCTATGCTTCCTTTTTGCGGCAGGGCGGGGAATTCCTTGTTATAGTTTTTGAACAGCATTGCCTCGCGCTCGCGCATCATATCAGGGACTTTGGCAGTGTTGTTTTTGGGCGAAAGATGTTTCGCTCCTACGGAATTTGCTTCGTTATGTAGGGGCAAATCATTATTTGCCCTGACGTCGTTGTCGCTACGGTCGCTGAGCTCAGTCGAAACGTCGCCTTTTTCGCAACGATTTCCCGTTATAAAAACAGTGCCGTTTGAAAAGCGGATAATTGAACGCGAACACGCGTTTGCGCAGTGCGGACAAGCGTTTCCGTCGGAAACGGCGTATGTTAAATCTTTGAGGTTATCGAAACCTATAAATTTACTGGCGACGGTCGCCTCCCTGTTTTTTTCGTTCATTACTTAAAAATTCTTTATTTATTCGTTTGTTTTCCGTAAAAATACTATATGCCGCGCGTGGCGAAACGTATTTTCGGTGGTAAATATTTAGAAAAAGGCAAAATAAGCTATGTTTGAATACCAAAAATTTGGAAAATATTACGCGCAGGCGGCGGGTGAAACCGAAGAAATTTGCGCGAAAGAATTAGAGCAACTCGGCGCAAAAAATATTGCGCCGTCCTACAGAGGAGTGGCGTTTGACGCCGATAAAGAAACGCTTTACAGAATAAATTATTGCTCGCGGCTTTGCATTCGCATTTTAGCGCCAATCTTAACTTTTGACTGCCACAGCGCAAAATACCTAACAAAAACGGCAATGAATGTGGAATGGGACAAACTGCTGAAAATTAACCAAACATTTGCTATAAACGCCTCTGTGGGCGACAGTTATATTAAACATTCGCTTTACGCCTCGCAATGTCTTAAAGACGGGATTGCCGACTGGTTTGTCGCAAAATACGGACGACGACCGAATGTGGACGTCGAAAATCCCGACGTGCATTTTCACTTGCGAATTTACAGAAATCGTGCGATAATCAGCGTGGATACTTCGGGACTTGCGCTTCATAAACGCGGGTATCGCGTGTCGTCGGTAATGGCGCCGATGCAGGAAACGCTTGCCGCGGCAATGGTTAATTTGGCGGAATGGGACAAAAAAACGCCGATTTGGGACCCGATGTGCGGAAGCGGCACAATTTTGGCGGAAATTTTAATGCTTTATTGTAATGTTCCCGCACAATTTTTGCGCAAAAAATTCGGGTTTCAGAATTTGCCGACTTTGATGAAAAACTTTGGGAACGCATTAAAGAAGAAGAAGACGCTAAAATTATAGATTTGCCGAGCGGACTGATTTTCGGCAGCGACAAAGACCCGGACGCCATTCGCGCCACACAGAAAAATTTGGCAATGCTTCCGAACGGACAAAAAGTATCGCTGAGAGTAATGGATTTTGAAGAAAAAGAAAGTTTTGAAAACGGCGTAATAATTATGAACCCGCCTTACGGTATTCGGCTCGGCGAAACCGAAGAGGTTGCACAAATTTACAAAGAATTCGGAAATTTCCTGAAACACAAAGCAAACGGAACTTCCGCGTTTATTTATATCGGCGACGCTACGCTCAGAAAATCGTTCGGATTAAAACCGAGTTTCAGCAAAAAACTGATAAACGGCTCGCTCGAAGGCGTGTTCCTGAAAATCGATAGTTTTAAGATAAAATTCAGATAAAAAACAAGCAAAAAACGGCTTCTCGCTTAAAAAAAATGAAAATCCTGAGAGCGGACTGTCGGAAATAGTCGAAAAGTAGCTCGTTTTTAGGGATTTCTCCGCCACTTTTTGATTTGGCGCATAATTAACTGTGTTTGCGGCTTGTTTTTTGTGTTGGCTAATTATTATTTTTGGAAAAGTTATTCTGTGTCTTCTTTAAAGTTTTCTACATTTATAGTGCGAGAGGTTAGCATAATGAGTAAAAGCAGTATCGAACTCAACAACGAAAAAGTAGCGCCGGGAGGTCCGGAGTATCGTCCAAATCAAGTTGATTATGAGCATTTTGCGGAAATTCGCCGCATCCGTCAACCAAAAGTTAAAGGTGGAAATGCACTTACCGAAGTATTTTATACAGACAGGGAAAAGTGTAAGTCTTGCCATCAGTGTATTGCCGTTTGTCCTTCAAAAATGTGTCAGTACGGCGACAATGAATATATGGGGATAGAGCATAATTACTGCATCGGATGCGGTAATTGTGTGGACGCTTGTTCTTGGGGCGCAAGAATTCCTATTGATGATTATAAATATTGGATGGACGACCTCGAAGCAGGAGAAAAAATGATTGCTCTTGTTGCGCCTGCGATTGCTTCCACATTTCCCGACGGCGATTATCTCAGATTTAACACTTGGCTTAAATCGCTGGGAGTTGAGGCAATTTTCGATGTGAGTTTCGGCGCGGAATTAACAGTAAAATCTTATTTGGAGCATATTAAAAAGAATAATCCGAAATGCGTTATTGCTCAGCCGTGTCCTGCTATTGTAAACTATATAGAACTGTATTGTCCCGAACTTATTCCTTATCTTGCACCTGCGGATAGTCCTATGCTTCATACGATAAAAATGATAAAGTCGTTTTATCCGCAATACTCAAATCATAAAATTCTTATGGTTTCTCCGTGTGCGGCTAAATCACGTGAGTTTGTGGCGACAGGATATTCTGTTTACAACGTGTTAAATCGGACATTTGAAAATCATTTGATAACAAAAAACATTTCTCTAAGCAATTTTCAAAAGAGCGACTACGACAATCCGCCCGCAGAAAGAGCGGTTTTGTTCTGCAGTCCCGGCGGACTTATGGATACCGTTTTGCGCTGGAACGGCGACCTCAGAACTAAAATCAGAAAAATCGAGGGTGTTCACACGGTTTTCCCATACCTTGATAAACTGAAAGAAAACATTGAAAAAGGAAATAATCCTCTTCTTGTGGACTGCCTTAACTGCGAACACGGTTGCAACGGCGGAACGGGAACGAGCCACAGACATACGTCGGCGGACTATCTTGAAAATCAAGTTGCAAAGCGTATGGAAGAGATGAGAATGGCATATTTGGCGCAGGTAAAAAGAAGCGGAAATATCACCGAAGACGATTCCGAAATCCAAGGTAAGATACTTGATGTTATAAACAAATATTGGGAGCCGAACCTTTATAATCGTAATTATGTTAACAGGGCGGCTTATGTCGATGTTCGCACTAACTTTACCGACGAAGAACTTTATCCGTACTACGAAATGATGCACAAATACAGTAAAGACGACATTTACGATTGTGTTTCGTGCGGCTACAATTCGTGCAGAAGTATGGCGATTGCCTTGGCTAATAACGTTTCCAAACCGCAAGCGTGCCACTATTATTTGCATTCGGGGCTGAAAAAATCCGAAGAAAAGCGAAACGACGCGGTTGACGAGTTCAAGACGCTTGTTACGGATTTGTTCGACAACCAAGGAAACCTTTCGGGCTTTGCTCCTGCGATGAAGTCGATTGAAGATATTGCAAGACAAACCTCAATTCTGTCTATTAACGCAAGTATTGAGGCGGCAAGAGCGGGCGACGCAGGTAAAGGTTTTGCGGTAGTTGCAAAATACGTTGGTGATTTGGCGAAAAATACCAAAACCGAAACTTCCAAGTTGCGCGACGTGTTGTCAACTTTGAAAGGGCTGATAGAAAAGAAAATCAACAAATTCATCGAAGACACGAGAGTGGAGTAAGTTGAGTTTAAAAATTAAACAATAAAAAAACGCCGTAGAAAATATCTGCGGCGTTTTTTGTTTTTAGGAGCAAATCACATCACAACATATTATCCGAAATTGCAATTTTCAGCTGTGCGATTTCTTCGTCGGTGAGTTTAAAGAGCGGCGGACGAACTTCATCGCAGTCTATAATCCCCTCGTCTTTGAGAAGCGCCTTTATCGGAATGGGATTTGGATGCGTGAAAATTCCCGAAAAGAAATCGTAGTTTTTGAAGTGGAGTTCTTTTGCTAATTGGTTATTTCCCGCCTTAAACGCCGAAATCATTTGCTTAATATCTTTGCCGATTAAATGCGAGGCAACGCTCACGACCCCCATTCCGCCGACCGCCAAAATCGGCAGGGTCATAGAATCGTCGCCCGAATAAATTACGAAGTCGTCGGGGACGTCGTAGGCGATTTCGGTAATCAGGTCAATGTCGGGCGCGCTTTGTTTTACGGCAAAAATGTTTTTGTGCGCTCTAGCCAAGTCTGCAATAGTTTTCGGGCTCATTGATACGCCTGTTCTTCCCGGGATATTGTAAAGCATAATCGGGAGAGAAGTTGCCTTTGCTATTGCGGAAAAATGCTCGAAAATCCCTTTTTGGTTGGGCTTATTGTAGTAGGGGACAACCGAAAGCAGAGCGTCGGCGCCGATTTTTTCTGTGTTTTGCGCAAATTCGACCGCCGTAATAGTGGAATTAGAGCCTGCGCCCATCATAATTTTTGCTTTTCCGCTCGCCGCACTCCTCACGCATTTTAGTATATCCAATTCTTCTTCGTGCGTTAAAGTCGGGCTTTCACCTGTGGTGCCTGTCACCAAAATTGTATCGGTGCCGTTATTGATAAGGTGGACAACTAATCTTTCGAGCGAAGTAAAATCAACGCTCAAATCCTTTTTGAAAGGGGTAACCATTGCGGTAATGACCTCGCCTGCGTCGTATCGTATCATAATATAATCTCCCGTCAATTATATGTTTTGTCCGAAATAATTTCGATAAAAAATAGTATCTGCCCAAATAAAGTAGCGGGAAGCGGCGGATAAAAATTATCTTTGCTGCGAAATATTAAAAAAAAGGAGATTTTGTGGAAAAGTATTTGAGTGATTTCGCCGTATTTTTCAATGAGGGCGGTCGATTTATGTGGATTATTTCTTTTGTGTTTGCGTTTGCCGTGGCAATCGTTATCGAAAGACTTGTGTTTATGTATATTATTTGCAAAGGCGCAAAGGCAAAAACTGCTTTGGCGGCGGCAAAAGCGATTGAAACAGGCGACGAAACGCTCATTGGCAAATTAAGCAAAAACAGAGACCCGCTTTCTGTTTTACTGAGCGGCGCGGCGGCAAAATTCAAAAAAGGCGCGTCGATTGAGCAAATTCGCGCAAGCGTGGAAGAAGACGCGATTTTGCAAATTCCGCGAGTTTACGCCCGACTTAATTACTTGGTTTTTGCGGCAAACGCCGTTACGCTTTTGGGACTTTTGGGGACAATTCAGGGGCTTCAGTTGTCGTTTGCATCGCTTGCCTCGGTCGAAGCGGCAGAAAAAGCGGCGGCTCTTTCCCGCGGGATTTCGATAGCTATGAACACGACTGCGCTCGGACTTGTCGCGGCTGTTCCGTGTATGTTTGCCTACACATTTTTGTCGAACAAAAAGCAGAAACTCATAAACTGCATAGACGACGCAATGGCTCGTTTCCTTAATTATTTGGAAAATGCGAAATGAAAAAAATAAGGCACATCTGGGGTCAAAACAGCGAAATAGAGGAAAATTGCGACGTTGACGTAAAACCCGTGATGAATATGTTCATCATTCTTATTCCGTTTTTGGTTTCGATGGCGGTTTTCAGCAATATTGCAATGCATCAATTCTACCTTCCGCCCGACGCGGCAAACTCGGATATGAGCGGAGAAATAGTGTTGCGCACCACTGTTGTAATAGACGTTAATTACGTTTTATTAACGGTTGGAAGCGAAGTTTTGGACTCAATGTCGATAGAGGATTTTGAACGCGAACGTTTAATAAGCGCGCTGACTGCCGCCCGCGAAACGAGCGACGCCCCCGACAAAGCAATAGTTGCAGTCCGCGACGACGTACTGTTTGATTGGGTAGTCAGAATTATGGACATTTGCAGAGCGAGCGGATTTTCGCAAACAGGTCTTTCGTCCGCGCCTGCAAGCGCAACTTTAGGGATGGAACAATGAAATGCAAGTCTATTGTAGGGGCGTATTGCATACGCCCAAATACGCAAATGCCGTTCAAACAACGGGCGTATGCCATACGCCCCTACGGAACAGATGAAAACGGAACGGACGAAATATGAAAAGAAAATCACTTCTGGGAAAATCGCGCCAAGAATCGGGCGACAGCGGAATAACTTCGCCGCAACTTACATCTTTAATTGATGTAATGACGGTTTTGCTTATATTTTTAATTCAAAACTTTTCGGCGCAAGGAGACTTTATTAACACACAGCCCGACATATCGCTTCCGCGTTCCGAAATTACGACTACGCCGCTTCCGACGTTAATGGTGCAAATTAGCGAAAACGAGGTGCGCGTTCAGGGTATTTTTGTGGTGCGAAACGCGAGTTTTGCGAATGCCGCGGACTTAAAAATTCCCGAATTATACGAGGTTTTGTCGAAAAATCGCGAAGAGCGCATAGAAAATCGAATAATAATAGAAGCAGACAAAAATTTGCCGTTTAACATAATAAAAAGGGTGAGTTTTACGTCTAACGCGGCGGGATTTGAGGATTTTGAAATTTTGGTGAACAGGGAGCAATAAGATATGAATGAGAAAAAGGCTATCTTGCCCGAAAACGTAGGGGCGGGTTTCAAACCCGCCCTTACACTCGCCCCTACATCAGTGGACGAATATTTTCCACAGCCAAAAAGCGGCAACGAAACGCGGAATTTTTTCTTGTTGCTGGTGATTGTTTTATCCGCGTTTTCGCTCTGTCTTTTTCTGCTTTCGATGGTTGAAGTTTTGCCCGAGCCGATACAAGAAAGAATAACAACAATAAGAACAACTTTTTCTATAGAACAGCGAGAAGAAACTCCTCCGCCACCGCCTCCTCCTCCGCCAAGACCGATTGATTTGAGCGAAAGGGTGCGAGTAAACGAAACTGCTCAAATTCCTCAAGAAACTCCGCCGCCCCAAACCGAACAAAGGCGCGTTTTCGGCTTAGAAAAAGTGTTCTCCACAGGACTTGGCGCAGGCGGGTCGATGTCGAACGCGGTTGTAGGACGTTTCGGCAACACAATAGAGGGCGAAGTTGATACCTTGACCGCGACAGCCGACGATATTTCTTCGCGAATAGTCCCCGCGGCAAGTATAACGCAAGCGCCCGTATTCAGGCGTCGAGTGCTTCCCGAAATCACCGACGAAATCCGAAGAAGCGGCGTAAGCGGAACGGTGCGAGTACGGGTTTTGGTTGATATAGACGGCAGAGTAGTTCAGGCAATCGCGCAAAATGATTTGGGTTTCGGCACAGCGGAAGCGGCAGTCGCCGCGTGTCTGCAAATGGAGTTTACCCCCGCAAAAATAGGCGAGCAATTAGTTGCCGTGTGGATAACAATTCCTGTTAGGTTCGAGAGGTTGTAAACTGTTAATGTAAGGGCAGGTTTCAAACCTGCCCCTACCGCGTTCTCACCTATTATTCCTATAATCCGCCGAAGCGTTTTGCAGGATTTTTCTTTCGGACGGGGTAAGCGAATGAATTCCGTGTTCGTTTATTTTGTCCAAGATTTTATCCACTGTTTCGGCGCGCCCCGAGTTTACCTTTTGGGATGGCGTTTCGCTTCGGAATGTGTATTGCACTCTTTCTCTTTTTGTGGAGGCATTCTGAAAAAACGCTCCGATATTTCGCACAATGAGGTCAAATCTGTCGCCGATATGTATCCATATAAATCCTGCGATAAGTCCGCCCAAGTGCGTAATGTGCGCAACTCCTCCGACGTTGCTTCCCGAGCCTAAAACCGAAATTACCGCATAGATTATCACGGCGGTTCTCACTTTCATCGGGAAAACAAAGAAGAAAAGAAGCTGGCGGTTCGGAAAATAATAAGCGTAAACCACCAAAATAGCCATAATCGCTCCCGAAGCTCCTATTACAAGGGAGTTTGGGGCAAAAAACAGCATCAAAAGCGAGAATACTCCCGCAAAAATCGCGGAAAAAAAGTAAAATTCAAAAAATCTGCGGCTTCCCCACATATATTCGATTTCTTTTCCGAACATCCAAAGTCCGAGCATATTAAATGCAATGTGGAAAAAATTATGCGTAGAATGCAAAAACGCGTAAGTAAGCAAGCGCCAAACCTGCCCCTCGATAACGGCGCTCGGTCGCAAGCCCCCGTAAGCCATAATATACATCCCGATTTGCGGCGCAAGAAGGACAATCGCGTGAATTGCCAAAGTAATTATCAATACAAAATTTATAGCGCTGAATTGCCCTGTGTTTCGGTCTGTGAAAATATTACTCATAAAATTTATTCCGTTTTATTGTGTTTTTTGTATCGCAAAAATAATAAATTGTCTTTGTTTAGCGCAAGTTGTTTGGTGGTTTTTGCCTAAATTTAGTTTAATGACAAGACTTTATGTTTGCGCATTTAGTATTTTTGTTCGGGATTTTGTAAAATCGGAGAAAAAATGAAACCAACTTTGGCAATAACTCTCGGCGACCCCGCGGGCATCGGAGCGGAAGTAATTCTAAAAGCATTTTCGCGCGTTGATTTTTTTGATAAATTCAAGTGCTTGGTCATCGGCGAAAAAGGCGTTTTGGAGTTTTATAAAAAGCTTCTTAAAATAAATTCCCCTGAAATTATCGCAGTTGCAAATCCCGCAGAATACCAAGACGGAAAAATTAACGTCATTGATTTGGGAATTGTCGGCGACGATTTTGAAGTCGGGAAAATCAGCGCAAAATGCGGCGAGGCGGCTTTTCGGTATCTCGATTATGCGATAAATTTGGCAAAAAACGGCAAAGTCGGCGCAGTAATCACCTGCCCGCTCAACAAAGAAGCGCTGCATTTGGCGGGACATAATTATCCCGGGCACACCGAAATTTTGGCTGAAAAATGCGGCGTTGAAAATTTCACAATGCTGTTTAAAGTAGAAAATGTTGCGGTTGTTCATTGCACGACCCATTGCTCGCTCAAAGAGGCGATAAACTTAATTACAACGGAAAAAGTCAAGCAAAACATTCTACTTTTGGACGGCGCGTTAAAATCGTTCGGGATAAAAAATCCGCGAATTGCAGTTGCGGGGCTTAATCCGCACGCAGGCGAAAACGGGCTTTTCGGCGATGAAGAAATTTTGCATATAAATCCCGCTGTCGAGTGGGCAAAAGTTAACGGAATAAACGCAATCGGCGCGCTTCCTCCCGACACGGTTTTTGCCTCGGCGTTTAAGGGCGACTACGACGGAATTGTCGCAATGTTGCACGACCACGGCTTTGTCGCGCTGAAATCCCGCGATTTTGAAGCCGGCGTAAATATCACGGTCGGTTTGCCGATAATTCGCACAAGCGTCGGACACGGAACAGCGTTTGATATAGCGGGAAAAGGACTTGCGAGCGAGAATAGTTTGATGGCGGCGATGGAGGATGCGTGGAAACTTGCAAAATACAAGCGAAATTTATGAAAAATCGGTGTAAAATAAATTATTTTAGGCAAAAACTTTAACAGAATTTTCACATCTTGCAAAAAACTTATAGTATTTTATATGCAAGAAAGTGAGGCGGGAGGATAAATGAATATCGGAATATTGACAAGCGGCGGAGATTGCGCGGGACTTAACGCTATTATGTACGGATTTGTGAAAGCGATGACCGCCATAGACCCTAAAGTGAAAATTTATGGGATAACCGACGGTTTTGCGGGGCTTATCAATCGCGAATACAGAGAAGTTCATCACGAAGAATTTGACGGCATCCTTAATCTCGGCGGAACGATTTTGGGAACTTCGCGCCAACCGTACAAAAAACTTGTTGCTCCCGAAGGACAAGAAAAAGTCGCTTTTATGAAAGAAAATTACAGCAAAATGGGCTTGGACTGCCTGATTGTTTTGGGCGGACAAGGAACTCATAAAACCGCGGGGCTTTTGTCGAGCGCGGGGCTTAATATAATAACTTTACCCAAAACCATAGACAATGATATTTTCGGCACGGATATGACTTTCGGCTTTCATTCGGCGGTAGATGTTGCAACCGAGTGTATCGACAGAATACGCACTACGGCGGCGAGCCACGGGCGCACGTTTGTTGTGGAAATTATGGGAAACAAGGTCGGATGGCTTGCATTATATTCGGGAATTGCGGGCGGCGCGGACATCATACTTATTCCCGAAATTCCTTATAAAATTGAAAGCGTAATTAAAGCGGCGCAAAAAGCAAATAACGAAAAAGGCTACTGCATAATTGCCGCGGCGGAGGGGGTTATCTCCGAAGAAGAGGCGGCGCTTCCAAAAAAAGACCGCTACGAAAAGCGCGCGCAAACAGGCGAAACTACCGCTTCAAACCGCATTGCAAAAGCAATAGAAGAAAGTTTGGGCGCAGAAACGCGCGTTATGGTGCCCGGATATACCCAAAGAGGCGGAAATCCTTGCGCTTACGACCGTGTAATCTGCACTCAAATGGGCGCTTACGCCGCAAGATTGGTCGAAGCAAAAAAATACGGGGTAGCAGTTGCGATGGACGGGCAAAAAGTTAAACACAACAAATTGTCCGATATTGCAGGAGAAACCAAAAGCATTGCCGCGAGCGACGATTTGGTTAAAACGGCAAAAGACGTGGGTATATCGCTTGGCGATTAAAGAACGAGAAAACAAGTGAAAATTAACGAAGTTAGTGTAAAAACAATAAAAAAAAGAAACGCAGGTGCAGGTAGGAATTTATGAATAAATTTATTAAAGGCGCTTTTGTAAACCGCGAATATTCGTGGCTTAAATTTAACGAACGGGTGCTTATGGAAGCGGCAAGCGACGACAATCCGCTCTTGGAAAAATGCAAGTTTCTTTCTATATTTTCCAGCAATTTGGACGAGTTTTTTATGGTGCGCGTCGGCAGTCTGTTTAACCAGTTGCAGGACGACCCAAAGGCGTTGGAGTACAAAACTGGACTAAACCCGAAAGAACAGTTAATCGGGATTTACGAATATGTTAAAAAACTTTACGCTTTGCGAATGAAAATCGCTAAAAAGGTTTTGGCGGAACTCAAAAAAGAAGGAATAGCGGTTGCAAATGCGCGCTTTTACGACGAAAAAATCGACAGTCGCTTCGAGAAATATTTCCAAAATACGCTTTTGCCTTTGCTTAATCCTATAGTTTTGGATAATAAACATCCGCTTATTCACCTCGAAAACCTTAGAATGTACGTTGTTTTGCTTATGGAATACGACGGCAAAACTTTTTTCGGCATTCTTCCCATTCCCGACAGAGGCGAGCGTTTAATTTCGCACGAAACCGCCGCCAGAGTCAAAGTAATGACGAGCGAAGACTTGGTCTATTATTTTGCGGACAGCGTGTTTTCCAAATACAAGGTATTGGGAAAATCGTTGGTCAGATTAACGCGCAACGCCGACTTGGACACCGAAATGTTCAGCACGGATTTTGAGTCCGAATACGAATTTTCCAAACTTGTAAAGGGAAAAGTGAGTTTGCGCTCGACTTTGCCGTCGGTGCGGCTCGAATTTAGCGGCGAGTGCGAAAAAATAAAGAGTTTTTTGTGCAAAAATCTTAGTATTGAGCCTTATAATTGCTTCAATATAAGGTATTTTTTTGATTACAAATTTATGTTTTCAATAGAGAAATATATGCCGCAAGACCGCGCCGCCGCGCTTAAATATAAGCCTCTGCACGGGCGCTCCGTTCCTCTTGTAAGACCCGATTCGGTTATAAACAGCGTGCTGGCAAACGATTTGTTTTTGTTTTATCCGTTCGACAGCGTAGAAACTTTTTTGGATATGCTCGACGACGCAAGCACGGACAGGCGCGTGGCAAGCATAAAAATAACGCTTTATCGCGTGGAAAAGCAGTCGCGGATTATAGAGGCGCTTCGTCGCGCTCGCAGAAACGGCAAGGAAATTACGGTTGTAATAGAACTTACCGCCCGTTTCGACGAAGAAAACAACCTGCATTTGACGGGAGTGCTGAAAGAGGCGGGTTGCACGGTGCTTTACGGCATAGGAAACTACAAAGTTCACGCAAAAATAATGCTCATTGTCCTTAAAGAAGGCGAAGAAATTTCTTACATAACGCATTTTGGGACGGGAAATTACAACGAAAGCACCGCAAAACTTTACACCGACCTGAACATAATAACCGCCAACAAAGAAATCGGCTTGGACGCGTCGCAATTTTTCCGCAAAATGTCTATGGGCGACGTGAATTTTGAATGCGAAAAACTTCTTGTGGCGCCGCTCGCTTTTAAGCCTGCGTTTTTGCAAAAAATCGAAGAGCAAATAAGTCTTGCGCAGGCAGGCAAACCTGCAAAAATTATCTGCAAAATTAACAGTTTAACCGACAACGACTTTATAAACGCGTTTGTTCGCGCGTCGCAGGCGGGGGTAAAAGTTCAGCTTATAGTTCGCGGAATTTGCTGTCTTTTACCGAAAGTTGCGGAAAAAACCGAAAACATAGAAGTAAAGAGCATAATAGGTCGTTTTTTGGAGCACAGCCGCATATATTGTTTCGGCGAAGAAAACCCGCAGATTTATATTTCAAGCGCCGATTTGATGACAAGAAATATGTGTCGCCGAATAGAAATAGCAACGCCTATAATTGACGAAAATATCCGCCAAAAAGTATGCAAAATGCTCGATATTCTCCTCGCCGATACCGAAAAAGCAAGTTTTTTGAGTTCCAAAGGCAAATACGAAAAATCGACGGAAACAGGAATGTCGAGCCAGCAGTATTTTATTGATAATGTGATTTAGGCAGAGAGAAAATATGATTTACTGGATTGCGCTGTCTCTTGTTGAGGGAATCGGACTTGCTTCAAAGCATAAATTGTTGCAAACTTTTGGCACGCCCGAAAATATTTTTGAGCAAAAAATAAGTAAAAAAGATTTTTCTCGTATGAAAAACGATATTGATTTTGCAAAAATTAAAGATAATTGCCTGAAATCAGCAGAAAGAATTATCGGTTTTTGCGAAAGAGAAAACGTTAAAGTTTTGAGCATTGCCGACGAAAAATATCCCGCGCTTCTAAAAAAAATAAACCAAGCGCCGCTTATTTTGTATTGCAAAGGCAACGCCGAAATCCTGTCCGAAAGGGGAGTGGCAATCGTCGGAACAAGAGAGCCCAACGCCAACGGAGAAGCGGATACTCTCGAAATTTCCACAGGTTTGGCGCAAGCAGGATTTGTAATTGTCAGCGGTCTTGCAAGGGGAGTAGATACCGTTGCGCACAATTCCGCTTTGAACGTAAAAGGTAAAACCATCGCCGTTATGGCAACGGGAATAAACGAAATAACGCCCGCTTCAAACGTAAATCTCGCGAATAAAATAATAGACAACGGCGGCGCGGTTATTACCGAACAAGTCCCCGGTAAATTGGCGTTTGCCCCGAATTTTGTTTTACGAAACCGCATAATTTCGGGTTTGTCGGAATGCACAATCGTTATTTCCGCCCCCGAAAAAAGCGGCGCATTAAGAACGGCGGAATTTGCGCTTCAACAAGGCAGAAAAGTATTGGTTGCTCTCGGGTATCGAAGCGACGAAAAATACGAGGGAAGCAACAAACTTCTCCTAAAAAAAGACATTAGTCCCGCGCTTAAAATAAACGGAATAATTTCGTATCTGAACGGCACGCAAGAGGTTGAGCAACTCAGCATTTTCGATATTCAGCCTAAATCGCCCGCCGCAAAGCCGCCTGTCAAAACCTGTTCGCAATCGGAGCAAAATTTGCTTTCATTTTTAAGCAAAACACCAACAAGTTTAGAAACCTTGTCGCAAAAAAGCGGAATAGACCTAAGCGAACTCTCGGAAATGCTTTTTGATTTGGAGTTGGACGGCGTTGTGGCGCAGGTGGCGGGGAATTATTGTTTGGGGTGAGGGGAATAAGGTAAGAAGGCGTATGGCAATACGCTGAATACGTAAAAAAATCTGCGAACTAATTTTGCTCTCTATGAATTTTTGGAAAAATTTCTTTTCCGTTGCGTAAAACATTTTCTACAAACGGGTTGCTGTTGTTTATTTCCGATAAAGGAAAAGCGTTCGGTTCTATTAAAATATAGCCGTCGTATTTAATTTTGAGATAGAAAAGTTCCGCGACAATGTCCCATTTGCGTTTGTTTTCAAAATAAGAAGAAAAAAAGCAAATATCGACATCGCTGCCTTCTTTTTGTGTCCCGTTTGCGTAAGAGCCGTATAAATACACCTTGTCTATCGGAATTTTCTTGGCAACATCGTTAATATACTCGTTTGAGTATTTCATAACGGTTTCAATGTCTTTAACCATTTGAACGCCTCCTCTGTTTTGTTTAACATTTCCAACGCGTCGTGTCTATTTGTTTGCGCACTCAATTTTGCTTTGTATTCAGGGTATCTGTTTTCTAAGTAAAATGCGCTCAAGCGAGCAAAAAACATTTTTCTTTCTTGTGAAATCTGTTCAGGCAGTTTGTCTTCAAATCTTTTCAGTAAATTATTTATATCGTGAATTCTCGGAAAATAATCGTCAAGATAAGAAACATATAGTCCCTTAACAATTTTTTCTATTGACTGCTGACACATAAAAACAACGTATAACCAACGCTCCATTTTATATAACGCGGCGGCGGTAGTCAAATCGTATTCGGCAATGTCGAGCCAATAATCGTATTTCTCCGCTTTTGTCATTTATCCTCCAAAAACTTCTGAAGTAAAATACTAAATGCCACGACGAAATAGCAAGAAAACGGAAAAGGCGGGGAATTATTGTTTGGGGTAATAATAAATAAGGGCAGGTTTAAAACCTGCCCCTACATAGTTTTAATTAAAGCGTCCATCCTAATTTCAATGAAAGTCCGTGGTTTGGTCTTCTTACCGTACCTGTGTTTTCTATTCTTTCTACCCATCTTCCAAGTTGCCAAATGCGTTCTGTTTCTGTAAGTAATCTTTCATATTCCGCTATCCATAATTTATATCCGAAAGATACATTAAAACCGCCGAAATCAACGCCAAATGACGGGTTAAAATAAAAAGTTGGATGGGCGTGTCCCCACCACACATTTCCGTCTGATTTAAGGCGGCTTAAAATAACAATTCCTAAGCCGATGTCGGTATCAAGGATTGGAGATATGTCTTTTCTTAAAAAATAAATTCTTGGTCTTAAAAATATCGGTATGACAGATGACGCTCCTTGGTATAAAATATCTTTTCTATCCCAACCGTCTTTGAGCACTTCTTGAATAACGCTTAATCTTTTGTCTTCAAACCAAGAATTATACGTAATACCATTTGTCTTTGCTACACTCAGCGGATGCCAGCCTGAGCCAAAAAGGAGAGAAAAATGCTGATTTATTCTTGCACCTCCAAGAAGATTTATTCCGAAAGTGCTTATTCCGTAATCACCGAGCCCGAAAGAATATTCTGTTTCTGCTCCAAATGCGAAGCGAGGTTTTTGAGTTTCAGTTTTTGGCGCAACAATCGGCGTTGCTTGAATATTCTGAATTTCAACAGGAATACCCGTCTCCGCAACTCCGCCGACCACAGTTCCGCACTGACCGCAAAAATTTGCTCCCGTTAATAATTGAGTTCCGCAATTCATACAAAAACTGCTCGCAAAACAAACGCAAATCGACAACAAAACGACACCCGCCGCAACTTTTAATTTTGAAAATGGCACGCCCATCACTCCTTTTTTAATTTTGTTAGTAATCAATTACGGAGAGAATTTGCCTGCGGTAAAAACCTAAAACGGCTGTTCTGCCCATATTGAGTTTTACCATATACCGAAATATGCCTATCGTTTTAGTCATCAAATAGGACGGCAGAACAACCCAAAGGGCAGTTATACCTAATTGATGACAGACGAAATGCGGAGTGAAAATCTCCGCAATTTCGGTATATGGTAGCGAGAAAATAATATTTGGCGAATGGTAATGCGGGGAAAATGTCAGTCCTTAAATAAATAACTGACTTTTAGATATTTTGAGCAAAAAAAATAAATTTCCCTTGCACGAAAAGAAGCAAAAAAGGTATTTTAATATAGAAAGGAAGATTTTATGTTCAGGTTTAGTGAAAAGCAGAAAGATAAAGTAGCTGATTTGTTTTTTGATGGAGCGAAATACATTATTACAGGTTCGGTGCTTGTTGAAATGTATAGCGCAGTATCAGATGTTAGAGTTCCTGCAATTTTGGCGGGCGCAATTTTAGCAACCGGTTTTACTTGTATCGGTTTAATAATTATCGGAGAACGTTCCGAAAAGAAAGGCGGTAAAAAATGATAAATGCAATTGTGGGTGGTTTTGCTTTTGCGGCGGCTGTAATGCTTATGGGAGTGATTTCCGACTTGTATTATGGGTGGAAGTTAAAAAACGGTTATACGTTAATTGCTTAAAATGCAGAAAATTATCGCTTAGCAAATTAAAAAGGGAGCATTTTACCGCTCCCTTTCTTTATTGAAAACAAACTAATATCATCTGTATTCAGCCCACTGCGGCTCTTTTGCGAAAACCCAGTCGTACCAATCGCGCATTTTGAAGTTTTTCGCAGCTGCTTCATCGACAACAACTATGCAGTTTTCGTGCATTTGAAGCGCCGAAGCCGTAACCGCCGCGCACATCGGTCCTTCTACCGCTTTTGCGATAATGTCCGCTTTGCTTTCGCCTGTTGCCATCAAAACTGTTTTTTTCGTGTTCAAAATTGTTTTTACGCCCATTGTAATAGCAAGCGTAGGCATCATTTCGGGTTTTGGGAAAAGTTTTGAGTTTACATCGATTGTCGCCTTTGTAAGCGCTTTTACGCTTGTAAGCGAACTGAGCGATGACATTGGCTCGTTGAAACCGATATGTCCCGACATTCCTATGCCCAAGAGTTGAAAATCAATTCCGCCCGACGCGTTAATCGCGTCTTCGTATCTTTTGCATTCCGCGTATGGGTCGGCAGCCAATCCGTTCGGGACGTTGGTTTTGCTTTTGTCGATATTTACGCGGTCAAACAAAAATTTGTTCATATACGAACGATACGAATTTTCGTCTTCGGGGGCAAGTCCGATATATTCGTCCAAGTTGAAAGACGAGCATTTTGAAAAATCAACTTTTCCGTCTTTGTGCATTGCTACAATTTTGTCATAAACACTTTCCATCGTCCGTCCCGTTGCCAAACCAAGCGTTAAAGCGGGTTTTTTGCATACTTCTTTTACCAACAATTTCGCCACAAATTCAGCGGCGGCTTCTGCGTCTTTGCGAATAACAATGTCCATAAAAACTATCCTCACTTAATAAAAGGTTGATTAAATTCCGATACTAATTTACGAAATATCCCGCGCCCTTGTCAAGAAAAAATCCGCGAAATTCGATTTTATAACAATTATGTTCCATTTTTTGCATTTTTTATTAAAAGCAGATATCAAAATATCTGTATTTATAACAACTTGCTGCTAACCACCGCCACAATCAAAATAACCCCGCTCACCATTCTGCCCAAATATTATTTTATCGTCAGAAAACCGAAAAATAGATTTGAAAACAAAACAGAAAGCAGAAAAAATGCAGAAAACCGAACAAGAATCCGCTAAACCCAAGCGCAAAGAAACCGTTCCGTATCACAATGCCGCATATTCTGCGTTTATGTGTCTTTTGAGCAAAGAGATAAAAAGCGCGTGGAATTTGCACAAAAACGACGAAGCCGCGGCTTATTGGATTCACGTTATGGGCTCTATAAACGGCGCGACATTAAAAAAGATAATATCAGAGGAGGACGGTATGGAAGGAATAGAATATGTTGTAAGAGACCTTGCTCAAGAAGGTTTTTTAGGTAATTTGAAA
>Ga0131853_10007013_pt1 | contig 20363 bp, 19 predicted proteins | sample TergutLab28metaG_FD_92764 | JGI IMG/M metagenome (GOLD analysis project Ga0131853, IMG submission 92764) | Labiotermes labralis P1 segment gut microbial communities from Petit-Saut dam, French Guiana - Lab288 P1 (version 2) (version 2) | ecosystem: Host-associated > Arthropoda: Insects >...
AGGTGGCGGACGCTTGTGAGTACGGTAATGAACCTTCGGGTTCCATGAAATGCGGGGAATTTCTTGACTAGCTGCAAACCAGTTAGCTTCTCAAGGACTCTGCACCATGGAGTAAGTAAGTATCCCTGTGTATGATCTTTAAATTTGTGCATTTGAATATTAGTGATTTTTGTCTTGTGCAGGCCATGGAAGGTAAAAGCAACCCATGTTTTGTGCTGGTGTGATTGCAGTTCTGAGTTAGTGGACTGTTAGACTGTTTCTTTGGTTGCTTTTGTTTGATGTTAGTGTCTAATTGGGGTATTATTTTTCTGGGGAAACCGTTAGTTGGCTGTGTGTATTATGATGTTCATTCCATGTTGTTGTTGATGTGATAGGGAGTTTTGTATTTTTGTGTATCAGAAATCTGTATGCTGCTAATTTGTGCTTGTTGGGATGTTTGGACATGAAGTGAATCATGGACGTTGTAGTTCTTATTTTGCGTGAATGTCTGCCTCCAACAGGTGGTTATGTCTGATAATTAGAAGGTCCAGGTAATTAACTGTGCTTACATTTTCATAATTGGGTTTGAACTCTAAATTCCCATTTCATTTTTTCAGTTTTTTTATCTTCTCAGAATCTTTTTGTTTTCGTTTTTAGCCATAATTCTTCATACCTTTAGCTCATATTTGTTTTAATGTATATACTACTTCCACAGTTGTATACATAAGCCTATGATGGTGCCACTTCTGTTACGTTGAACTCTTTGGTAGTGACCCAGATAGGCCTAAACATGTTGAAGACACATTACAGGTAGTTGGGTAGTCCCAATAACAGTGTATGCAATTAGTTTTTATTTGACAATTCAGTGACAGTTTTTTGCTTCTTGTTATGCCTGCGCAGTGACTGACAAGAGTTCCTCACCGTCTGCACACTTCTGTGACTTTTACATCAAATTAAGTAACTGACTGAATGAATGACTAAATGTGGCAGACTCTATGTTGAAAAGCTTATAGTTCCTCAGCTAGTTAGAAATTCACACATTTTGTGGACCATAAAAGTAATTACCATGTTCACAAAAGCTCTCTACTTGGTCCTATCCTGAGCCAGATATATCCAGATATTTCAGATCTGTTTTAATATTATCCTTCCTTCTATGCCTGTGCCTTCCCAAAGCCTCTTTCATGCAGGTTTTCATGCCAACACCCTTTACTCTTTTCTGTCCCACATATGCCATGTGTTCCACCTTGCCTGATCCATTTTATCACCTTGATAGTATTTAGAGAGGAATACAAATCCTGAAACTCATTATGCAACTTTCTCCATACTTCTGGTAATTTGTCCCTTGATGTGAGAGACCAAGTTTCGCATGCCTACATAAACCAACAGGCAAAATTATAATCCTGTATATGTTAGCTCTTTTTTTTCTCCCCCATCCCCAGGTAGTAAAACACAAGACCTGCCCTGTACCAAATGGTAGCAGACATTCCCCAAATTTAATCTCGTCTTCATTTCATAATGGATGCAATTTTGATTTGTTACTGTCCTTTTGAAATATTTGAACTATATCACAATTTCAAGGAATGTATTGGCTGTTGTATGTTTTTATTTTATCCTGTGTTCTGTTGACAAAACATTAACCTAACACTAAGTTTACTCAGTTACTCTTCAACCAATCTCCATAATAGTGACCAGTAAACATCAACAGTCAAATCCACACAAGAACACAATGCTGTAACCTTCGCACGTTCAGATTTATTCTGTCTCTGTACGTATTTTGGTCAGTTATTTTGACCATCATCAGGCAGAGATAAAGTGCAAGTACAAAAGGAAAATTGCTGTAGAGGAGGCCTCCTTTGCAGCAATTTTCATTGCTGTAGAACAAAGTCATAGTGCAAGTATGGTTGTGGAGTTACTTGAAGCTGTCTGAATTGTCACACCTGATATTCTTTTAATTCTGTGAGTATATAAGGTTTTTTAATTACTGTGTATTGTGATATGGAAGAGGAAAACAACCATGTCCCAGACAGAAGCAGTTAGTTCTGCTTATTCTCTATAAATACAAGAATAATAGCTTTGTTCTCTACTTACTGACTCACTATATGAAGCAGAGCCCTTCTTGAGAAGCTAATGTGTTCTCAGCTAGTCAAGAAATTTCCCGCATTTTATGGAATCCGCAGGTTCATTGCCACATTTACAATTGCCTGCCACCTGTCTGTATCCTGAGCCACATCAATCCATTCCATACCCCCCATCCCATGTCCTGAATATCAATCTTAATATTATCCTACAATCTATGCCTGGGTGTTCCAGTTGGTTCCTTCCGTCAGGTTTTGCCGGCAAAACCCTGTATACAACTCCCTTCTCCCCCATCCTTGCTACATGCCCTGCCTATCTCATTCTTCTTCATTTGTTAACTGGAATAATACAAGGTGCGACCCAAAAGTTTTTAGACGAGTTGTTTTAAAAGAGTACTGTGCGTTACATCTAGCGGCCGACACCGTAACCATATTGTACTACGCTTCATGTAACATGTGACCAGGCTTCAACGGTTTTCGTTCAGTGGCCTGTGAGTACGAACTTGTTTTGCAAGTGAAGATATTTTGCCTTGTCATCGGCGTCATGGAGGAGCAGAGAGTGGCAATTAAATTTTGTGTTAAAGCCGGTAAAAGTGCCGAGGAAGCGATCAAACGGATTGATAAGGCTTATGGTAGCGCTGCCATGAGTCATGCTAATGTGTATCGGTGGTATGCTCGCTTTCGAGACGGAAGGGAGGACGTGAAGGACGATGCCAGAGGTGGTCGTCCTTCAACTGCCAGAACAGATGAAAACGTGGAATCTGTTCGTCGTATGCTGGCAGAAGACCGTCGTACCACTCTGCAAGTGATTGCAGTTCGTTTGAATATTGGTAAGGAGACAGTTCGCTGCATTGTACCTGAAGACTTGGGAAAAAGAAAGATCTGCGCGAGATTTGTTCCTCACGTCTTGACCACAGAGCAGAAACAAGAACGCGTTGTTTACTGCCAGGATCTTCTTTTAATGGGACAAGATGAATGTTTTTGGGAAAATATCATTACCGGTGACGAAACATGGTGTTTCACCTACGATCCGGCAACCAAACGACAGAGTGCAGAGTGGGTGGGAAAAAAATATCCAAAACCAAAAAAACTGCAATTTAAAAAATCGCGAGTGAAGACAATGTTAATTGTTTTTTCGACGCAGAAGGTGTAATTCATCGATAGTTTGTCCCTGAAGGGCAGAAAGTAAATGCAGAATTCTACGTGGGTGTTTTGGATCGGCTATTGAAGAGAATTCGATGAGTTAGAACGGCCAAATTCCAATCCAGCGAGTGGTTCCTTCATCACGATAACGCGCCATCTCATAACGCCGCAATTGTAAAGAAGTTTCTGGAGAACAGGAACGTTGCTGTTCTCCACCACCCACCTTACTCGCCAGATCTTGCACCTGCTGACTACTTTCTCTTCCCCAAGTTAAAATTTTCCTTAAAAGTGCGGCACTTTCAAACATTGGAAGAAATTCAGTGTGCAGTGACAAGGGAGCTTAACAACACTTCAAAAACTGCTTTTCTGTAGGGCATGAAGAAGTTGAAGGAACGTGCAAACAAATGTATTGTTCAAGGAGGAATGCATTTTGAAGAATAAAAATAAATCATGTCCATATAAGAAGTTATCTGTGTTTTATAAGAGTTGTCTAAAAACTTTTGGGTCTCACCTTGTATGTGGTGAGGAGTACAGATCATTCAGCTGCTCATTGTGTAGTTGTCTCCACTCCCGTATCACCTTGTCTGTCTTAGAACCAAATATTATCCTCAGCACCCTATTCTCAAACACCCTTAGCCTACATTCCTCACTCAATATGAGTGACCAAGTTTCACATCCATACACAACAACAGGCATATTATAGTTCTGTATTTCTTAATCTTTAAATTTCTGGATAGCAAACTGGATGACAAAAGATTCTGCATTGAATGATAGCAAGCATTCCTTGACTTCAGTCTGCTCTTAATTTCTTCCTGAATAGAATTTTGATTCATTAAGGTTGTTGCCAAATATTTGAACTGTTCCACCCTTTCAAAGGAACTTTTAGCACACTTTATATTGTGACTTCTTCCTGCATTTTGATCTTGAGACATGACAATGACCAATAGACTTGTCCATTTAAATACCATATCACAGGCAGCTCATATATTTTTTTCAGCCTTTAATATCTTGCAAAATCAGAGAGCAATTTAAACTGTAGTAAGGCTGTGAACAAGATGGCTATTTTGAAGCTGAACAATGATCAGCAACAAATAATGTGTACTGGCAACAGTGATACAACATTAGACATTATTTGTGTCATCAGGTGTGAGTAAATGTCTGAATGGCAGACATGAGAGGACAAATGAAATAAATTGTGCAGCATAGTAAATATGGTGCTCATAAGCAGTGTATGTGATGTACAACCTTAAAGTAGTTTATTGTATAAGACTTTTTAAACTGGGTAGCTTTTATAGCTTCAAATGGTAACTGAATATTTCAAGGACAAGGAAGTGGTGAGGTGCAATAACTTGCCACAAGAGGCTGACAAAAACTACAGAAAATCTGTGAGTTGCCCAGCGTGTGGTTTGGGAACCAAACCAGAACATAAATACAAAGCATGAATGCTAACTGCTGAATGACATCAATGACGAGTAATGTAATCTACTGGAAATTCAGAGAGGTAAGAATAACATGACACCTTGAAAGTTATGATACTTAAGGATTTCATTAGTGTTGCAAAGACTTGCTGATACTGTATGTAGAGGTGCAGCTGCGCCACACTGAAAACGTTTTATTGTAGTTTTAGGTGTAGGTATTGGGAGAAACTTTTTTAAGTCCCTTGGTACTGCAGCTTGTTATGCACACCCCTGATGATAGTTATGGAGCACTGGTGGAATGCTGTTTGACTGCAAACAACATGTGTGGATGAAGAGTTGTTGCAGTGCCACTGTATTCACTGGTCTAGTATGGACTACTCAGCAAACGAACCTGGGTCTCAGTAGTGGGAAGGTGGCAACTGACTGGCTGCATGTTCCAACTTTGGATCTATTAATGTTACTTAAAAGAAGTAACTCTTGTAGGAAAATATCACACATACTGTTTACATTTTTTGGACATTATTTGGTACAGGGACTGGTGACAAAAGATTTTGGGAAAAAATTACTGCGTTAGTAGAAATGATACAGACATATGAAAAAATGCCAGAGAAATGTACTGCAATAATGTGCAGGAGACAACTTCTGTGGAACAACAATAGAGGGATCTCATTACTAAATGTGTTACAAAATTTTTACTAATATTGTGCATAGATGTCTGGTCCCTTTTTGCGGAGGATATCTTAGGAAATTATCATTGTGATTTTAGGAAAGGACAATTGATTACTGATTATTTATGTTAAGATATATTCTTAAAGAAAAATTGGACAAATTTAATCTTGAATTTCTCTTGTTGTTTACTGATTTTAAGCAAATGTATGACTTGATAAATAGAATGTATTTATATGAAACTTAAATGAATTTTGGATGCCATAAAATTAGTTATTTTAATTACAATGATGCAGGGTTCAAGTGGCAAAGTGAAAATCCTAGGGCAGTTGAAGCATATGACATAGAGACTTGAGATAATGCGACACACTGTGCACAGTGATGTTTAATGTAGTATTGGAGAAAGCGATAAGGAATATTGAGTCTAATCCTAACGGAAAGATTTTTAATAGAACAAGTCAGTGTAGCGCATATGACAATGTGTTAATGCTTGGATGATTGGTGAGAGTGATTGAAGACATAACACAACTTACAGAAACACCAAATTACTGATGAGTGAAATAAAAGAAAAATATGTGAAAGTAAACAGAAATATAATGAAATAACTAATGCAGTCATGTAACCCACACTGCCCAACCTTTCTGACAGATACAAGATTTCATGCCCACTTTACCCCTTTCCTACCCCATATAAACAGCCCATGTATGTTTTGTATAACTGCTTAATAAGTATTTCATGTACAACCTGAAGCTGGCCATTATCAAGCACCGAAACATGTAGTTGTACCTCATGTAGAAAATACTTTATATTCTACCAATAAATATAGTTGTGTTAGGCGAGTACACACATTCTGCATTAGCTATTTCATAGAACACAACAGGATGATGAACCTCATGATTAGAAATATAATGAATTTAGAGCAAGATGTGATAATAGAAGGACTGGTATTTGAAGAGGTTCAGAATTTTAGATATTTAGGTACTTCGAAGAATTCAAAAATTGTAAAAAGTGAAGAAACTAAATCAAGGATTGCTGCAGGTAATAGGTCTGTACAGTCTTAGAACAAATATTTAGATTTAGAGCTATGAGTAAAGTAGTTCAAATTGTATGTAAAGTGATGGTGAAACCAATTGTAGTGTATGGAAGTGAAACGTGGCCTATGTCAGATATGGATATGAAAATACTGAATATATGGAAGAGGAAAATATTAAGGATATATGGACCAGTGGTAGAAAAAGTCATATGGAGAATAAGAACTAATTGGGGTAAGGGCCTATATAAAGATTTAGACATAGTAGCAGACATTAAAAAAAAAAACTGGAATGGATAGGGCATCTAACAAGAATGGATCATAGAAGGGTAGTTATAAAAATTTTTGCATTTAAACTGGAGGGAAGAAGAATGGGAAGACTGAGATTGAGATTGTTGGAAGATGTGAAAAGGATCTGTGGGAGATGAAGTTTAAAAGTTGGTGACAGAAGGCAGTAGGTGTCTGTAATTAAGTAGTCCAAGGCTGTCAGAGAACCATAGAACTGAGGAATGAGTAAGTGAGTGAGGGACTAGTGACAAAGTCTGCAGAAACAAATACAAGTACTGGTATTGTGGTGGAAAAAGCCAATGGGCTTTGCATTGTAGCTGTCACCAAATTACAGTTTCACATCTGATATTTAGGGGTGATATCCTGTTGTGCTTTTGAAGAAAGTGTACATGATATACATTTATGACTCTTCCAGTCAGCACAACTGTGTTTTTGGTTTATGTTTACTGTGTAATAAACTAACAAAAGCCCATCAGTAAAATATATTTTATCATAAGTTATTCACCTATGTAATAAACCAAGAAATGTACATAAATAAAATATGTTTTTTCATATATTTTTATTTAATGCATGGATATGGAACATATGTGTTTTTGGTTATTAAACTTCAGTTTTGTATTTTCCTTGTAATGTTTTGAAATTGACTGATGTTGCATGTTTGACATGCACTTATAATCTTCAGTTGTGTGATCCTATAGTACTGTGGTTAAAACACAATTGTGCCGATTCAAAGAGTGGTTGCATTTATTTTATACACTTATTAACATCTCATAACCAACTAAAGCTGATTTGCAGTAGTGTGACATTTTCATACATTGAGACAGTGCATTTGTCTTACATTTTTATGCTTGATTAGCTGCTTCTATAATTGTTTGTTTATGGATCAACTTTTTGATATCTGTTGTTTTACTTCTCTGTTAATTTGCATGCATCTCATTGTAGCCGCCTCAATTGCTCCAATCAGTGCTGCCCGCAGCCCATGTTGTTCAAGGAAGTAAAGCCCTTCTGCTGTTGAACCTAAGTGAACATGAATGAAACTGAGGATAATTAGCTACTTAGTTATTAGCTGCATATTTCAACAGTTGGTACATCGTGCTTTGGACGAACCACATCATATTAATTCAGGAATATGCCACTGATGAATAGACTCAGGGTTTATTTTATCCTTTTCATTTACCATTATGGACCTTGGTCTCAGATGTTCACAGTGTTATTAATTCTTGAAGGGAAATTTAAAGGTTTCTTCCTATTAATGATTGACAGTTTGTGGTTTGTTTTGGTATCCTATAATCTACACTGCTTTAAAATCAATTTTTGTACGCATAGAACCTTTCTTGTATCATTCAGTTTGATTTGTTGAATGTAACTGCTTCAGTGGTCAGAAAGAGAGTATTCTGTGAGTTTCTGTGAATAAAAAATTGTGATGAATAGACTTTACATAGTAGTAGGAATGTACTGAAAACTTCAAGTTCCAAGTTGAACTCATTAAGCCTCTTACTGTGTAGATATCTAGTTCCACAGAGCTGCTGCTTCTATTGCTGCTATTGCTGTTTTGGTGCTGCTGCTACTGCTACTATTACTGTCACCACTATTTTATTTGTACTTTCCATCAGGAGTAAGGAACATAATAAATACAGATTCCATCACCTTAAAATTTTCATGATTGCCATCTTTGTGACTTTGACTCTAACGACATTTCTTACATAACATATATATGTTATGATTCTACATTACCAATTCAGATTTCACATGCCTAGCCTGAATGGTATATAACAGTAGTTACTGTGATCTGTTGAAAGTGAAGGAATGCTTTTATATAGTTCTGTTACTTTATATTTTATAACAAAATGTTGTTACTGTCAGGTGAGTGATGAGTTTAAAAAGCATGGAGAAATGCACACTATGGGTAGCATTAACATTGTTTAATTTAATACTGACTTTCCTGTAATCAGTGTTCATTATGCAAATATGGTATAAGACATGCCTGCAGCCAACATTTATGAATCTTTGCTTCAAATAAAATTTGGGCCTAAGGAAAAGATGGCTTTAAAATAAATGAAATTATATGAATTTACATCTGTTAAAATAAAAAAAAAAAGTTACGTAGGACCAGTTCATTTATACACACAAGTAATTGTTACTGAAATGAACCCTACAAATAATGCGTAACTCTTGTGATTTCTGCATCAGCAGATTTTGAGAACTTTTTTCTGGTAGTATGAGTTCAATATCCCTAGCAAAGTTGGGAGATACAGGCATTGGTAGGAAGATAAAATGGATGTTACATAAAGAAATAAATAATTTGTGAATTGGATGGAACCAGCTCAAAATGGAGCTTGACTGTAGGCTGTTGTGTTAACTCTCATGGCTGTTGTAAGTTACATGCTTACTGTTAAGCTGAATGGCTGTACGTGTTGGTAACTGAATTACCTGCTGGTGATGTCACATTGTCTTTGAGTTGCATTGGATGCACTTTGTTAGTAAGCACCATGCTCCCAGCACCAAGAACTGTCTGTGCTGCCAGTCTGTATGCCTGGTCCCTTGGCAGGCCCATTCTCACAGCACCATCAGCGAGTGCCTCGATTATGACATACACCTGACAACATAGATTCTGGGTTTTGTACTGTGTCTGAAGATTGGTTATCCTGAGTGTATTTTTAAGAGTTTTTCTTAGTCGCTTTATGCCACACACACACACACACACACACACACATATTTTCTTGAGTTTGTAACTCACAGTTCCAACTTTTACAATGTACAACCAGTGCATTTAAAAAACTGTCATTAAATAAACCAAGATACTGTAATGAAATTAATTTTTGTCTGATATGTCTGTACTGCCAAGTGAAATTAAATATTCAACTGATTTTGAAATTTTAAAGATACACTTCTCTTATTTAGTTTTAGTGCAGTATGTGAATTACTGTCTGTCTGACAAATTGTAAGTTGCCCTAATGTTGGTTTAACATAACCTCAAAATGTTCCTCTTGCTGCTGTTTTTTTTTATCAGCACATCCAAAACGTTTGTAACAGTTTTGCAGGTATGTTTTATTTTCCATTAGTGGCAACTGAAATACATGATTCAGGGTTACTGAAGGGGAGTGATATTCTGGATATTGTAAGAGGGACACAAACATTCAAATTTTATTGTTTTATCACTACTATTCTTGCTATATAAATACTGGGATACCACCTTCATCAATCTCCATTCATACCAGATGCTGTGGTATTATGTCCATATGCTTATTTGTACTTTGTTGACCCTCAGGCAGTTTCATTTAATTTCTTTCCTAAGTGATAATCTAGAACTGTAAGAGAATTTAGCTCCTAGGAAAAAAATTTCAAGTGCCATTACGTTTGTTAGGAATGTTTAACTTTTTTGCACAATTTACTAAGTTTCTAAGGGAGGGTATGCCACCATGGCTAATACTTGAAGGGTATCTCCCCCACCTACCCTTAAGCTTATCCACCAAAGCTCAACAACTGGCCCACTCTTTTTAGGCTTGTTTGTAAAAGAATTGCTAAATGCATCTGTTTGCAACATTCGTTTGTGCATCCAAACTTATCACAGTACACCCAGCGACCATATTTTGGTGAAACTTCAAATTTGGGATATTCACTAAAATTTCTAGGGGCATTCCAATTTTGCTTAAAATTGTACAAACATAGCAGATGCTTTATTTGAAGATCTTTTTATGGGTATGTTTGTGATCTCATGCCATGATTGGTCCTTATAAGTGACACAGACTTTGTTCTGTGAGAGGTACACTGAGGTCAAAGAAACATCTATAATTGAGATAGACTGTGTTCTCTGTGGCCTACGACCTGAGGCTGAAGAAACAGTTGATCATAAAGCATGATCAAATGTAATGGCTGAGAATCGATGCTTAAGAAATATATCCTGTTGATGACAGATTATAAATCTGTTACTAAGATATGTAGAAATCTGAAAGTGTGTGTTAAAATACTGGGTATTTTGCTATAAAGTATTCGTGAGTTTAATGTCTAGGGAGAATATGAGAGTGTACTTTGAAGCAGATGTTTCCCCTCTTTTTTGTACTCTGCTTTGAAATAATGTAATTATTTAAACAGCAGCCAATCTCAATAAATATAAATATTGAAATTGTATCCTAAGTAAATCATGCTGTTTTTGTCAGTCAAGTAATGAAGTATATAAAAATTGTTATGAATTTGACAAAAACAACTGGTACAAATGTGCTCCTAAATTCTATAGACAGCTCAGTGCATTATTACTTACATAAGCAGGACCAGAACCACTTAGAGCTGTGACTGTGTCCATGAGTGACTCTGGAACTTTTTCACATGTTCCAACAGCTTCCAGCATTCGACGCGCGATGGCCTCATCTTCAGGCTGTATTGATGAGCCGCACACAAAAGCAGATGCCCCATTTCTTACAAGGACAGGTGTGTTGGGCATTACTCGCATTACTCTTGTTGCAGAGGGCAAAGCCTGTGTTATCAGAGTTTGATGGAAGAAAGGTATGGTCTTAAGAACAGATTATTTGGTATGAAATAAGGTAATGTATAGGAGCTGTAGACTCTTTCAAAGAGCTAAACCAGGAAACCAAGCAGAGGTACAGTCCAGATGGCTTTGTTTAAAAATCAAAATAGAAAATATCTGATGAATATGATTATAAAGATTAAGTGTTTTGGATTGTCATGTTGTGTCACTCAGTACATGGTTACCAACAATGCAGTGTTATATCTAAGAAGACATGAATGTCTGCAACACTGCTGTGAGAATCTCAGATCTTGTGCCTGTGTTTATTTTTTAAATTTACAATTCTTAACTATTTCTTGACATATGGGATTTGTGGTTCTGGCAATGGTGATTCCTCTCTTCTGGATTGTGATGCCATGTAGTGTGATAAAGAAGTGCCAGTGTTTCAGAAGAATGTTCGTACCTGCTACAGACCTGTGCAGCATAACATCCCAGAAACCATATGTTTTTACGCACCACTGTGAAACCTCAGGCAATAAGCATGTATACTGTGATGTCAGAATTAGAGAATTTTCAACTAATAAGGAAATTTCTGGAAGGCGTAGACTAAATTATCAACCAGTGAAGTTTGTACAGTATTTGGCCTTTAGTTGTTGGTAGTGGGAGGAACAGCTTTATAAACTTGTCTTGGGTGTACTTCAGAGGCAGTTGGGCAGCTAATTTTCATCTGTATTATCAAACTTTTGTTATTTTTTGTAACAGTTTAGAATAATGTAGTAAATTTCACGGTATAGTGACTTCCTTGAGCTATTAACTATTGCTCATTTGGTCCAGAAATTTACCGTCTTTATGACATCCAAATATTAATTGTATGTTGAGACAGGTCTCAAGCCTGTCCTGAATCAATATAAGCCAGTCCATGCCTTAAAATTCTGTTTTTCCAAGATACATTTTAATTCACCTTGTCATTTATATTTTTGCCAAAATGTTCAATTCTCTTGAAGTTTTTCAACCAGGATTTTTTATGTGTTTTTATTTCCTGTCCGAGTGCAAATTGTGACCCTGAATTAGAAGCTAACACTGTAAATTTAATGAAATATTGACCTGCATAAAATAATTGAACATAATGTCATTTCTCAGTCTTTTCCAGTCATAAGTTCTGTTCATAGAATAGTGTTTTCTGTTTTACTATGGATTGTGAGTGGTCTGTGGACTGGGCTTATTGTAGCTTTATATTTTTTTAAATGACTAATGAAAAATTTACTGTTTTACAGCTGATGATATTTTAACCTTTTGGGGCCGGAATTATTTTTTTAAATTTTAGCACATTCTGTATATAAAATGTGAATAATACAGAACCAAATAAGTTAGAATTATGAAACAAACTGCATTTTGAAGAGAAAAAAAACGTAGAGTATACACCATGTTTAAAATATTCGGTACCTATATTCGTTGAATAAATATATAAAATGCAACTTTGGAGGTTAGCGGTGCAGTACATCAGCTATAGTTGACGTTAGGCGTCTGAGGTTTAATTGTGTTATTCCAACTCAGAAATTAAATGTGTTCTGTTAACTGTTGCTGCATTTTAACTCTTCTTCATGTGCACCATTTAAAGTTTGATTGGTTAAATAATGTAGAAGAGAACTTGTAAATTCTGAGGTCAGTCACACACCTGTCAGAAGAGGGAAGATGGATCCATGTTACAAAGCCAATGTCCTTGGAAGATACATATGTCTCAATTTATATTAGGGCATTTATATATACTCTTGCATTCATTTCAACTGTGGATGTTTAAAATGAGGTCTTATCAGTTTCATACTACTTGAAGGAATTTGTTGTATTATAAATAAACAGGTTTAGATGGGAAGTAATCTTTAGATGTGTACACAATTGTTTGTACTTTGTGAAATAAGACAGACAAGGTACCATAGTTTAGGGTTCTGTGAGGCAGGAAAATTTAAGGGTCGCTGCTGTGGACCACACAGCAGTCCCTCATGTGCTTACTTTGTGTCTTTCATGTCTCCAAATATTTCACAGTATTTCCTGGGACAAAAACAGTTCAACAACTCTGGAAACGCACCTTCTCTATGTCCAGTATGGAAACTCCCATGGCTGTGGAAAGGAGGAGATGTCTTCTGCAGATGTGTGGCCTGATGTTGCAGAGTACATCCAGAACATTCTCAGGTTTTACAGTAAGAAACACCACATCTGTTTGCTGCACCACCAGCCGGTTGTCATTTGATGTCTGGGCACCTAGCAACTGTATAAGCAGTAATACCATATTTACAGCACCTTTCTACAAATGTACCACTACAGCAGTAGTAGAAGACAGTTATTTCACATTCCACAAAAATATTACCTAAAAGGAACTATTTTTCTGAGATTTGTTACTGTTATGCATAATTTGAGTGTTTTCCGTAAATGGTGTGAGTGGCACTTCTACCCATCAGTTATTGGATATGCCATGTTGTTATTGTTGATTACAGGAAATTGAAAAGTGTGGCATTAATGTAGTTGCAGATTATGTAACTTTCAGACCAAGCTTCCTGAAAATCAGTCAGCTATTTAAATAATTTATGTGGGTACTCACTCACATACACAGACATCATAATCTCCTAAACTTAGTTTTTTTTTCATAGCCAGGAAAGTAAGTTAATAACCAAGACCACATTTAAAACCTCCTTTATGAAAAATCTAATATCTGTCCCTAGGTCAAGACAATCGTCATTCTGCCTGCCAGTACACAGGGTCGGATTTATAACAAAGTTTCCAGGAATACATGATGTCACAAGAATGGGTACAGCCTACCTTTGCCAGACTAGTATACCGCTTTCTTTTTTGTGTACCTGGATTATGATATTATGTAGGACCAAAATTTTGAATAATACGCTGCTCTTGTCTGTTGATGTCAACCTACCAGAGTAAAGAATATGACTGTGCTTATGACTATTTATTGCCATGTTAACAAGAAATTTGTTAGTAAAATAATTTGTAGGTTTTTGATAAGTGTTGTGTCTGTTCACCCAGAAGGTGGCCAGTGTCAGGCATTTTTATGATTTTGCAAGATGAGACAAATTTTCTTCTATAAACCATCTTTTAAATATGTTTTATAAATGTATAAGTCTTGGAGTTTTCACAGTGGAGAATATTGAGACTATGGTCTTCTGGCATGAAACATCTTGTTGTTTGGCAGATGGCAATTATGAACTTAAGCTTCATAAGTGGACTTAAATATTCATTTCCTTTGGGGACAGAGACTGGTATAAGGAGTTAGCGGGATAAGTTTAGGCTGTAAGCAGTTTTAAAGCACTGGTTTTGTATTTTTAACTTAGGTTGTGTGACTCTATTTGTACTTTGATTTGTTACATTTTGTGTTAAGGTAATTTTTATAGATAATACAAAGCTGATAAAATGGTGCTCATATCGTTGCATTAAAATATTGTCTTGCTTGCCTTAATTTGGTTACATAAAGTACAAATGTTTGTGTTGGTATAAAACTTGGTCTGTGTATCACAGAACATAGATGTGGAGGGGTGAGAGCAGATTGCTGAGGAGAATATTTGAAGCTAAGAAAGGGAGGCATTAGTGGGGAGGATGGAGAAGATGACACACTCAGGAGCTCTGTACTGCATGGACTGTATCTGACATGATTCAGGTAATTAAAGAAAAATGTGCAGTGGGTAGAATATGTAGCAGACATGGGGGGTGTGCCTTGCATGTGAAAATTTGATTGGAGAGGTAGAGATAACTGAGGAGAAATGAGCTTAGTTCAGGGATTGTATTAAAATGTATCATGGAGAAATACATATGAAATTTATTAAACTATATATAGACAAGTTTCAATTGCAGGCTATTTTTAACATGGTACAGAAGCCTTAGGCTGCATTAAACAAAGAATTTGTTGATCAGCAGAATTTTACCCATCCATACAGAATATGAATTTGTCATAGTGGTGATGTCTTCTGAGGCATGACACCGTATAGCCTGATGGAATCAGAGGATCCTATTGCCACCATCATCAGGGTAGATGACAGAGGCAGCATTATCTTTTGAAATATCAGTAAACTTCCACATGAGTACAAGACAACACATCTCAGAAGACAGAAATTTTCAAGGATCCACATTATTCTTATTAACTTTTCAGAAGGAATGGCCTTTATGATACTATCTCTTCATACAGCTGAGACTGATGGCATTATGTACCTCAAATTTTTTGATGGTGTGGGGAAATGGATCACTTGCCACTATTTTCTCTCCTTTGGTTAAACCTGCAAGCACAACAGAACAATTACTATCAATGGAATATAAGTGTTTTGGGCGTAGGACAGTTGTTTTGGTACATTTTTGCAAAAAGTGAAGTGGGTGCATACAGCAGATGTCCTACCCATCTGACAGTCCACCGGTTTCATCTCCAGAACTACTTTGTGCCTTTCAAACGAATTTGAAACTATCGATATTCAGATATATTTTCTCAAAATCATCCATACACGACAGGTAAGACATGATAAAGCAGGCAGCATGTTTTGGCTGAGGAAGTAATTGTCAGGCCTTTTCTGAGAACAGTACTGCAATAGGTGTGAGATGGCCACCTTCACAATATAACAATACATTGTAAAATTATTATTATTATTATTATTATTATTATTATTATTATTATTATTATTACATTGCTAGTAAATACAGTTTTCCACACGCGGAAAAAAGAAATCCGCAAATTATAGGTAGTTTGGGCACGCGCCCTCAGAGTTTCGCCAGCGCAGTCCTAAGCTGAAAAAGTTTAAATAATGTCGGTTTTTAGGGGTTGCTAAATTATGAGCCTGCCCGGGGTACCCACATGTCTCGAGCCGCTCATGCTTCATATATTCCTGTGGCATCTGAAGGTATTCTTTTGTTCTGTCGTTAGCCACAAGTATTGGTACTTGCAACAATGTGAATTTACTTCTGTTGAAACACGACCACTCTCCTACACTTCTTTGTTAATTTTTTCTCTCCCGTACTTTAGCGTTTGTCGGTTATTTTTCTCATCACGTGACGGTCACATACAGGGCACATAATTTCACTTTTCCATGTTACTTTCTGTTTACGCATTTCAGCTCATTATCAGTGTATAAAAAGTTAACAAGAAACCGTATTTTCAGTTGCCGTCCAAAAGACTCGTTTTGGACAATGGGCATGTGTTGTACTTCTTCTTGGTAATTCTTTACGGCGTCCACACGTTTGCATAATATTTGATATTCTAAGCCTCTTGGACACCTTCGTCACAGAATCTAGCAACCGGCACTGTGCCAGGCTTTTCTCCGAGTTCTTCGGTGTTGCCCTGTCACTATCATTCATTCAATGCTCCATACTCATTAATTAATCTACCACTGACGCTGTGCAATCTTAGCAATTTGCAACGTCATTGGAAAATATTTCTGTCACGTACTTTGCGGTCACTAAAAATGTTGGCAACGCTGATTAACTTAGCCGTTTAATACAATCCAATTTCCACGCCGTGATGTAAGATGCGTATATTAGAAACGCAATAATATGCTAAATTGCAAATTTGCCTATTTTAATAGAGATTCTGTGAAGGCGTCAGTGCATCTTTAAGAGTAATCAGTTCCGTATAAAGATAAATAAGTGGCGTTACTCTTTTAGGCTAGTTCGAAGGACGTAGTTAAGCCAGGTGTTATTATGAAAGGTCGTAGTATTTTTTGTAATCAGAGCGCATTCCCACCTTCTGGTTCGCAGAGTATCTTCTTGTTTATCTCTTGCACTGTACTGCCACACACATCTTTTCTGCAAAATTAATCCTTTAAATTACAGTGGTTAATATACGCACAACCTGCACTAACGTTAACAAATTCTGCATATTGTTCACGGAGTATATGTTAATGTGCTGTTTGACTATTTTTCCTGAACTTTACCAACTGGGTTGTCTTTGTAATGTGTCATGCAAGGTGGAAACTGAATTATTAAGCACCATTTACATGACTTTCAGGCTTCGAAGGCTAACTTTGAAGCACACCTGTCCCAGCACTTGTTGAAGACGTAGTGATAGTCTGTTCTTCTCCCCATCAAACGAAATGTTATACCCAGGTTCTGGAAATGACCAAGATCTTCTGCCGCGTTGTGCATGATTTTTTTGAGTGAGGCGACTTGTCTTCTCTACACGTGCCGGAGTTATGACCGCTTTCTTTTAGCTACTACCGAGTTTACCGTCGAGAATCAAATATTGCGGTTTTTATTTTACGATCATATATTCCTTGCATAGACGGTACGAAACAAGAAGTCTTAAAACTGAACATCCCAAATATTATGGTAGAGTGGGAAAACTATGATACTGTGTTCTTAAGATGCCTGGTGGAAACTTCGGCGCGGATACATATCATTCATTCATTTATTCCGTAATCTACCTTACGAAAGGTCTATAGGCTGTTCCAAAAGAGTTCTCCACAGAGCGTGAAAAATTGCGTCCTCTTTCAATTTATAGTATCCCTTCATTTCCTCGAAGTTATCCAGTCGCTGCTTACTTCTTTGTCTTCGTTTTCCCGTCATTTCTATTCTTCCTTCTATCTTTCCTTCAATAACATGTTTTAGAAGGCAGTTTCTATGCAAGATGTGACCAGTTCAGTTACCCTTCCTACTTTTTATTGTATTTATGATGTTTCCCTTTTTCTTGATTCGATGTAATATTTCGTTTCTCCACGATCGGTCCAACTGAACTTTTTCCATCCTTCCCCATCACCACATTTCAAAACGTTCGAGGTATTTCTGATCTACTTCACAAGGTGTCAAAGTTTCATGATCATAAAAAGTTAAGCTCCAGTTGCAGCGCTAGACCAGTTTCTTAACGCCCAGTGTGCTGGTGTAAAGCTTCTTCTTCTTATTGAATGCTGCGTTTGCCATGGAAATCCTGGATTTAATTTCAGGTGTACATATTGCATCATTTGTTGTCATGCTACCCAAATAGTTGAAGTATTTCACATTTACAGTTGTTTTTTATATATCATAATCTGTACTGGGAATAGTTATATTTAGATTATCATTACCTTATTTTTTCCAAATTCATTTCCTTTCCATGGCCTCTTGCAATTTCAATTAGTCTATCAGTCTTGCCCTGTAGCACCGTTTCTCCAAGTACATCCGCAATTCCCTTTCTGTCCTCTTCTAAGTATCCTCGCTACTATATTTGCTGCATGTACGATGGTCGCTGGATTTTGAAGCTTGTGGTTTCTTCTTTAAGGCAATCTTTGTAACTTAAATGAAATCCTCGGGCCTATGTTTTTTATAATTACTGTCGTTAGTCTGAGACCGTCTTTTCCCAACAATTTGAATACGTTCTCAGGTACACCATGATATCCTGTAGCCTTCTTTTCCCTCATATTCTTGATAGCTTTTTCCACTTCACTATTCAAAATATAAGGACCTTTTTTGTTTGCATTTACTTCCTCTACACATTTAATTTCTAGGTTTCCTGGTCGATTATCTCGATCGTAGAGCTCTGAAATATAATTCTTCCAAATTTCATTTATTTTCTTTGATCTATTATTCCATGCCCTTTACAGATTTCAGTGCCAGTGTTTTTAATCCCACGGTTTTCTTTCTAACCTAGTTTTTTTTATCATGTACATTAAACGATAACATCCTTCTCTTGGAAATTCTATGGTCTCGTCACATATGCTCGCTAGATATTTCGTCTTGACCTTGTCTGGACTTTGAAATTCTTTCCCCAGTCTTCTGGAGTGTTTCCTTCTTTCTTCGTTGTTGACATTCTTCTACTTCCTTCTTTCATAAGTTTTACTGATCATTTCCTGTGTAATCCAAGGCTTATTTGCTCTCGTCTCGACCTTCCCAACCAAATCACATTTAGTATTTAATACAATTCGTTATATCGTTCCACTGCACTTCCACATTCCCACTTTCATATTCGATTACACCGCTTTTATCTTCTAGAGTGCCTTGCACTTTCTCTCGTAGAACATATAATGGATACATGCATCTTCACTGAATTTAGCTTGGTTTTCCTTCGCCCCACTTTGCGAATACCTAGACAGTTCTTTAAAACAGTATATGGCCGCTTCCCTAACTGTTGTAACAACCTTCACATTTAATACATAGCTTATAGTATCATCTATCATCGCAAAATAAGAAAGGATAAATTAATTTGGTTCATCTTTCATTTTATAACAAATATGACGTACGCAGCTTTTGCAATCATGTCATCGTATTCACACAACACAGATTTCCATATAGAATTTATTCATAAAAGAATTACCGAAGTACTACATTTACTTACCTGCAGCTATGAATCCTTTAGCTAGTGCCTGGGCAATATTTCCGGCGCCAATAAATCCAATCCTCATCATTGTCCACTTTTTGTTTTCTTGAGTTACTCACCGCAGCGCCCTTTGGTCGCAACTGATGCAACTCGTAGTGGAGCAACAAGCATCAGCCAAACCAAGCCAGAACTTTGTATCGCATTGATGTCACGCACTTTTCCTTGTAAGGAGCAATGGTTTAAAGTACCTTCTACTTTAAAATTTCAAACAACTGCATTTTCATTTGTGGCGTATTTATGCGATTCTTTTGACCCTGAGAGTAAACAATGTTTGCTGTATTTCCTCTAATTTTTTTTTTAACCGGTTGACCTTTGTAATGTAAACTGACATGCAGTTACTGCAAAGTAGGAACTGCATTTTAAATATTAATGGCATTAACTTTAAAAATTTCGTCCAAACGCAACACTTGAACTTAAAATTCCAATAAAATTCAAAATTTGCTTCAAATTCTAAACTTCTTTCCTCTGCTGTGTACTCAACAGTCCACCTCTCATGGCCTTATTTTCGTCACTTCCCGACATTCTGCGTTACCTCCAGCCTATCTTTATTGGAAGAACGAGTGGACACAGCCTCACAGATGGTGAAACCTCAGAACACTGAAGTTCTGCAACCCCCCCCCCTCCCCCGCTCCGCCCCCTCATATAAAAAGTGATGTCTCTCATTACGTTCCCCAGCTTCTTCTTTAGTTTTTAGTATCTAGTTTTTTTTTGGTTTCAGAGGGTTCAGGGCATTGCTCTCTTTCTTCTTTTCTTCTTGGAGTTGTCCCCTTCTCTTATTCGTTTCTCCCAGTGCTTCTCTCCCCATCAAAACGTTCTTGTTCGTAGGCATATAACTAAAAATCCATATATAGTAAATAATAATAATATTTATTTAACTGCAATTGGGTTTTCACCCGGTGGCAGTCGTTTTTAACACATATACAAGAACTTGAAGCTGTACTACTAAATTTACATTGGGAGGGATACATGAGAAGCA